>PDWI01001417.1_pt1 | contig 37997 bp, 34 predicted proteins | sample 1430891 | NCBI WGS metagenome assembly PDWI01 (sample SAMN01162508, study PRJNA174530) | Oral metagenome, whole genome shotgun sequencing project. | biome: Marine environment; feature: Marine mammal; material: Swab sample of the gingival sulcus; isolation source: swab sample of gingival sulcus... | reverse complement strand
GTGGCAAAAACCTTGTGTAATACGCCATCAACCTGAAATTTCATTGAATACCTTGTCTGATTACTGAATCTAATTGCTGATTTTTAGAACGCCGAATCGAGCGTTTATCGCGCCGGGGATTCTACCTTATTTTCAGCAGGGGGTGGTGTCAAAAACTGATAGCTAACAGATGAATCCGCCGGATTAGTGCCATTTTTTCATCACCACAGCTCGCATCTCCTCAATGATTGGATCAAGTTTTTTAGCTGCTTGTGTCCAGGCATCATCGCGCTCATGCTCGGGCAAAGACCGGATAGGTGTGCTAACCAAACCCTGTAAAGCTGCGATAGGCAAATTATCCCAGTTACAATTGCGCCACTGCACCGGAATGACCCGCTGCTTGCCTTGCTGATGATTTTTTAGCGCTGCCGATAATTCCCGATGGCAAAAGTCCGAGTTAACAAAATCCGCACTCATCAGGCACAGCAAAATAGAATGGGCGCTGCCCTCATCAGGCGAGATATAAACCACCGACAACTTTGGAGCATCGTTACAAGCATATTCACCAAAACTAAGCTATATTTGTAACCATTAGTGCAGTCATCTAGGAAGGCTAAGTGGTTAATTTCAAAGCTTTGTTATCGGTATTATTTGTTATTGTTCTGGCAATCGTGCTGATCATGTCCTGTACCGAAAACAATGCTCCAGATGAACCGTCAAAGCCTTATGCGTTGGAGGAGTCTGAGGCGACTAAGTCATTTGCTGATGACTCTGCTTCATTGAGAAGCGCCAGACAGATTGGCAATATTCTTTATAACCCACCTTCTGAAATGACGCTCAATGTGACTGAAACAGTTGAGGTCAGAATCGGCCAGGGTGCTATTAGCGAAGCTGGTTTAATCGGTCATGGTGACGTTGAGAAAGAGTCAATCCCTATTAGTCAGGTCATGAGCGTCCGGCTGTGTTGTGGTGATTCAAGTAAGGGCGATCCGTTTGATATTCACACCGCCAGTGCTGAGGAGCAGTTGGTCGATGGGTCACTGGTGGATGATAAGCAGTTTACCGAGTGGGTGTTTCAGGTGACGCCACGAAAGAAGGGTGTGCAGCAGTTGCAACTGATTGTCTCTGCCCACTACACCTTTGATAATGGCAAAACGATTAGCAGGGATCAGGTGCTCAATCGACAGATTCAGGTTCGGGTTGATAAGGCACGAGAAGCCCAAAACTGGCTGGCTCGCTACTGGCAGTGGCTGGGCTTGTTATTAGTCATTCCATTGGCTGCCTTTATTATCAGTCGTCGGGGCAAAAACACACCAAAGCGCCCCAAACTTTCAGGTAATGAAGCCATATTTATTAGCTACCGACGCGATGACAGCAGCGGTTATACGCTGGCGATTTATGAAAAACTGAAAAGTACCTTTGGCAATGAGTATGTGTTTATGGATGTGGACGATATTCCACACGGTGAGGACTTTGCCAAGCATATTGAGAAAGTGCTAAGCGCCGCCAACACAGTGCTGGTCATGATCGGCACTGATTGGTTAAACGCCAGCAACGAACAGGGCCGTCGCCTTGATGATCCCGATGATGTGGTGCGTATGGAGATTGCCACTGCGCTGGCTAAAAACCTGCGGGTAATTCCTGTCTTGCTGAAAGGCGCTGACATGCCTGATCAAGCATCGCTGCCAGAGGATTTAAAAGCATTATCCATGCGTAATGCAATTCGTATCCATGATGATCAATTCAATGCCAGTGTTGAGCGATTGATCACATCGTTACGCGTCCCTACCGCTTACGCGCCATAAAACTCACAAACGAGACGTTCGCATTGATAATCTCAATGTCCTTAAATCCCAAGGAAGTGAGTGCGTTTAAGTACCAGGTAAACGGATACGTCACCAGCACACCCTCAATCTGTTGGCGCTTTTTTTCAATCTCCTCATCCGTGACGCCTCTGCTGCGCTTAAAGTCATGGTACAAGTCATGAATGCGCTCACTGCTACTAACCTTGTCAGAGAGAATCAATGTAGCACCCGGCGCCATAGCCCGATAAATCGCCGCCAAGTAATCCAGCGGCTTGCGGATAAAATGCAGCGTCCAGTTGTTTAACACATAATCAAAAGGCCCCGCCGCTTCGGGAAAATGCTCTGAACAAATCAGTGTCGCCTGATCAAACGAGCGTGCCAACATCGCCTCAGATGAATCCACGCCATAAAGATTACGATAACCTGCCTGATGTAATTGTCGCAGAGTTTCACCGGTGGCACTACCTACATCAATAATCTTGGGCTGCGGCAACTCCCCTTTAGCAATCACATTAATGCACAGTTCAATCACTCGTAAATAATCAGGAATTTCACGACGGGCAATGCCATCAAACACTTCAGCTACCTGCGCGTCAAATGCCCACTCACCGGGGTTGGCTTGACTGCCAAGGGCTTTCGCCTGCTTTTGATATTCCTCGGTGCGTGCCTGCGTGATTGGGTCATTGTTCCACGGCAGCTTTACACCCGACTGTGCTGGTAGATCATGCTCCAAAGTACTCAATGCTTGCTGGCCAGCATCACGAAAATAGCGCACGGCAAAGCGAGTTTGCAGATCGCCACTGCCCAGCGCACTGTCATCGTAAATCACGGTATCCGGGGTCACTGGAAACGTCAGTTTATTCTCTTGTTTGGCATAGCCATTCAGGCGGAACAAAATATCCAGCGCCGACAGTGATGTAGTCGCTGACACCCCCAGCATCGACTGATCACCATGATCCAGATTTACTTCCTGATCCGTCACATACTCGGTTATCGTGGCATCCAGTGGCAATTTTCCAGAGCGCATACCTCGCGGATAGTTGGACTCCACAACAACCTGCTCTCTGGCAATTCGGCAGGCTTGGTCGATGATGTGTTTGGTATCGACAAAGTGATACAGCACACCGGCCAATAACACCAAATCAAACGCGGCATCGTCACACGCAGCCAAAAAACTGCTAATGTCCTGCTGGATAATGTTAGCCTTATCCATCCAGTGTGCTAACAGTTTGCGGGATTGTTGAACGTAGTTTTGCTGGATTTCAACACCCGTATAGAGGGCTGCACCATGAAACAAAGCCCACTGCCCCGCCGCACCATTGCCTGAGCCAAGATCAAGCACCCGCTGACCACTTAGTTGATCCTGTGGCAATAATACTGAAAACTTCGCCTCCAGATGAGCTTTGCTAATTGGATTAAAGTGGCGGTGGCGGCGGTTGTCTTCTTCGTAAAAGGCAGGGTGCTGATCAAACGCTTGCATGGGTTGTGAACAAAATCACTGATCTGCCATTCCCACAATAAACGCAATCGCCTTTTCAATTCGCGCCAGCGTTCTCTCTCTCCCCACCAGGTTTAATGTCACATCCAGGCTGGGTGACATTGGCGTACCAGCCACCGCTAAACGCAATGGTGGGCCAACCTTGCCCATGCCCAGTCCCAATGCCTCACAGGTTGCTTTAATAGCCGCCTCAATCGACTCAGGATTCCACTCAGCCAGCGCACTCAAACGCTTATGGAGCGCTTGTAAAGTCGCATCCACCCCCGCTTTAAATTGCTTTTTCTGTGCCTTTTCGTCGTAGCTGTCAAAGTCCTCATAGTAGTAACGGCTGGTTTCTACAAAATCGACCAAATTCTTGGCACGCTCACGCTGCGCTTCGATCACATCTGCCAACGCCGGGCCATTGCTGACATCCAGCTTTTGATTGTCCAGATGCCATTGCAAGTGCCCTTCGATCACCTCAACCGGCAGTGTTTTAAAATACTGCTGGTTCATCCAGTTCAGCTTTTCAGTATTAAACGCCGATGCCGAGCCATGAATATCCTCTAGCTCAAAGAATGTCAGCATTTCCTCACGACTGAATATCTCCTGATCACCATGCGACCAACCCAAGCGAATTAGATAATTCAACACCGCTTCCGGCAAATAGCCATCATCACGATATTGCATTACCCCCACCGCACCGTGGCGCTTGGACAAACGCTTACCATCATCACCCAAAATCATTGGCACATGCGCAAAGGCAGGTATTTCAGCGCCCAGAGCTTGCATGATATTAATCTGCCGCGGCGTGTTGTTGATGTGATCATCACCGCGAATAATATGCGTCATTCCCATGTCGATATCATCCACCACCACCGTCAGATTGTAGGTTGGCGTACCGTCAGAGCGGGCAATAATCAGGTCATCCAGCTCGCGGTTATTGATCACAATATCGCCTTTGACCACATCCTTAATGACCACATCCCCTTCCAGCGGGTTACGAAAACGAATGACAGGGTCTACGCCTTCCACCGGCTCGGTTCTGTGGCGACAACGGCCATCGTAGCGGGGCTTCTGCTTGTTCGCACGCTGCTGCTCACGCATTTCATCCAGCTCCTCACGGGAGCAATAACAATGGTAAGCGTGGCCTTCATCCATAAGCTGCTGAATCACTTCAGCATAGCGATCAAAACGCTGCGTTTGGAAAACCGGCCCCTCGTCATAGTCCAGCCCTAACCATGCCATACCCTCCAGAATTGCATCCACCGAGGCTTGTGTGGAACGCTCACGATCCGTATCTTCGACGCGCAGGGCAAAAATCCCCCCCATTTTACGGGCATAAAGCCAGCCATACAGGGCTGTTCGAGCACCGCCAATGTGTAAATAACCAGTGGGGCTTGGGGCAAAGCGAGTTTTAACAGTCATAGGTCAAATCTGGGTAAAAATTGGAAGGCGAAGGGTATCATTTTGAACCTTTCAGCAAAAGTAGGGGCGCGGATATTGGCGTGGCTACATCACGGATTAAAAAATACGTCCAAGCTATTCTGATAAACCTGTGGCAACAATCGCGCCCGCGGAATCTCTTTCACCACACCAATATGCTCGGCAATAAATGGCAGATACTTCGGTTCATTTGGTCTACCGCGATAAGGTACAGGCGTGAGATAAGGAGCGTCTGTTTCAAATAAAATTCGCTCCGCGGGCGTCAGCTGCACAATCTCGCGTACATTCTCCGCTGTTTTAAACGTGCTGATGCCATTAAAGCCCAGATGGAAGCCTTCACCTAAACAATACTCCGCCAGTCCCCTGCCCGATGTAAAACTATGAATCACACCACGTTTTGGCATTTGGCTGACAAAATTTTGCAAAATCGCCTGCATGTCTTCATCCGCTTCGCGCGTGTGTACCACAATCGGTAATTTCAGGTCGATGGCAATTTGTAATTGCTGTTCAAAAGCGTCGCGTTGTTTAGCTCGGTCTGAGTGATCGTAGTAATAATCCAGCCCAATCTCACCAATTGCCAGCACCTTATCATCTAGTGCATTTTCGCGGATTTTCTGATCAACCTCAGCATTGTATGCATCCGCGTCGTGCGGGTGAACGCCCTGTGTACCAAAAACAATCCCATGGTCGTGGATAATCCCCATCACAGTATCCAGATTATCTGGCGACACGCCGATGGTGATAATTCGTTCAATGTTGACCGCCTGTGCCGCCTCAATCGTTGCCGCCAACACATCACCCTCCAAATAATCAAGGTGACAGTGAGTTTCAATAATTGGGTGATCAAAAACAGGAATATCGCGTTTTTTGCTGGCCATGATGTGTAATGTCGTAAATTCAGATGGCGAGATTGTCGTTAATCCGCAAGTTAAGCGCAATAGCTGATAACGGCTTGTGGTGGTTTACTTGCAAACGCTAATCCTGATTGCAGCACGGGGGTAGCTTCTGTCTGGGTGATGTGCCGGTTAGTTGGGGGCACTTTGTTTGGCGTGGAAAGTTTATCCGGCAGACGAAGCTGGAGTTATTGGCGTGTTGAGATTTGGGTTATAATCCGAGCCGCAACATAAGGAATTGAGTAATGGAAAAAGCAGTAGATACACAAAAATTACATGATGGAATTGATACGCTGGCTTCGAGTCTGACTCGACTGGCCTCCCTCTTTACAAAGGTGATTTTGCCTCTCCTTCTGCCATTGCAACTATTTGCCAGCTCTGCTCTCCCTCCACTCGTTCCGGAAGGTGAAAGTCTTGCTGACTTTCCAAACCGGATCATTGATGAACGTACAATGTACAACAGTATTGCTTTTAGCCCAGACGGTAAAACACTCGCTTCCGGCTCTGGTGACAGCACCGTCAAACTTTGGGATACGCAGACCAAACGCTTGGTATACACCTTTGAAGGACACAACAGATCGGTTAGTTCAGTCAGCTTCAGCCCGGACGGTAAAACGCTCGCTTCCGGCTCCCGGGACAGCACTATCAAAATCTGGGATACGCAGACCAAACGCTTGTTATACACCTTTGAAGGACACAAAAGTCCGATTCTTTCAGTCAGCTTCAGCCCCGATGGCAAAACACTCGCTTCCGGTTCTGATGACAACACCATCAAACTCTGGAATACGCAAACCAAACGCTTGTTATACACCTTCGCAGGTCATAAGGGCCGAGTTAACTCAATCAGCTTCGGCCCAGACGGTAAAACACTCGCCTCCGGTTCTGACGACAACACCATCAAACTTTGGGATATACAGGGAAAGCACTTATTACACACCTTCGTGGATCATAAAGACTGGGTTCTGTCGGTAAGCTTCAGCCCAGACGGTAAAACACTCGCTGCTGGCTCTTTGGACAACACCATCAAACTCTGGGACACACAGACCAAACACTTGATATACTCCTTTGAAGGGCACAACGGCTCAGTTCTTTCGGTGAGCTTCAGCCCGGACGGTAAAACACTCGCTTCCGGTTCTGATGACAACACCACCAAGCTCTGGGATACACAGACCAAACACTTGATATACTCCTTTGAAGGGCACAATGGCTCGGTTCTTTCGGTGAGCTTCAGCCCGGACGGTAAAACACTTGCTTCCGGCTCTGATGACGACACCATCAAACTCTGGGGTACACGAACCAAACGCTTGGTATACACCTTTGAAGGACATAAAAGCTCGGTTCATTCGGTCAGCTTCAGTCCGGATGGTAAAACACTTGCTTCTGGCTCTTCTGACAACACCATCAAACTCTGGGATACGCAAACCAAACACTTGGTATACACCTTTGAAGGACACAAAAAGTTGGTTCGTTCGATCAGCTTCAGCCCGGACACTAAAAAACTCGCCTCTGGTTCTGGTGACAACACCGTCAAACTCTGGGATACCCAGACCAAACGCTTGTTACACACCCTCATGGGCCATAAAGACTGGGTTAACTCAGTCAGTTTCAGCCCGGACGGTAAAACACTCGCTTCTGGCTCTTTGGATAACACCATCAAACTCTGGGATACCCAGACCAAACGCTTGCTATACACTTTCGAAGGACATAAAAACCCGGTTCTTTCAGTCAGCTTCAGTCCTGACGGCAAATCACTTGCTTCCAGCTCTTTGGACAACACCATCAAACTCTGGGATACACAGAACAAACGCTTGCTATACACTTTCGAAGGGCATAACAGATCGGTTAGTTCAGTCAGTTTTAACCCGGACGGTAAAACACTCGCTTCCGGCTCTAGTGACAACACCATCGAACTTTGGGATACACAGACCAAACGTTTGTTACATACCTTTGAAGGGCACAACAATCTAGTTCTTTCGGTGAGCTTCAGCCCAGACGGTAAAACACTCGCTTCCGGCTCTGGCGACAGCACCATCAAACTCTGGGACACACAGAACAAGCGCCTATTGCATACCTTCACAGGACATGAAGACTTTGTTAACTCAGTCAGTTTCAGCCCGGATGGTAAAATACTCGCTTCCAGCTCTGAGGACAATGTCATCAAACTCTGGGACACCGATACAAAAAAACTGCTCTATACAATAATTGGCGGAGTAAACGGTAACTGGCTAAGCCATAACGGTAAAATCTTTCAGCGCGGCGATGATGGCAGCTTACTTCTAGAGCCTGGCGATAAAGGTTTACAATCAGCTTTACCCAAAACCTTCGACAAAAGCAACGATTGAAAAACAGGATTTCAGTACCGCTGATTTACTGGAAATGGCACAACAGCAAAACCTGCAACCGGACACGCAACAACTGGAGAAAACCCTGTCCCGACTGGAGCTGGCCTTTATTCTGGGACGTGATAAGGGACGCTGGTTTTACCGTGTGCCCCTGTTTGTGGATTACATCAAAGAAGATGCCCCAGCCGCAAAACTTGAGGCTGAGTTAAACAGACTATAGACTGAGTGCTACGCAGAGGATACACAAGCAGCCGCCATGACCGAACGCAAGCAACTGCCAATTGGCATTCAAACACTCTCGAAAATTCGTCAGGGGCAGTGCTATTACGTTGATAAGACTGACCTTGCGTTGTCCTTGGTCAATAATGGCAATCATTACTTTTTGTCACGACCACGTCGCTTTGGTAAGAGTCTGTTTTTAGATACGTTGAAAGAGCTATTTGAAGGAAATGAGCCGTTATTTCAGGGCTTGGCCATCCATCCTTACTGGGATTGGTCTGTCACCTATCCGGTCATTCGTTTCAGTTTTGGCAGTGGCCATTTTAATATCGAGGCAAGCCTGCAACAGCAAATCTCGGAACAGCTGACTGACCTGGAAAAAACAGCTCACTTAACGCCCGATAGCACCTCCTGCGCCGGTCGCTTTAAAGAGCTCATCAAACACCTGAAACAGCAGACGGGCCAGCAGGTTGTCATCCTTATTGACGAATATGACAAGCCAATCCTGGATGCCATTAACCAGCCGGATATTGCACGAGCCAACCGTGATTTTCTGCGTGGTTTTTATGGCACAATCAAAGATTACGACGCACATATCAGGTTTAGCTTTTTAACCGGCGTTAGCAAGTTTTCTAAAGTAAGCTTGTTCTCAGGGCTGAATAACCTGATCGACATTACACTCGACCCGCGCTACTCCACGCTCTGCGGCTATACCGACCATGATATTGATTCTGTCTTTGCCGCGGAGCTGGACGGCCTGGATCGCCAGCAAATTAGGCAATGGTATAACGGTTATAACTGGCTGGGTGAAGGTGTTTATAACCCGTTTGACATTCTGAAACTTTTTGATAACCGCCGCTTTGACAACTACTGGTTTGAAACCGGCACACCTACTTTCTTAATTGATTTACTGCTACAACGACAAGTCCCCACCCTCAAGCTCAACGATATGTATAGCAGTAGTGCCATGCTCGCCAACTTTGATGTGGATGACATCACCACAGAAGCACTTTTGTTTCAAACGGGCTATTTGACAATAAAAGAAGAAGACAACTTGGGTGGTCAGCGGTTTTTCAAACTAGGCTACCCAAACCGCGAGGTGTACCAAAGCCTCAATGAAAACCTGCTCTGGGCCCTAGTCAAAGACAAATCAGAGCAAGCCATACAAAGTGGGCAGCTCTATCGTTTGTTAATGGCGAACGACTTTGACGGCCTCAACACACTATTTCGAGGCTTCTTTGCCAGTATTCCTTACCAGTGGTATTCCAGAAACGAGATTCAAAATTACGAAGGCTACTACGCCAGCGTGTTTTACTCCTACTTCGCGGCACTGGGTTTAGATGTCACGCTTGAGGATTGCACGAACTTAGGCCGCATTGATATGACGCTCAAGTTTAACGAGCAAGTGTATATTTTTGAGTTTAAGGTCGTGGAACTTGTCCCAGACGGCAATGCCTTACAACAAATTAAAAACAAGGCTTATGCGGATAAATACCGGCACTTGGACCTGCCGATTCACCTGATTGGGGTTGAGTTTAGTAAGGATGAACGGAATGTGGTGGGGTTTGATGTTGAATCGGACACCAACTGATAGTTTCCACCAAAGCACCCCATAATTAATTTTATCCACCAGAACTGCTCCGGGTGGGCTTGCTTTATACAAAAGAGGCAGCGACAAGGCTCATCGCTTTAACAGAGGAAGTTTCAATGAAAAAGCACAGACCAGGAGTAGCAGCACTCATCATACTCGGTGGTGCATTGTTGCCTTTATCCGTTATGGGTCGTCACTATGTTGAAACGCCGGGGTATTTTCGCACCTTAAACTGGGCAAATGACCTCAGTATTATGGGTGTCAGCTTTAACGATCCAAAATTCACTCTTTACTGCAATAATTATGCTCAAATGGCCGTAAGACAGGCACATCGACGCTTATCCCAACAATGTATCAACTCAATTCCAACACCAACACAAGCGCTAAAAGGCCGCTGGAGTATCAATCAATGGGGGCACAAGGGCTGGTGCATGGGGGTTTCTCCACAGACATCAAGAAGCGAGTTGATACAACGTGAGAATGGCTTAAAAAATTGCATGACAAACCATCCACCCAGCAATGCACAGATCCGACAGGCCTGTTTAGATAACTACACAATACATAAAAAAGCCGCTGCTGGTGATTATAACTATGTGAATGAGTGCCTGAATGCCGGAGTCAATGCAAACATCCGTGAGGTCAGCAACTGGACGCCACTGCACTCTGCCGCACGAAACGGCCACCTTGCTATTGTTAAGCTACTGCTGCAACGTGGCGCACAAGTGAATGCTCGCGATATGGCCAATCGTACCCCTCTGAATCAGGCCATTATTGGCAACCATTGGGCTGTGCAGAATTACTTAATAAACAGGGGCGGCGTGACTCGTTAGGTTGTTATCACACACTTGCATGATCCAGAAAAAGCAGTTAGTTTGCCCCCTTTGTAAACACTTGTAAGGATCAACTATGGCCAGTGCAAATGCCAGACACATTTTGGTTTCAACAGAGGAACAGTGCCTGAAACTAAAGCAGGACATCGAAAACGGTGCAGACTTTGCTGAGGTGGCGAAAGCTAATTCAAGCTGCCCTTCCAGCCGTAATGGTGGTGACTTGGGAACGTTTGGCCCCGGTCAGATGGTACCGGAATTTGATAAAGTGGTCTTCAGTGCAGAGATTGGCACGGTTCAAGGCCCGGTTAAAACCCAGTTTGGCTATCATTTATTGGAAGTGACTGACCGTCAGGACTAATTGCAAAGGCCATATCCTCGCAGCGAAACACTATCTACCGCTGCGGGGATGAATACCGCCGATAGCTTCGGTAATGAGCTTAGCCTTTGTCATTACCTGCCGTGCAATGACTTCAATTCGCTCATCAGGAATCCGTACCGATGGGCCAGATATCGACACCGCAGCAATCGCTTCCCCATATTCGTCATAAATATTGCTGGCAATACAGCGCAGTCCGGGGGTTTGCTCCTCGTCATCTATCGCATAGCCACATTCGCGCACTTTTCTAAGCTCCGCCTGAAAAGCGTGTTGGCTTGTGATGGTGTTTTCTGAGAGCTTTGGCAAGCCTGTTCTTTTGGCAATCGCCAGGCTCATCGACTCTGGCATGGCGGATAATAATGCTTTTCCCACGCCAGCGGCATGAACGTGGCCTTCGCTACCAATTTGCACCACCATACGCATCACTTCCTTGCATTCGACTTGCCCGACAAACACATGGCGATCCCCCTTGAGAATGGCTATATTGGACGTTTCACCCACTTCGGCGACCAGTTCACGCATAAAGGGCCGCGCTTGTGCGACAAAATCACGCTTGCGTAAATAGGCGTTACCCACAACAAAGGCTTTAATGCCGACGCTCCAAAGTCCACTATTTTCGTCGTATTCCACATAACCAAGGCGCTTCATGCTCACCAATAAACGGTGTGCGGTTGAGTTTGCCAGTGATGATGCCGTGGCTAGCTCCGCAAGTGTCATACCCGCATCTGCGTCGGATTCTGCCAACTGGTTTAACAGCAGGAAGGCCCGATCCAGCGATTGAACCGAGCCTCCTGATTTGGTTTTGCCTGTTGTGTTTACGCTTGCGATTGTTTGAACTCCAAACGACGTGCATGCAATCGTGGTTCGGTGTAACCATTCGGCTGTACCGTACCATCGAAGATCAGATCACAAGCTGCTTTAAATGCAATACTGTTCGCGGTATCTGGTGTCAGCGGAATATACTCGGCATCACCGGCATTTTGCCCATCGACCACCACAGCCATACGCTCCAAAGTTTCCATGATCTGCGCTTTATTCAGGATACCGTGACGCAGCCAGTTCGCAATGTGCTGACTTGAAATACGCAAAGTCGCGCGGTCTTCCATCAAGCCCACGTTGTTAATATCCGGCACTTTCGAGCAGCCAACACCTTGGTTAATCCAGCGCACCACATAGCCCAACAAGCCCTGCGCATTATTGTCCAGCTCGGCCTGAATTTGTTCAGCCGTCAATGAAACATCGCCCAGTTGAGGAACAGTCAGAATGTCGTCAATGTTGGCACGTTCACGATTCGCCAGCGTTGCCTGCCGCGCAAATACATCCACCTGATGATAATGCGTGGCGTGTAATGTCGCAGCCGTTGGTGATGGAACCCACGCGCAGTTTGCGCCCGCTGTCGGATGGCCGATCTTCGCCTTGAGCATTGCCGCCATTTCATCCGGCATCGCCCACATACCTTTACCAATCTGTGCATGGCCACTAAAGCCACACGCCAGACCAATATCAACATTCCAGTCTTCGTAGGCACTAATCCAAGGCTGCTCTTTGATGGCATCTTTGGGCAAGAACGGGCCAGCTTCCATACTGGTATGGATTTCATCACCCGTACGGTCAAGGAAGCCAGTATTGATAAATACGATGCGCTCTTTGACCTGACGGATACATTCTTTCAAATTAACTGTGGTGCGGCGTTCTTCGTCCATGACCCCAATTTTCATGGTGTTTGGCGCCATACCCAGTGCTTCTTCAACACGAGTAAAGATAGTGTTGGCAAAGGCAACTTCATCAGGCCCGTGCATCTTTGGCTTCACAACGTACATGCTGCCCTGACGGCTATTGGAGATACCATTATCACCTTTGCCATCGTGCAAGAAACACGCGGCGGTGACCATTGCATCCAACAGGCCCTCTGGAACTTCATCGCCATTTTTATCCAGCACTGCCTCGTTTGTCATCAAGTGGCCCACGTTACGCACCAATAACAGACTGCGGCCATGCAAGGTCAGCTCGCTGCCATCCAATGCCGTGTACACACGATCAGGATTCATGGAGCGAGTCATTGGTTTGCCGCCTTTTTCAAAGCTTTCTACCAAGTCACCCTTCATAAGACCAAGCCAATTGCTGTAAACCAGTGTCTTATCCTCTGCATCCACCGCAGCTACTGAGTCCTCACAGTCCATAATGGTGCTCATTGCAGACTCTAAAACAACATCGGTCATGCCCGCAGGATGTAACTGCCCCACGACAGAATCTGCATTTAAAGAGATTTCAATGTGCAGGCCATTGTTGACAAAAAGTAACTTTGTCGTATCGCCATCCACCTGATAAGCAATGAACTGTGCCGGTGTTTTCAGTGCAGTCGTTTCGCCATTTTGCAGCGTAATGTTCAAGCCTTTAGGTATATCACCTGTGAGCGAATAGCTGGCAACATCGGCATGTGAGCCAGAAGCCAACGGAATTGCCTGATCCAGAAAAGCCTGCGCTTTAGCAACCACTTTGGCACCACGCACAGGATTAAAGGCGGCGGTTTTTTCTGCGCCACCCTCGTCACCAATAGCATCGGTTCCGTACAAGGCATCAAACAGACTTCCCCAACGCGCGTTCGCAGCATTCAGAGCAAAGCGAGCGTTGCTGACCGGCACAACTAACTGAGGCCCCGCAACAGTGGCAATTTCAGCATCAACATTGGCCGTACTGATTTTGAAGTCTTCACCTTCTTCGACTAAATAGCCAATGTCATGTAAAAATGCTTTGTAGGCTGGCATGTCTTGAATCGGGCCGGGGTTTTCCTGATACCACACATCCATTTTTGCCTGAATCTCATCACGCTTTTCCAGAAAGGCCCGGTTTTGTGGCGCCAGGTCATCAACGATAGCTTCAAAGCGCTGCCAAAACGTATCGCTATCAATACCCGTACCTGGAAGTATTTGCTGATCTACTAACGCATGTAGTGATGCCGCTATTTGTAAGCCGCCTTGTTGAATTCTGTCTGTCATAAGCTATCCCATTCCTAAACTAATTTCTATTTCACCATATGGTATCTGATCTCATAATACGGAATCATCAGTTTTTTAAAATTTTATTATCGTATTTATCAGCAGCCAGTAAAGAGCGTACCACCCCTCGTCGAGATTTTTGCACCCTTACTCCCGGCCAGTCGAGCAGCGATGGTTGTAGACACGTACATTGGAGTCCAGACGTGGCTGGGTATAACACACGAAAAGGATTTAGAAATGAAAAAGCTGATAATGATGACCTTGCTGTTATTTGGGCTGGTCGGCCTGACAGCATGTAATGATGATGACGATGATAAATCTCAACAACAAAGTACTTACGAGCCAGGTAAAAATACCTCTTCAGAGGACGATGGTGACGAAGAAGGCTCAGATGACGACGGTGAAAACGGTGACGATGACTCAGAAGGTGGGTCTGGAGACGATGATAAGGATGACGAGGAGGAGACTGATACCTCAGGAACTGATGATTCTACCACACCAAACATTGTTGAATGTGAGGCAGAGCCTAACCCAATTCAGGCATTTGTTCGTGTGCAAACCTCCTACGGTTTGATGTTCGGACAAGCGCACATTTATGGTGAGACTGGCGGCCTGCTCCCGCTAACACTTACTCACCCCGCAGCCGCAGGTGATTTGACACTCCAGCTTGATTCAACAGTTTCCTTGGTAGAGGGGCAATTAATCACTTACCATGCGGATAACCTTGATTATTATGCTGCGAGAATCAAGCATATTGATGGCAATACGGTGACACTTGATGAAAGAAGTCCTGTCGTCTCGGGCATATCAGTAGGCCAGAAGTTGTGGAATTTTTACGATAACCCAACCCACCCGAATGCCTCAGGCTTTAAGGCCATTGCAGACTTCGCCTACCGCACAACAGCGGACTTGATTAACAGCGACCCAAGTAGCAATACAAAGCATGTGCTTTTGGGTGACAGTTGGTTTGATATGCCCGGCTTCCACTTCCAGGAGCGTTTAGCATTGCGTTATCCACATGCCAACATTGTTAATAAAGGCATCGGTGGCAATACCTTATGTAACCTGCTGGCTCGCTTTGATACAGACGTAGCTCCCGAGGCCCCACAGTATGTCTGGATCAACAGCAGTATCAACGACTACTATGACGATGTTACTCAGGAGCAGTACAAAGCAAGGCTTCAGGATTTAATATCCAAAGTGCAGGCCATCGGTGCTACCGCCATTGTTTTTGACCCTGCTCCTCTGAACAATGGTGCCACTACAGATGGCATAGAGTTTCAAACCCTATTTATGCGATACGCTACTCAGGTATCTGATTTATTTGATGAAGCACAGCATGGCACCAGTGGTGAGTAAGTAATCACCAGCCACCGTATGGCCCGCAATCAAGCCATACGGCGGCTTTGCCTTAACTCAGTACCTCTAAGCCCCCCATGTATGGCCGCAAAACTTCAGGAATAACAATCGTTCCATCCGCTTGCTGATAATTCTCTATCACTGCAACTAATGTACGTCCCACGGCCAACCCTGAACCATTCAAGGTATGTAATAGTTCAGGCTTGCCTGTCTCACTATTCCTAAAGCGGGCTTGCATACGACGCGCCTGAAAATCTCGTGTGTTTGAACATGAGGAGATTTCACGATAGGCATTCTGTCCGGGTAGCCACACTTCCAAATCGTATGTTTTGGCCGCAGAAAAACCTGTATCACCTGAACACAGCGTCACCACACGATAAGGCAATCCCAGCTTTTGCAACAGCGCTTCTGCATGCCCTCTCAGGCGCTCTAAAGCATCCCATGAGTCATCTGGCTTGACAAAGTGTACCATCTCAACTTTTTCAAACTGGTGCTGACGAATCAGGCCGCGGGTGTCACGTCCATGAGAGCCCGCTTCCGAGCGAAAGCATGGCGTGTGTGCGGTATATTGCAATGGCAACCTGGACTCTTCAATGATTTCATCACGTAGCAAATTAGTCACCGGTACTTCCGATGTCGGGATCAGGTAATAGTTTTGCCCACCTTCCAGTTTAAACAAATCTTCAGCAAATTTTGGCAACTGGCCTGTACCAAACAAACTGTCCTGATTGACAATATATGGTACATACACTTCCTGATAACCGTGTTCTGTTGTATGCGTATCCAGCATAAACTGAATCAAGGCACGATGAAGGCGAGCCATTTGTTGATGCAGCACCATGAAACGCGCACCAGTCAGCTTACTTGACGCAGAAAGATCCACCCACTGATTGCGCTTGCCCAGAGCAACATGATCCAGCGGCTCAAAGTCAAAGTGGGTTGGCTCACCCCAGCGAGAAACTTCCACATTGTCACTTTCATCCTCACCATCGGGCACTGACTCATGCAGTAAATTAGGGATTGCTGTCACTATATCGTCAATCTTTGCCTGAACATTCGACAGCTTTTGTTCCGCCTGCTTTAAACGATCACCGAAATCTGCAACCTCATCCAGTAAAGGCTGAACATCCTCACCATTGGCACGCGCTTTGCCAATTGCCTTGGAGCGCAAATTTCTGTCATTTTGCAAGGTTTGGGTTTCTGTCTGTATCGACTTGCGCTCAGCTTCCAGGACTTTAAATGTTTCCACATCCAGAGTGAAACCACGGCGCTGCAGTTGCGCTGCAATATCATCAAGATTGTTTCTTAGCTGTTTGATATCTAACATGATTATTTATTCTAAACCGTAATTTCAAAATTTGATTGCGCGAGCCAGTAACGCCCCAAGCCACACAGCGGCCATACTGGCCGAAACACTAATAGCAACATTGCTCAGTGCTTTTCCAGTCCTGCCGACTTCAAGCAATGACAATGTGTCCATTGAAAATGTCGAGAAAGTCGTGAAGGAGCCTAAAAAACCAACCAAAATGGCAAGGCGTAATGCAGGATCAACATTCGCTCTGGCCAACAGGTAAATACTTAAAAAACCCATTAAAAACGACCCGACCACATTTACCGCCAATGTACCGTAAGGGAAGCCCCGCCCCGCCAATGCGTACACAAAATGAGAACACCCATAGCGAGCCAATGCACCGACTGCACCACCTGCCATTATTGCAAAAAGCTGCCCCACAAGACCATCCCGTATCAAGCAATTGACTGATCAGGCGCCTAGTGTAAAGCATCCACTGAAGATGTGAAAATACTAATCCATGTCACCTGAGTAAATATCTGTAAATCTTTTATTCGCAGACTTTGATTGAGAAGTTATGTGGTAGTATCCGGGGCTGAATGAGTATCAGGATGCACTATGCAAAACAACGAAGCATTTCGGAGAATCCGATTCGCACTGGAGTTAGATAATGAAACAACCTTGGAGATATTTGAGGCAGGTCAGTATGAGTGCTCAAGCAAACAGGTCGAGCGCTTTTCTAAGAAAGAATCTGATACTGAGTTTTCAGATAAGACATTTGCTCATTTTCTAAACGGGTTAATTGTCTTTCATCGAGGCGGTAAGGCCGCTGAGGTGAGTCAAAAAGAGACTATGGACAACAATAAAATCCTCAAGAAACTCCGTATCGCGCTTGAGCTTTACGAAGATGAAATGTTAAATATCTTCGATTTAGGTGGCATTAAGTTCTCACGACACAAGCTTAGTGCGCTGTTTCGTGCCGATGGTCACAAGCATTTCAGAGAGTGTAATGATCATACGCTAAGGCAGTTTCTAAAAGGATTAGCTATTTACCATCAACGGCAGCAACAAGATGCATAACACGAAGATGACCATGATAAGAACACTATTATTGACTATTTTTACCGCCGTACTATTGTCAGGTTGCAGTATTTGGGGGCAACGGACAGGCGAAGAGGCACTTTATTCGACATTAGCGGTGGATGAAAACTTTGAAATTCGCCTATATGAGCCGCTAATTATCGCACAAACCGCAGTTGAGGGACCTTATCTAGCCGCAACAAGAACGGGATATCAACGACTGACTGATTATGTATCAGGATATAATCTTGCCAATCAAACCGTATCAGTCAATCCCCCGATCATACTGGGTGAAGGTGCCAAAAAGCCAAAGATTGAACTCACAACGCCCTACTATGAAGAGTACTTAGACGGCGTATGGCTGACCTCGGTTGCGATGCCAGAAGCTTACACATTACAGACATTGCCAAAACCTGTGGATGGCAGCATCACTTTTAAAGTGTTACCAAGACTTAAGGTGGCAGTCATCAGTTATATGGGCTATCGCAGCGAGCGGATGATTCAGAAAAAGACTGAATTATTGCTGCAGTGGTTAGCGCAAAACAACATCACACCAACCTCTTCGGCACGCTCTGTCATTTACGATACACCTTGGACAATCCCCATGCTGAGACGGCACGAAATTCATATTAACGTCCCATAAACGGGAATCGGGAACGCGCCCACCTATAACTACGGGTGGGCGCGTTGTCACTGTTGCTATTTCAATAATGAAAATGGCGATAGTAAGCTGGGTAAGTAGTCGATAACCTTTCGCTCAAGTACCTTATTATCAGACTTCAGTACGACGATCCTGTCATCATTTTGCAAGATTGGGTCAGGCGCCTTACCTTTTCGAATCAAATCAAGGTTGACACCATATTGCCGGCCATTTCGAAATACCACAACGGCCCTCTCATTGGCTAAATCTGTCACCCCCTGTGCCAAAGCAATTGCCTGCAAGAAGGTCATGCGGCCCGTAATTGGGAAAACGCCTGGAGTTTTAACCGCCCCTTCAACCGTCACGCGCTTAAATGCCTGCGCCTTACGTGTTACGGTCACTTTCGGGTCTTGCATATAGCGCTGCTTTAAAAGACCGGCAATCTTTTGCTCTGCCTGCGGGATACTCAACCCACGCACCACCACACCACCCAGTAATGGCAGTGAAATTGCTCCATTGGTTTCAACAATTAAGTCCTTCGCAGACAGTTCAGGCACTTTAAACACCGTCACATCCAGCTTATCCTGCTCACTAATCACCGTACTTTGAGCACGCGACAGGGCAGCATAAGCAGCCGCTGGGCTATTATCACGCAACGAAGTGCTTTGTGGTACACCAATCGTAAAATCCTGATTTAATGCATTAATGGAGCGTACATCCTCTGCATCAGCCTTACTATTTCCTTTTTTATGACTGATCAGACTACAGCCCGTAAGCGCCACAACAAGTGGCAAAATCACCAGATTTTCTTTAGTCATATTCGATTTTCCTGTCTGCTCTGTTATTTTTTTTCGTTTAATAATTTTGTCAGGTTTAAATCATGTGCAGCATTCAGTACGACCTCCATACTGCAATTTTTATCCGGGTCTAGGAGCGGTAGCCGTCAGGGTTGTTACTCTGCCAACGCCAGGTATCTTCACACATCTCCTGAATCCCTTTTTCAGCCTTCCACCCCAGTAAACGCTCAGCCAGTGAAGGGTCTGCATAGCAGCAGGCTACATCGCCAGAGCGACGCGCCACAATTTGATAAGCCACTTCTCTGGCAGAAGCATTGGCAAAGGCCTCAATCATCTCCAATACAGAATAACCGTTACCCGTTCCCAGATTTACCGTGAACAGTCCATCAATTTCTGGATTTGCAAAAGCCTCCAGAGCTTTCACATGCCCCTTCGCCAAATCCACAACATGGATGTAATCCCGTACCCCCGTACCATCTGGAGTGGCGTAATCATCACCAAAGACCGACAATTTTTCATAACGTCCAACGGCTACGCCTGAAATATAAGGCATGAGATTATTTGGAATATCGCTCGGATCTTCCCCAATCAAGCCACTCTCATGCGCGCCGACGGGGTTAAAGTAACGCAACAATGAGATATTCCAGCTATTATCCGAGGCGTACAGGTCACGGAGAATTTCTTCCACCATGAGCTTGGATTGTCCATAGGGATTCGTTGCACTAATTGGAAAATCTTCAAGGATGGGAACGGTTGCAGGATCGCCATACACAGTCGCGGAAGAGCTGAAGATGATTTTCTTTACATCACACGCCTGCATCACTTCCAACAATGTCACCGAACCGGCAACATTATTATCGTAATACATCAAGGGTTTTTCTACAGACTCACCAACTGCTTTCAAGCCTGCAAAATGAATGACTGCTTCAATATTATTCGCCTTAATTACCTGTTCAAGGCTCTCTGGATCACGAATATCACCCTCAACAAAGGCAATTTGCTGACCGGTAATGGTTGCTACCCGGTCAAGTGCAACGGTAGAGCTATTTGACAGGTTATCGTAAACGACAGGGGTATAGCCTGCCTCAATCAACTCAATACAAGTATGGGAACCGATATAACCAGCACCACCTGTTACTAATATGTTCATATTTAATCTGCTTATTTTAATTGGGAAACGCGGGCGTTAGCTTAGTCATTAGTAAAAAAAAAGCCAGATACAATCAGACGCACCCGGCTGGTCAGTCATATTTTCCCGACTAAAACGCCAAAGCCATGACGATTTTATTTTTTGGACTCTTCTTTACTCGCCTTTGATTTGCGCTCCTTACTCTTGCTTGAAGACTTCTTGTTCGAGCTATTCTTTGAAGATGGCTTACTCTTTTTTGCCGATTTTTTCTTCACAGGCGTACAGTCCTTATCGCTCTTTGAGCCTTTACAAGCCCTCTCTTTCTTCGCAGTTACTTTGTCATTTTCCTTGGCTGCTGATTTTTTCGTATCCGCAGAGGCGCTAGCCGCCGCCTTAGATGTTGTTTTAGACGACTTCGTGTCACCCTCATCACTTTGGCTTTTTAGCTTATTACCTGATTCCTTACTTACATCGTCCTCACGGGTTTGCTTTTTGGGCGAAGTACTCACTTTTTTAGCCGTGGACTTTGTTGTCCCACTTTTTTTATCACCCTTAGCCGCTATAGGTGCTGACACCTCACCGCGAGTCGTTGATACATTCTTTTTCAAACCGTTAAAGGTAGCATCACCGATCCCCGACACTTTCAGTAAGTCATCAGTGCTTTTAAACGGGCCATTTTCCTTACGGTATTGAATGATAGCAGCCGCCTTTACTTCACCAATGCCCTTCAAATAGTAAACGAGCGCGTTGGCGTCCGCCTTATTGATATTCACCAAAGCCTTAGCTTTATTGACCTGTGCCGATTTTGTTAGGCCAGTACTGTTATTGTCTTTTGCAAATGCTGTCCCACTGCTGCCCAATACCGTCAATGCAAGGCAAATAGCCGTTAAAAAGGATTTCATTGAAAATTTCTCCGCATCATATTCATTTTGTGAGTCCATCAGTGTATTTATCGGCCAAGATCGTTCAAGCTCAGAATGGGCAGCATAATCGACATAACAATGGTCAACACGATTCCACCCATAATCAAAATAAGCAGTGGCTCAAATAAACTCAACACTGACGAAATCAAGGTATCTGTTTCCCGCTCCTGCTGAACCGCAGAACGCTCCAGCATTTCGTCCAGCTTACCACTTTTTTCACCACTAGAAATTAAATACACCGTCATCGGTGGGAAGTAGCCAGACTGTTCCAGTGCTTTATGTATCGGCATACCTTCGCGGACTTTTAGCGCGGCATCTTCAATAGCCTGCCGCATGGGAAGGTTTTCCACCACCTTGGATGAAATCGCCATTGCATCCAAAATAGGCACACCACTGGATGCCAAAATACTGAGTGTTCTAGCAAACCGAGCCGTATTAGCACTTCTCACCAATTTTTTTACCAACGGAAGTTTAAGCATGAAGCGATGCCAGCGGTACTGCCACTTTTGTATTTTTAGTACCTGCTTAAACAATAGGTGAAGCAACACTAACCCAACCAATAAATACAAGCCATAAGCACTCAGAAAATCACTGATGTTAATCATGATCTGCGTCAGTGGCGGTACTTCACGGCTCATGCTCTCAAACACACGCACAATTTTTGGGACAATGAAAACCAACAAACCTGAAACAATGGCAACTGACACGATCACCAAAATTACGGGATAAATCAGCGCAGAACTCATTTTCTGCTGAATTTCCTGACGAGACTCGGTGTAATCGGCTAAACGATCCAAGACGGCATCCAAGTGCCCTGACTGCTCCCCGGCAGATACCGTTGCGGTATACATACTGGAAAATACCGAAGGGAATGTACTTAAACCAGCCGCCAGACTATGCCCTTCCATCACCCGCGAACGAACCGCAGACATAACGTGGCGCAGACTACGCCGCTCACTTTGCCGAGCTGTCATGGCAAGGGCTTCTTCCAGTGGAGAGCCGGAGGATATTAATGTTGCTAACTGACGGGTAATGAGCGCAACGTCGGCGGGCTTCACATTCCCTGCCCTGCGAGCTTTCAGACTTTTATCGGTACTTTTTTCACGCTTTTCGATACGCTCAACGCTCAGTGGCGTCAAACTCCCCTCACGAAGTACCTGACGAATTTGCTTGGCCGTATCCGCCTCTAAAATGCCACTTTCTTCCTGACCTTTACTGTTCAGGGCCTTGTATTCAAATGCAGGCATTTAGTCCTGTAACTCCTCACGAGTCACTCTCAGTACCTCTTCAATTGAGGTTTTACCCGCCAACACCAGACGCACACCATCCTGACGAATACTGGGAGACGTTTTTCGTACAAGGCGCTCCATTTCAACTTCGCTGGCACCCGAATGAATCAGGCCACGTGCCGCATCATTAATCTCAATTAGCTCGTAAATACCACTTCTTCCGATATAACCGGACTGATTGCAAACGGGGCAGCCTGCACCGCGGTAAATTTTCTGCACGTGGCCAAGCGGCAAGCCCAATACCGCTGCTTCACTCTCACTCGGCCTATAGGGAACTTTGCAATCGTCACACAATAATCGCACAAGCCGCTGAGCAATTACACCAATCAAACTTGAGGATAACAGATAGGGCTCAACCCCCATATCTCTTAAACGGGTCACCGCGCCAACTGCTGTATTCGTGTGCAATGTGGAGAAAACCAAGTGACCGGTTAATGATGCCTGTACCGCAATCTCTGCCGTTTCAACATCCCGAATCTCACCAATCATTACAACATCCGGGTCTTGGCGAAGAATCGCACGAAGCCCACGAACGAAGCTCATATCGGCTTTAGTATTGACCTGCGTTTGTCCAATTCCATCCAGATAATATTCAATCGGGTCTTCAACCGTCAGTATATTCCTACTGGTCTCATTCAGATCAGTCAGTGATGCATACAGCGTTGTCGTCTTACCAGAGCCGGTTGGCCCGGTAACCAGAATGATGCCATGAGGTTTCTGGATAAGTGTCTTTAATCGCTTCTCAGTATCCTGAGCCATCCCCAGATGCTTAAGGTTTAACCGGCCGGCTTGCTTGTCCAACAAACGCAATACAATCCGCTCGTTATAGCCCGATGGCAGCGTTGATACACGCACATCAACCGCACGACCTGCGAGCTTTAACGATATCCGGCCATCCTGGGGAATGCGTTTTTCAGCAATATCAAGCTTCGCCATAACCTTAAGCCGCGAAACAATCAGCGGAGCCATCGCTCTAGGCGGCTCCAAAACCTCACGCAATGTGCCGTCAACTCGCATCCTGACCAACATGCGATTTTCGTAGGTCTCAACGTGGATATCGGATGCACCTTCCTTAATCGCCTGACTTAGTAACGCATTGATTAAACGAATAATCGGCGCATCATCCTCAGCTTCCAGAAGGTCTTCTGGTTCTGGCATAGAGTCGGCGATGTCGTACAGGTCAAAATCATCGCCCATGTCGTCCATCATCGCACGAGCACCTTCGCCGCTACGGTCATAATGACGGGCTAACAACGAGTCAAAGGCCTCGTTTTCCAATGGCTTGAAGGCAACCTTTTCACCCAAGAAGCGACAGACCTCATTCGCAACTGTCGGTGTCAGCTTCGAACGAAAATAAGCAACCTGTTTGCCATCTTCAGCCTGATCCAGCACAACCCCGTTACGTTTTGCAAACATGTACGGGAAGTCTGGCAGATCAGTGACCATTTCAAGTGCTTGTGTATCGACCTGTTCCATTACTTCATTCATATCAAGGTATCAGTAAGTCCCCTGATCCATTTGTTTTTGCTGTTGCAGTTGACGCAGCCGGTTTTGCCTAGCAACATTGTCACGACGACGCTGATTCTCAGCAATCCGCTCCTGCTCAATCTGCTTTGCACGGCGACGGTTCGCCTCAACCTGCTGACGATGTCGCTGCTCGCGCTGTTTCGCAATTCGCTGACGCTCTGCAACCGTTAGTGGCCGTGCCGGTCTAGCGGGCGCTGGATCAACATAAGGATGAGTCTGCACATTCGCCTGTCGCTGACTGGTATCAGCATGTTCCTGTAAATACCGCTGCCTGACTACCGCAGGATTCTCTGTCAACAAATAATTCGGATCTTCCGGGAAGGTTGCAGCCGTCTTACGACCAGAGCCACGCTGATAAACACGGCTATCAACCTGGGCGCCACGTAGATTATTATACTTTTGCATTGTGTAACTATCAGCCGATAGCACATCGCGCATAATCATCGGGTGGATAAACACCATCAGGTTCTGTTTATTTTTCTCAGTCACAGTATTGCGAAAGGCTTTACCAATAAATGGCAAGTCACCCAACACGGGTACTTTTTGCTCGGTATCGCGGAAGGTATCTTCAATCAAACCACCAATAACCAACATTTGCCCGTCTTCAACCATGACCTGTGTTGAGAATGAGCGCTTATTGGTAATCAAGTCCGAAGCACTTGCACTGCTGGCCGCAAGGCTCGAAACCTCTTGCTCTAATTTCAGCATAATACTGCTGCCGGAGTTAATCTGCGGCGTCACCTTCAGGGTAATACCAATATCTTTACGCTCAATCGTCTGGAACGGATTGGTATTTGAATCATTTGTAGTCGTACCCGTAACAAACGGAACATTCTGTCCCACCACCATATTGGCTTCCACATTATCCATCGTCACAATGGTTGGTGTTGATAGAATGTTAGTTGCGGCATCGCTGTTGAGCGCGTTCATCACGGCTCCCCATTGTGTATTCCCCTCAGAGCCGCCACCCACACCCAGCAGCATTCCGGTACCTGTCGGTAATGCGCCTTTGACAATATTAGCCAACGTGAACGAGCTGCCGCTAAATGATGTCGATATCAACGGTGAGCCACCTTTTGAGTCATAGGCCCCCATCTGCATACCCAATTCTCTGGACAAGTCCATTGAGACTTCCGCAATCACGGCCTCAACCATGACCTGAGCACGACGAATATCTAGCCGTTTAATGACATTAAGAATATTCTGATGAACCTCTGGCTCCGCAGTGATAATCAGTGAGTTGGTCGATGCATCAGCCGAAATCGTCACTTTGGCCTTTTGAGTACCCGCACCACCCTTAGCAGTTGCCTTCTCACTTACGGCATTCGCAGTGGTGCTGGTCAATACTTTTGCTAAATCCTCTGCCTTGGCGTAACGAAGATATACCACCTTCGTTGATTCCTCTGCCGTCTTAATTTTAGGCCGGTCTAATCGACGGATAATTCCCTTCACCTGCGCACGTCCCGACTTACTACCGCTCACCAGAACACTGTTTGTTCGCGTATCAGCCGAGACCTTGTACTTAACCACAATACCCTTTTGTTGCGCTTTACCTTGCAAGCCCTGAATGGTTTTCACCAAGTCCAAAGCAGATGCAAAGCGCAAAGTGACAACTTCCATCTCATCCTGATCAGGAATATCCATCCGACGAACTAACTTTGAGACTTTATCGATATTGGCTGCCGTATCCGTCACCACAATACTGTTACTGGGCGCATAGCCCTGTAAGTGCCCAGTCGGTGAAATCATCGGACGTAAAATGGGCACCATATTGGCGACAGGAACGTGCGTCGCCTTAATAACCTTCGTGAAGAGCGCATCCGCTTCTTTTTTGGTAATTTTCTTATCAATCGCCTTAATGCCCGTTGGCTCTTCCATCACCGGAACGGACTGATACTTTGACTTATTGGCAGGAATAATTTTAGTGATCTCACCTGCCTCCACAGCGGCTAAGCCGTGAAGTTGCAATACAGACAGGAAAGTATCGTATAGCTCATCTTCATCGATTTCACGCCCTGTAATAATCGTTATCTTTTGACCACGAACCTGTTTATCCAGTACAAAGTTCTTACCGGTCGCGGTCGAAATCAAGCTAACAAACGCCTGTAAATCACCATCACGAAGATTTAGGTTATAACTCTCTGCGTAAACCGGATTGACTGCGCCAAAAATCAGCCCCGCAGACAGAGACAGCAGTTTAAGCCCTTTAAAACAGGTTGTTAATTTAGATCTCATCGACTTCAACTATAGTTATTGTGTTCAAGCCACAACCTCAAAGTCTTCTGGCGGCTATGGTGTGTGTGGAGTATAGCATTATTAAGCTCATGAACACAGGCTACCTTGATAAGCTGTATGACGATCCATTAATAATCCGCCCTTATTGGAACAAAGTTCGACCACCATCTACTGCCATGACGTGCCCCGTTATATAACCAGCATCCTGCACCAAAAATAGTACGGCTTTTGCTATATCTCCGACATTACCCTCTCGCTTCAACGCAGTCCTACCCAATAGTTCACCTTGCTCATGATTACTCTGAGCGCTTTCCGGCCAGATAATAATACCCGGTGCCACTGCATTCACACGAACCTGTGGCCCAAGCTCCTGAGCCAGAGACTTGGTCACCATCACTAACCCGGCTTTTGCTGCACAATAAACGCTGTGCCCGTACAAAGGTCGTTCCGCATGAATATCTACCATATTCACAATACAGCCTTTAGCTTTCCGCAAATAAGGCGCGGCTGCTTGTGACAAAAACAACGGCCCTTTTAGATTACTAGCCAACAAGTCTGTCCATGCTGATTCCGTAATGCTTCCAACTGGCGTGGGATAAAAACCAGATGCATTATTCACTAAAATATCCAATCTGCCGGTCAATGACACCACATCCTCAACCATGCCGGTTAGTGCTGAAACATCACCCAGATCAGCCTGATAACTAAAGCAAGAGTTCTGACGAGTTTCGTTCAGCTCTTGCATCATTGACTCTGCGTCTGCCTTGGACTGCCCATAATGAACCACGACACAAGCACCTGCACCATGCAAAGCTCTGGCAATTTCCGCACCAATGCGCCTTGCCGCCCCAGTAATCAACGCCACTTTACCCTGTAAGGGCATTGTCTTTTGCTTCACACCTTAACCCCATTGCTATTACAATTGCACGATACAACCGAAGACTCACCTTATCGCTTTACGCTCGGCATCTTATCAGGCCGCGGGTATTCTCGATGCCAGATAAACTTTTACCCCTGTTTCGCAGTCATTGTTGACTCACGATACTTTCAAAAATCATTCAATGAAATCTCTCAGGAACGTAACGACATGAAAAATTTAGTGATAACCGTGCTACTGACACTCGCCGCATTAACCAGCAACGTACAAGCCCGTAACTACAAAGTGGGCGAGTTGACAATCAATCACCCTTACGCTAGAAGTACGCCGCCCTCTGCACCCGTAGCCGGTGGTTTTATGACCATCACCAATCACGGCGATACTACCGACCGCTTGGTTGGTGGCAGTAGCCCTTTTGCTGACACCGTCGAAATCCATGAAATGGTCATGGTTGACGGTATCATGAAAATGCACCAAATCGAAGGTGGCTTGGAAATTCCCGCAGGGCAAACGGTTGTCCTAAAACCCGGCAGTTACCACGTCATGTTCATTGGTTTAAAAAAGCAATTAAAGCCAGGGGAACATCACAAAGGAGTGCTGAAATTTGAAAAGGCGGGGGATATTGAAATTGAATACGCGGTAAAAGACATCAACAAAATGATGAATCATGCAACAACAGGAGGCATGAACCACAACACCCACAAAAAAATCGCTCCCCATGAATAATATGAGCAACGGGTAGACAGTAACACTGAGATACAAAGCAAGGAAGCTCTGGCAACACACCGGAGCTTCCGCATGACAGGTGATACGCTAAGCCTGAGTGACCGCCAAAACTGCCGCCACAAACCGGTCAATATTCTGTTCTTGCATACCGGCGATATTCATCCGGCTATCAGCTATCAGATAAATCGCATGCTCATCACGTAGCCGCTCCACCTGCTCCGGTGTCAGACCTAGCAGGGAAAACATCCCACGATGCACAGTAATAAAATCGAAACGGTTACCCCCGCTCTGAGCACGAAACGACTCCGCTAACTGCTGACGCAGCGATGTCATGCGATCACACATGACTTTCAGCTCAGCTTTCCACTGCTGCCGCAACTGAGAGTCTTCCCAGATAATGCGCACAACCGATGCACCATGATCAGGTGGCATTGAATAGATGCCACGAGCAATTTTCTGGATATTCTCGTTTGCAAGCTTCGTCATTTCTTCATCAGCACCCATCACGAATGCACAGCCAACACGCTCACGATAAATACCGAAGTTTTTTGAACACGACACTGCAACCAGCATTTCTTTAACCGTTGCAGCAAAACGACGTACACTGTATGCATCCTCCTCCAAGCCATCACCGAAGCCCTGATACGCAATATCAAAGAACGGCACAAAGCCCGTTTCGACAGCAATCTCTGCAACCTCATCCCACTGAGCCGGTGTCAGGTTGGCTCCCGTGGGGTTATGGCAACAACCGTGTAATACCACAACATCATTTGGCCCCAGCGTACGCAGTTTCGCCGCCATCGCCGCAAAATCAACGGAGCAACTCGCTGTATCAAAATATGGATACTCGGCAATCTCAATTTGCCCCACACTCAACAATGCATGGTGGTTAGGCCACGTTGGATTACTTAACCAGACTTTTGCATTGGGCCGAACGCGTGCCACCAGCTCTATTAACACGCGCAAGGAGCCACTGCCGCCAGGTGCTTGCAAGCCAGCAATACGACCTGCTGGAGAATCATCACCAAAGACAATCTGCTTCATTGCTTCGATATAACCAAGGTCACCCGCCATGCCAACATAAGACTTCGTCTGTTCCTGAGCTAATAATCTGGCCTCAGCTTCTTTTACCGAATCCAGAATAATTGTCTCCCCCTTTTCATTCATATAAACCCCTACGCCCAAATTCATTTTTTCAGGGCGGGGATCCACTTTGAAAGGTGCCATCTGCGCAAGAATGGCATCGGGCTTTGGGTGGGGTAGCATTTCAAACATAAGGCCATTTCCTCACAATAAATCGTACTCCTGAGTATACGGAAAAAGCATCTTTCGGGAACAGTATATTTCAGCGTTATTCACTATGTTTTTGCAAAACACGGCATTGCACCCTGCTTCAGCGCCAAACCTGCCCACTTCAGCCGGCACAGTCTGTGAGAACAGAAAAAATCACCTTGAAACCACTTAATGGCCAAATACAAAAAAGCCCCTGCGGCATACTGCAACAAGGGCCAAGAAATCTGCTTTAATTGAAGGCTACAAACTACTTCCTGAATGGTCGGGACGGAGAGATTTGAACTCACGACCCCCACAACCCCATTGTGGTGCGCTACCAGGCTGCGCTACGCCCCGATTCAGGAGCGGTGCAGAATACAGCAACTCCCAGAAAAAAAAAAGTATTTTTGCAAATGCCAGCCAAAACTAATCACACTTTAATGTTCCCTTGCAACGCAGTCCACTTGTTGCCACCACTGACCACAAAAAACATAAGCCGTTTATCAGCTTAGTGCCCCGCTAATCTCGGTTATCCAGGACAAAGCCAGCCAGCCATCGCATGATCAAGATGCGCTGGCGAGCTGCGGACTGGATGCCGCCACTCCCAGATCCCTAACCCAAGGATAAATGACAAAATAATAAATGAGGCGTAAGCGTGATTTTCACTGTAGACGTAGAGGACTGGTCACAATCAGTGCTCAATAGAAACAATCCCGTTACTGAACGAGTGCTACGCAGCACCCATCAAGTCATGGATATTTTATCTGAGAACAACACCAAAGCGACATTCTTCACACTAGGCAATGTGGCTGAAAAATTCCCGTCACTCATTGCAAGGATGGCAAATGAAGGACACGAAGTGGCATCACATGGCTACTCACACCAAAACATTTACAGCATGAGCCCATCACAAATGCGTGAGGATATTGCGAAATCGATAAAGCTTTTGGAGGATGCTGCTGGCACAAAGGTCATTGGTTTTCGTGCACCCAATTTTTCCATTCGTGAACACATATTCCCAACTTTTTGCGAAGCCTTGGTAGAAAGTGGCATTCGCTATGATTCCTCATTATTCCCAATGAAAGTACTCAAGTACGGTATTGAGAAAAAGTATGACCTCAGTGTATTTAGGGAATATGGTATCGACGAGTTTTATCTCAGCTACATTAAAGTGGGGTCGTATAAACTGCCTTATTTCGGTGGTGGATACTTCCGACTATCACCTTACGCAATGACTCGTTCACTGGCGCGCTCACTGCCAGAACATGCGGTTTTTTACATGCACCCCTATGAAGTGGATCATGGCGAGCTGGCATTTGTAAAAGAAAACTATGGCAAAGTACCACTAAAGTGGCTACTTACCCAGTTCGTGGGACGAAAAGGCATACCGGATAAACTGCGCAAGCTCACCCGCGACCACCATATGACATCATTTAAAAATGCTTATTACTCAGATGGGTAAACACAACGGAGCGTGCGCCAGCTCAGCGGCAAAGATTACTACTCCCCGGAGATCATCATTTGCTCAACCAGGATAGAGCCAGTGCGTGTCGCAATGCGTGGGTCCCAATCATTTCCCACCGCAACAATTCCTGCCAGCATCTGCTTCAGATTTCCGGCAATGGTGATTTCTTCGACTGGATACTGAATTTCACCACGCTCCACCCAGAATCCAGTTGCGCCCCGTGAATAGTCGCCTGTCATGTTATTCACACCGCTGCCAATTAAGCCTGTCAGGAGCAGGCCGGTGTCCATAAGCTTCAGCATTGCTGCAAAATCTTGTCCGGTTGAATCAATCGTCAAGTTGTGCAAACCACCGGCATTCCCCGTAGACTGCAGGCCAAGCTTACGCGCCGAATAGCTTCCCATCGTATAGCTCTGGACAATGCCATCTTTGACAAAATCTTGCGCCCGTGTTGCCACCCCTTCAGAATCATAAGGTGCGCTGTGTGCCCCTCGTGGAATCAACGGCTGTTCATAAAGATGCACAAATTCAGGAAAAACCTGATGGCCCACACTATCCAGCAAGTAACTGGCCTTACGGTACTGCGCACTGCCACTAATGGCTGAGGTAAAGTGTCCCAACAAGCCACTGGCTAGGCGTGGAATGTATAAAACCGGCGACTGGCGACTGGTCAACTTATGTGCCCCCAGCCGTGACAATGTTTCTTTTGCGGCTCTTTGCCCTACACTTTCAGGGCTTTCCAGATGCTCAGCCACACGGGAACTGCTGTACCAATGGTCACGTTGCATTCCTTCACCATCTGCCTCATGGGCAATGACGGAACAACTCAAAGAATGCGAACTCCCGGTACTGACCGCAGCAAAACCGTGTGAATTAGCATAAGCTCTCAGGTTGCTATAAGTGCTAACACTGGCGCCATCTGAATTACTAATACGTGAATCAAACTCACGCGCACTGTTCTCGCAGGCAATGGCCTGATCAATCGCCTGCTCTGCTGTAATATCCCAAGGGTGATATAAATCCAGATCGGGAAATTCAGTTGCCATCAGCTCAGCATCTGCCAAGCCGCAACAATCATCTTCCGAGGTGTACTTCGCGATGTCACACGCTGCCCGCACCGCATCCCTAATCGCGGCTTCCGATAAATCCCCGGTACTTGACATGCCTTGGCGCTGCCCGACGTACACGGTCACCCCCAAGCCCTGATCACGGTGGTATTCCAGCTTATCAATCTCCGCCATGCGCACATCGACGGATAAACCCTCGCCACTACTCACACCTACTGCTGCACTCGTGGCACCTTGCCGCCTGGCTTCCTCTAATACCTGTTGTGATAAGGTCAGCAGTGCTTCTTTTTTATCGTCAAGTGTCATCATCAGCCCGCCGTTCCACCCACAGTTAAACCATCAATTTTCAATGTTGGCTGACCAACACCCACTGGCACACTCTGTCCAGCTTTACCGCACACGCCAATTCCCTGATCCAGTGCCAAGTCATTGCCGATCATACTGATCCGGTTCATAACTTCAGGGCCATTACCGATCAACGTTGCCCCCTTAACTGGACGAGTCACTTTGCCATCTTCAATCAAATACGCTTCCGAGGCCGAGAACACAAACTTTCCCGAAGTAATATCCACCTGCCCACCGCCAAAATTGACCGCATACAAACCATTTTTAACTGAAGCTAAAATCTCCTCTGGTTGATGCTCACCGGCCAGCATATAAGTATTGGTCATGCGTGGCATCGGCAAACTATCGTATGACTCACGGCGGCCATTGCCAGTAGATTTCTCCCCCATCAAACGCGCATTTGTTTTATCCTGCATATACCCTTTAAGCACACCATCTTCGATTAATGTTGTGTATTGCGTAGGTGTACCCTCATCATCAATCGTCAGAGAGCCACGACGATCTGGCAAAGTACCATTATCCACCACCGTGACGCCTTTGGCTGTAACTTGCTCACCAATCCGGCCACTAAACGCCGACGTGCCTTTACGGTTAAAATCACCTTCCAAGCCATGCCCGACAGCCTCATGGAGCAACACCCCCGGCCAGCCATTACCTAACACAACCACCTGCTCACCCACTGGGGCCTCTACGGCTTCCAGTTTAAGCAGCGCCTGACGAATCGCTTCATCCACATAAGTTTTTACGCGGTCTGCCTGTGTAAAAAAATCCATCCCAAAACGACCACCGCCACCGCTGCCCGCGCTTTCCCGCTGACCATTTTTTTCGACAATGACTGACACACCCATCCGCACCATTGGGCGAACATCCGCACTCATTCGCCCTTCATGGTCTGCCACCAGAATCACCTCATGCACTGCAGCAATATTGGCAATCACCTGTTCCACATAAGGACTTGCCCCCCGTGCCAGCTCATCAGCCAGACGCAGCAAACCAATTTTCTCTACTTCGGCCAAAGTATCCAGCGGATTTGTATGTGTATATAAGGCATCAAATGGAGCCTGACGCTGCCACGCACGAACCCGCCCTTGTTGGCCCGCGCGCCCTATTGCTGCCGCCGACTGAGCAGACATCAACAAAGCATCCAGACTAATCTCATCCGAGTAGGCGAATCCGGTCTTTTCACCACTCACCGCACGCACGCCAACTCCTTGGCTAATGCGATAAGAGCCGGACTTAATCATACTATCTTCTAGCGACCAACCTTCTGCACGTTCGGATTGAAAATACAAATCAGCCAAATCGGTTTGTGGCCCAACCAATTTATCAAACACCTTATCCAGATGACTTGTATCCAAATCAAACGGGGTCAGCAAAGTTGCCTCGGCAACATCCATTAAACTCATAGTTTTGTATCCATCATGCCAGAAAGCCTTATCACCTCAGTGATGAACACCTCCTACACATTATTTTATTTACACCGCTGCCTGAAATAACTGACCGACAAAGCGCTAAAGCAACACAACATCAAACTGTTCCTGAGTGTACATTGCCTCAACCTGAAAGCGAATCGGCTTGCCCACAAACTCCTGAAGCTCTGCCAAACTGTCAGACTCCTCATCCAACAGCAAATCCACCACATCCTGCGATGCCAATACCAACAGCTCCCGCGCATCAAACTGGCGGGATTCGCGGGAAATTTCACGAAAAATCTCATAACACACGGTCACAGCCGTTTTCACAAAGCCCCGACCACTGCAAACCACACAAGGCTCACACAAGGTCTGCAATAAACTCTCCCGTGTGCGCTTGCGGGTCATCTCCACCAAGCCCAGCGAAGACACACCACTTACCGCCGTTTTCACCGGGTCTTTTTCCAGCGCGCGCTCCAGCGAGGCAATCACCTGCTGTTTATGATCCTCGGTTTTCATATCAATGAAATCAAGAATAATAATCCCGCCTAGATTACGCAGTCGCACTTGCTTGGCAATCCCCTGAGCCGCTTCCAGATTTGTCTTAAAAATCGTCTCTTCCAGATTACGATGGCCAACATAGCCCCCTGTATTCACATCAATCGTGGTCATCGCCTCGGTCTGGTCAATAATCAAATACCCACCTGACTTTAGCTGTACAGTGCGCTTCAAGGCTTTTTTAATGTCATCCTCAATGCCATATAGGTCAAAGATGGGGCGCTCACCGGTATAATGCACCACCTTGGAATGTAGCTCAGGAATATACGTCTCACAAAACTCCGAAAGATTGGCCACCGTCTCACGCGAGTCCACCAGAATTTTATGAATATCCTCGCTCACTACATCCCGCAAGATTCGTTTGAATAATGGCAACTCAGAATACAACAAAGCCACTTTTTTGGACTGCTTGGCGCGCTGCATCACCTTCGTCCAGATGCGATGTAAAAAGCGCATATCCGCACGCAAAGCCGCCTCGCTGATCCCTTCAGCTACTGTACGAATAATAAACCCGTACTCATAGCTTTCCTCCTCCTGAATAGCCGTCACCAGATTTTTCAGGCGCACACGCTCCTCGTCGGACTCAATTTTACTAGACACCCCTAGCGTGGAAGCATTCGGCATTAACACCAGATAGCGCGACGGAATCGTAATATAGGTGGTTAGACGCGCCCCTTTCGTGCCCAGTGGATCTTTCACCACCTGCACCATAATCTGGCTGCCTTCCTGTAATACCTGATTAATTTTAGGCGGTGGCAAATCCTCATTGGGAATCATGTCCCCAACCAGTACACCTTTCTTTTGTGAAGACAAATCAGAGGCATGTAAAAAGGCTGCCTTCTCTTGATCAATATCCACAAAAGCCGCCTCCATACCGGGTAACACACGACTCACGCGGCCATTGTAAATGTTACCGACAATTCCCTGCTGAGCACTTCGCTCAATCAGAATCTCCTCTAGTGCGCCGTTATCGGTTAACGCCACGCGACACTCTTGCGGGGTTACATTAATCAGGATTTCTGAACTCACAAAAAACCGCCTTTCTTCTGTTGTTAATTGGCTATCTGCAATGATGCAAGGTACAAAGCAGGCCGATCAGCCCGCCCTGTGATAAGGATGGTTTTCGGTAATCGTCCACGCGCGGTACAACTGCTCCGCAACGATCACCCGAACCATCGGATGTGGGAACGTCAGATTCGACAAAGACCAATGTTCATCCACCTGCTGAATAAATTCACGTGTCAAACCATCCGGCCCGCCAATAATCAGGGCAACATCCGGCCCTTGCATCATCCAATCTTCCAGACGTTCAGCCAGTTGTTCGGTACTCCAAATTTTCCCCAGACCATCCAAGGCCACGATCCGGCAATTTGCTGGTAATGCCTGACGGATTTTCTCAGCCTCTTTTTCCTGAATCTCACGGGCCTTGCTATGTTTTCCCCGCTTTTCTGGCGGAATTTCTTTCAAAACCAGCTTACAATGCGACGGCATCCGGTTAGCATACTCATCATAGGCTTGCTTCACCCACGCAGGCATTTTGTTGCCAACGGCCAGTAAAAAAATCTGCATGGTGTTAGCTTACGCTTCTTTAGAGACAGCCGTGGAAACTTTTTCAAGTTTTTCAGGACGCTCCCAAATCTTCTCCAGTTTGTAAAAGTCCCGAACCTCCGGCAGCATGATATGAACAATCACGTCATTCAGATCCACCAAGACCCACTCGCCTTCCAGCTCTCCTTCGGTGCCCAATGGCTCCTCCCCGGCTTCTTTCACCCTGAGCTGCACATTATTCGCCAATGACTTGACATGGCGTGTGGAGGTTCCGCTGGCCAAAACAATCGTGTCAGCCATTGATGACTTGCCCTGAATATCAATAATCTGAATGTCCGCTGCCTTCATATCATCCAAGGCTTCATGGACCAATTCTACGAGTTTTACTAATTCCATTATGGTGTTCTATATAATTGATGTTGCTGAATGTAATCATAGACAGCATCGGGAACGAGGTAGCGAATACTTCGCCCCGCCGCTTGGCGCTGTCGAATATCGGTTGCTGAAACAGACAAGGAAGTGGTTTCTATAAACAAGAGTTTACCCGCCGCTTGCGTGTGAAGATCAGACGTTTTTTCCGTCAAACGGGCGCTTACCCAAGCTTGTGACGGTTGCGCAGTATAATCGGGTCGGGACGTAACTACCAGATGTGCAAGCTCCAGAATCTCCTCCCACGCGTGCCAACTGGTAAAATTATGAAAGGCATCCATGCCAATAATTAGGCACAACGGCAGCGCCTTCCCCCATTGTTGACGAAAAGCGCGCAAGGTATCAACGGTATAAGACGCGCCGCCACGCTGCAATTCCCGGTCATCTACTACAAATAAATCATGTTGGGCAACGGCTCGCTGTACCATTTCCAGACGTTGCCTGGAGCTGGCCAAAGTCTGTGGCCGATGCGGTGGGATATGCCCAGGAACCAGCCACACCTGTTGAAGCGATAAAGCCTCTGCGACCTCCAACGTAGATCGCAAATGCGCAATGTGAATTGGATCAAATGTACCGCCGCGAATGCCAATCATTGACGAATATGACCATCACCCAGCACAATATATTTCAGCGACGTCAGCCCCTCCAGCCCAACGGGGCCACGGGCATGTAACTTATCCGTACTAATCCCGATCTCCGCCCCCAAACCATATTCAAACCCATCCGCAAAACGGGTCGAGGCATTCACCATGACCGAACTGGAGTCCACCTCACGCAAGAAGCGACGCGCCTTGGTGTAATTCTCCGTCACAATGCTATCCGTATGCTGTGAACTATAGGTGTTAATGTGGCTAATGGCCGCATCCATATCATCTACCACACGAATGGACAAAATTGGCGCAAGGTACTCCGTATGCCAATCCGCCTCTGTCGCTTCATGACATTCAGGCAAAATATCGCGAGTGTGCTGACAGCCGCGTAACTCTACCCCATGTGTAGCGTAGGCATCAGCCAGCTTGGGCAACATGGCCTTAGCCACTGGTGCGGCCACCAGTAGCGTTTCCATAGTGTTACAGGTTCCGTAGCGATGTGTTTTAGCGTTTACGGCAATCGCCAATGCCTTGGCTTCATCGGCCTCTTCATCAATAAACACATGACAAATACCATCCAGGTGCTTAATCACCGGAATGACAGAATCCTGACTCACCCGCTCAATCAAACCCTTACCACCGCGCGGGATAATGACATCAACACAGTCTTTTAAACGCAACAACTCACCCACAGCCTCACGATCCGTTGTTTCGATCACCTGCACACAGTCCGCTGGCAACCCCGCCGCGCCCAGTCCCTGCTGAATACAACCGGCAATCGCCTTGTTTGAATGAATTGCCTCCGAGCCACCACGCAAAATAGTGGCATTACCAGATTTTAGGCACAACGCCGCCGCATCCACCGTCACATTCGGGCGCGACTCATAAATGATACCGATAACCCCCAAAGGCACACGCATTTTGCCAAGCTGAATCCCACTGGGGCGATACGCCATGTCCACAATCTCCCCGACCGGATCAGCCAATGCCGCAATCTGGCGCAACCCCTCAGCCATAGCGGCAACCCGCTCATCGGTTAGTTCCAGACGGTCTAACAAAGCGGCATCCAGGCCCTTCGCCGCACCAGCGGCCAAGTCTTTGGCATTCTCAGCCATCAGAAAATCACGCTTTTCTTCCAACACATCGGCAATCACCCGTAGTGCTTTATTTTTGGTCGCAGCCTCTGTCGCTGCTAAAACAGTCGATGCACGACGGGCATTTTGTCCAACGTGTTGCATATATTCGGCAATAGTTACGTGGTTCATGTGTTCCTTTGGTACTCATTGGCTAGTTTTGTCGGATCTGTTGTAACCCAAATGATATGTAATTGCAAAATGTCATGGTAGTGGAATCTTGGCTCGCGCCATCCGTATAACTTTTGACCCACCGTACATATATGGTCTCCTCCGATATTGCAAAGGAAATATTTACTGTCAGACAGGGATAGGTTTGCTCACATATATCCGGCTTCGAGTTGGGAATAA
>PDWI01001416.1_pt1 | contig 38006 bp, 29 predicted proteins | sample 1430891 | NCBI WGS metagenome assembly PDWI01 (sample SAMN01162508, study PRJNA174530) | Oral metagenome, whole genome shotgun sequencing project. | biome: Marine environment; feature: Marine mammal; material: Swab sample of the gingival sulcus; isolation source: swab sample of gingival sulcus... | reverse complement strand
TATTCTTTCATTTTATTACTTATTCATACTCCATAGAGGTCTCCCATGGATATTACGTTCCGTCAGGTGGAGCTGTTCCTTGCGCTCTCCCGCAGCGGCAGAATACAAAGTGTTGCAAAAGAGTTCTCTCTTACTCAATCGGCAGTTTCCACTGCAATAAAACGGTTTGAGGAAGCTATTGGTGCCCCGCTGTTTGACCGTGCACATAAAAAGATCGCCCTTAACAGCAATGGTCAGGTTTTAGTTGAAGAGCTGCTGCCTCTTATGAAAAAATTTCAGGAGGTCTCCCTTACCTTCAAAAAAGACTCCATCCTCGGCTCCCTGGAAATTGGCGCCAGCCAAACATTAGCGGATTATATTTTGCCGCAGGTTTTATACTCCTTCCAACTCCGTCACCCTGACACCCATCTCTCTATCTGGTCGGGAAACTCAAAAGAAGTGGTGCATGCAGTTGAAATAGGAGAAGTTACGGTCGGCTTTATTGAAGGAGAAGTCCCCAGCCGGATTGTCAACAGCGAGAAGATTGGTTCAGAGGAACTTATTATCGTCAGCTCCGATAAGAAATTTGCCTCCAGCAGAAGCTACACCATGAAAGAACTCCTTGACAAACGCTGGATTCTTCGAGAAGAGGGCTCAGGAACCCGCCATGCCTTCTGCGGGCAGTTGGGAGAACTCACCCAGCAACTCAATATTTTCATGGAGCTTGACCGGATTGAATCCATCAAACATGTACTGCGCAATCCGGGAACATTAAGCTGCATATCCCAGCATTGTGTTCTCCATGAACTGGCACGAGGCTCTCTTTATCTTGTAGAAGTGGAGGGATATCACTTTACCAGAAATCTCTATCGAGTGATCCATCCCCGTCAATCACAAACCTTGTTAATGGATGCAGTGTTAAAAGAGGTTGCAACAGCTCTTGCCGAGGCAAAACGCCTGATAAAACCTTAAAATATTCTGAACTGCCTTTCCTACCCTCAACGAAAGCAAAAGACTTGTTACGCCTAAAAAGTGCGTTTCATTATCAAAAGATTCACCCCTCACCTATTCAGGGGAGAACTCCCCTGAATAGAGATTTTCACACCATAACATATGGCTGTTATTGTATTTTAAAGGAGTTGACAATCTTACTCAGTCCCGCAGAAAGTGCCTCCAGACGTTTAACCTGAGAATTCAGTTCAGAACCGCCTTCAGCAATCTTTTCGGCAGCCCCTCCAACCTGAACAATATCGCCGCTAATTTCTCCAGAGATAGAGGCACTTTGATTAATATTTTCATTAATCTCAATAAACCCCTGATTTGCCTGCGCAATATTAGTAGTAATTTCCTGTGCTGCCACGGACTGCTCTTCCACAGCAGAGGTAATAGCAGCAATGATATCATTGATCTCATTAATAACCGTTACAATTCCATTAATAGCAGAAATTGAAGCACTGGACGTTCCCTGAATACCGCTAATCTGATTTTTTATATCGTTGGTAGCACTCGCCGTCTGCGCTGCCAACTCCTTAATTTCGGTAGCCACTACGGTAAAACCTTTCCCGGCATCCCCGGCTCGTGTCGCCTCAATGGTCGCATTCAAGGCCAATAAATTCGTTTTATCGGAAATATCGGTAATAGTTTCCGTGATATTGGAGATAGCCAAAGCAGCCTGCTCTAACTCTTCCATTTTCTCTGCAGTTTTTTCTGCCTGTTCAACAGCAGAGCCGGATATTCTAGAAGCCTCTTGCACATTTTCCACAATCTGGGAAATCGTTGCCGACATCTCTTCAGAAGCACTTCCCACGGTGGATGCATTGGCAGTAGACTGCTCCATAGCGACAGCAACATCCGTCACATTAGCATTAAGCATTTCCGTTGCGGCTGTTACACTATTTGCCCGGCTAGAGGTATTTCCTGCATGAGAAGACAATTCAGCAGCAATTCCAGACAAACTATGAGACGCCTTATCAACTTCATCAGTATTTTTGCTGATCTGCATAACAATGGTCTGCATTTTTTCCATAAACACATTAAACCATGAGACCAACTCCCCAAGTTCATCAGTTGAGACGACATCCAGCCGCATAGTCAGATCTCCCTCCCCTTCAGCAATGTCTCTCAACCGTGCAACTACATCAGAAATAGGCCCCGTAATACTGCGGACAATAAACTTCGCGGCAAAAAAGATAAGCACAGCAACAACTCCCGCTGAAAGAAGCGCAACACGAAGAATTTTATCCCGTAGAAGATCTGTTCTGGCCAGAACTTCAGAACGGTTCTGACTCACGGCAACTCTCCAGGAGGTTCCCTCAACCGGTGCAAACCCGGTAACAACCGCAGTATTTTGATACGAATAGGTTGCGGTTCCATTTTTACCTTCAGCCATTTTGGCAGCAAGCCCTTCCAGCCCGGGGGTCTGAGCAAGATTCAACTGAAAGACAAGCTCCTTGCGCGGATGAGCCACCACGAGCGATTCTGAATTCACCATAAAAACACGACCGCTATTGCCAAACTGCCGGGAATCAACAAGCTGGCTATACCAGTCAGCCTTGAATGCAATAGCATAAACTCCGAGAAATTCACGAGATGGTCCGTATAGGGGAGCAGTGGCAATAGAGATCATCTTCCCTGTACTTTTTGACTTTAAAATATCACTAACAACGGGCCCTCCCGATTGAACTGTCTGCTGAAAATAGGGGCGAGACTGGATATTTGACCCTTTATAATCCTTACCCCCTTCACGAACCCCCGTATATAAATAGCCATTTGCATCGGTAACAAAAATGCCGAGAGCCTCCCCCTTAAACTGCCGAAACGTTTCTCTGATTTTTTTATTGAGTTTTTCAATATCTCCTTCAAGCGGCTTCCACCCATGCAGATAAACATTATACGCCGTATTCTGCACCAAAGTGTCCGAAGATAACGCCCAAAGCAATCTCTTCTGAGCCCGTACCATTTCAGAAATTACTTCAGCAGTACTCACTGCTTTCGTTGCTGCCGATTCATAGGCAATTTCCTCCAATGTATCACTGGAATCTTTCATCGCCAGCCAACCTGTAACGCATAAAGGAATTAAAACAACAAGAATCCCACTAACAACAAGTTTTGCTCGAATAGATAATCGTTTCATAGACTGTCACCTTTGTTTGCATGTCTTCAGCACCCATCTTTTATCGTGGATTGATAAAAAACCATTTTCACGTCTCTAAATAAAATGCGAAAGAATGTCAAGAGAAACCTGACAAAGAAAATATGTATCACAGATCTCGTAAAAACAGCTTATAGAAGGAGTCAAGACAAAAAAAATCAGGCCCTGTTTACACAGAGCCTGATTTCCAAGGAACAGGGAGGGGAACGACAATCTTATATCTTAAAAGAGTTTACAATTTTTTTCAGCTCCGTTGAAAGCATCTGTAATTGATCTGCTTGAGAGGTCAACGCGGAACTTTCCTTTGCAATTTCGCCGGAAACGTCGCTCACCTCAGTAATATTGGTACTGATTTCACGTGAAAGAGATGCCCCCTGGTTAATATTATCGTTAATTTCTACAAACCCCTGATTCGCCTGGGAAAGGTTTTCTGTAATTTCCTGAGTAGCAGTTGTCTGCTTTTCAACAGCAGTCGCAATGGTGCTGATGATTGTATTGATCTGATTGATAATCGCGACAATACCGTTAATCGCAGAGATAGAACTCTGAGAGGTTTCCTGAATTCCGTTGATCTGATCCTTTATATCGTTTGTTGCATCCACTGTTTGTGCTGCAAGCTCCTTAATTTCGGTCGCAACAACGGTAAAGCCTTTACCCGCTTCTCCTGCCCGGGCAGCTTCGATAGTGGCATTAAGCGCCAGCAAGTTCGTTTTATCAGAAATATCAGTGATGGTTTCGGTTATATTGGAAATGGCATCTGCCGCCTGCTCAAGTTCCTCCATCCTCTCTGCCGTTTTCTCTGCCTGCCCCACAGCAGAACCAGATATTTGCGATGCTTCCTGCACATTTTCTGCAATCTGAGAAATTGTCATTGATACGTGCTCCGAGGCATCCCCCACTCGAGCTGCATTGTTGGTAGACTGCTCCATAGCCGCCGCAACTGTGACCACATTCCTGGCAAGTTCACCACTTGCTGCCGCCACGGTATTCGCTTTTTCTGAGGCATCTGCCGCATAGGAAGACAACTCGCCGGCAACCTCGGAGAGATCCCGAGAAGCATCATCCACTTCACCCGTATTTTTACTGACTTGAGAAATAATACTCTGCACCTTTTCGATAAAAACATTGAACCAGGAAGCAAGTTCCCCCAGTTCATCCTTTGATGCAGTGCTCAAGCGCATAGTCAAATCCCCTTCTCCCTGAGCAATATCCTTAAGCCGCCCAACAACCTGATTTATAGGATTGATTATAGAGAGGGCAAGTAAAAAAGTAATACCGCCGGTTATAACAATTGCAACCGCACCAATTATAAGAAACGTCCACAGGATTTTCTGCCCATTTTCAAGAACTTTTGCCAGGGGAATCTCCACTGAAAAAGACCAGGACTCATCTTTCTCTCCGATTTGTATGGGAATAAAGACACGATAGCTCTCCTCTTGCAAGGCATTGGAAAAACCTGTCACACGAAACTGTTCTCCCCTGTCAACAGCATCGGCTGCATCTTTCAATAAGGAGGAGTCCGTCTTAAGCTGCGTAGTAACAACAGCGGAATCAGGATGAGCGACATACACTCCTGCATTGGAGAGAATAGAGGCAATTCCAGAACCGTAAGGTCTAATCTTTGCCACCATTTCAGACAAGATATCCAGAGTCAGATCAACCCCTGCAACCCCCATAAATTTCCCCTTAACCATAATAGGAACCACAGTACTGGTCATCTGCAATCCAGTATCCGGATCCGCATAGGGCTTCACCAGAAGCTCTTTTTTCTGCTGCCGGGGAATACGGTAATACTCCTCCTTCTGCTGTTCTGCATAATACTCCATATCCAACGGAATCTTGGAAGCAATACACCCATTTTCTCTATAGAAATAGGGAGCATAAGGATGAGGAAAAAATCCAGGATCAAGCATAATCCATACCCCGGAAAAATCAGGGTTCACTTCCATAATCTTTTGCAACGTAGCGTTCAATGGTGCCTGATTTGGCTCAGCCTTCCCAACGACAAGCCCTTCACACATCTGAGCCAGCACGCGGGCAACCTCCATCCCTTTCTGCACCCTGTTTTTGACCACCTCGGCATATTGAAGAGCGAGATTATTCGTTTTCCCGATAGCCTCCTGTTCCAGAACGGTATTGGTATTACGCATAATAAGGAAAATGGTAAGGCCATAAATAAGCACGGTAACTCCACAAAAGGAAAGAACCATTTTTGTTTTAATCTTCAATTTTGCAAACATAAAAACCTCCTCATTACGAGTAATAAACACACCTTCCTAAATGGGTTAGAGCGCAAACAGCCAACCCTCATCGCGCATAAACAAACGCACCTGTAGTATAAGGGATTTTTGAGAAAAAAGGGGGCGAACCTAACTATCTTTACGACAAACTTACATATAAGAAGAGATAGATGGCGGAGGAGCAGAGATTCGAACTCTGGGTGGAATTGCTCCCACAACGGTTTTCGAGACCGTCCCGTTCAGCCGCTCCGGCACTCCTCCATAAAAAGAAAGGAACTGCAAATACAGCCAATATTATAGCATAGTTGGATAAAAAACAAAATACTTCATAAAAAATACGTATTACAGAGTAGTTATTTATAAAAATAAAAAAAAGATATACATTCCACTTTTATCAACTTCAGACTGATAAAAAGATTGCCTAATCACTAAAAGATCAGATAGTATTTGACTCTTTTTGTTGCCGGTCAGCCGACACCCTCCCCGGTATTCAAAAATTTTCTATATAAGGGTACGTAATCTATCCACAATAAAAAGGAGTAAACACAATGGGTTGCCTACAGTTCTTGACGATAACGATGCTTTACCTCTTTACGCCGCTCTTTCTTTCATCCCCCTCTCTAGCAGCAGAAAAAGAGAGCGGTATAAGTGAAGAAAAAACAGAAGAGAAAATAGATGACTGGCTCTTTGAACAAAAAGAGCCAGATTCCTCCCATGGAATGGGCCTGCCCGTAAATAATATGCGCTCCTATGGGGCAGCTATGGCTGCAAAGCGTGTCGGCAGGGCCGTCCCTATGGCAGCAGCAGTTCCCCAGATGATGAAATTAGGTTTTGCTGTTGGCGGAGCAAAAGACACAAACAATTTTCGCCAAAACATCGAAAACAACTTTCTGCCTAAATATCAATCAATTACCTATGAAGGACTCTTCTATCAATACTACTTTGACACAGGAAACGATCAAGGAAAATGTCAGGCACTTTTCTGCCCTTCCTACAGCAAGGCTGTTGTTCCCGATCTCTTTTCCGGACAATTGGACTACTACCTTAGTGTGGGTCTTAATTCAGGTTTAACAGAGGAATCCTTCACCCGCAAAAAACTCAACCTGGTTGTTATCCTTGATATCTCCGGCTCAATGGGGGCAAAATTCAACGAATACTATTATGACCGTGCCAAAAATTCTCCTCAACAGGAAAATGATTACGGCAAAAGCAAGATGCAGCTAGCCAACGAAACGATTATCGCTATGATGCAGCATCTTACAGTAGATGACCGCTTTGGAGTTGTTTTGTTTGATGATAAGGCCTATCTGGCAAAACCATTACGCCTGGTCAAGCATACAAACATGCAGGCTATCAGCAATCATATCAAGGAGATAAAGGATCAAGGAGGGACAAACTGGGAAGAAGGATATGCCAAGGGTATTGCCCTCTATAACTCCCTGCAAAAAAGCCTTAAAGATTCCAGGCAGTATGAAAACAGAATTATCTTCCTGACGGATGCCATGCCCAATCTTGGCGAGATACACAAGGACGGGCTGGCCTCAATGGTACGCAAGGCGGCAAAAGAGGGAATCTATACCTCCTTTATCGGGGTTGGCATTGATTTCAATCCTGAGCTGGTTGAATATATCACCAAAACCAAAGGGGCTAACTATTTCAGTGTCCACAACGCAAAAGAGTTCAAAAAGACAGTAGCCGATGAATTTGACTTTATGGTCACACCACTGGTATTTGATCTTGAACTGGATATCAAGAGTGCCGGCTACACCATTGACGGTGTTTTTGGTTCACCTGAGGCAGATCTTGCCACGGGCACGGTAATGACGGTAAATACTCTCTTTCCCAGCCCTACAGAAAATGAGCAGGTAAAGGGCGGAGTTATTCTGGTAAAATTAAAAAGAGATAACAAGGCGGCAGAAAACGCTCCTATCAAGCTTTCTCTTCGCTACCGTAACAGAGAGGGCAGCCCCTTCACCGTAACGGATGAAGTGGTTTTCACTGCAAATGATCAAGGGTATGAAAATAATGGTATCCGCAAGGCAATCCTGCTTACCGAATATGTATCGCTTATAAAAAACTGGTTGCTGGATCAAAACAAGGGGTGTAACGACCAGGTAGATATCCCCTCTATCTCCTTTTACCAATATGGCCTGCATAATCCCGAAGCCAGACAGGAACGGCAGAGCATCTCCCTATGGGAGAAAAAATCATGCCCATTTAGCGTCTCTAATGGCTACAAAAAACTCTTCTCTCTGCTGGGCAGGCACTTCCGGCAGGAAGCCCGAAGTATTGATGACCAGCAACTGCAAAAAGAGATAAAAATTCTTGATGTACTTACAAAGGGAAAACAGGAGGAGACAGAAAAAACGCCATCGACACCCGTTGATGATTGGCAGCTGCAAGGCACTGCGCCTCCACCGGCCCTACCTGACAAAAAGTAAAAGGTCCAATTTTTTTGATTATATGCTCAAAATCTACTATAGACTTGATTTTATTTTACTTTATAAATAGATAGAACTCTTTCCTCTTCTTTTTTGAGCATATAATCAACTTACTCACCTCTTTCCCAGCCCCGCTTATATTTAAATTTCCTCCACAGCACTGAATAACTCTTTTTTTTACAGAAATTTCAGGTATCTTTACGGTAAATACGTCTCTGTTTTTTCAATGAAGAATTCAGGAACAGTATTTGCTTTTCTTTATTTGTACGGCAGGTTTTCCTGCGAATAATTAAGGAGGTTCTTCATCAAAAAGAAAACAGACACTGTTTTTGCTGATGGAAAACCAAAATTTTGAGGATTTGCACAAGAGGGATGCAAGTTATGGCGAAAAAGAGGCTCAAGGAAATTTCTGTCAACCAAAACTGGTGTAAGGGGTGCAGAATCTGTATAGAATTCTGCCCCAAACAGGTTCTGGAACTTGACGAAAAAGGATTTTCGACAGCGGTACGACCGGAAGATTGCATTATTTGCAAATTATGTGAAATGCGGTGTCCTGATCTTGCAATCAGGGTACTGACAGAAGAGGAGAGTGAGCAATGAATGAAAAGATTCGATTTATTCAGGGGAACGAAGCCTGTGTTGAGGGCGCGCTCTATGCCGGCTGCGATTTTTTTGCCGGCTACCCCATCACTCCCTCAACAGAGATTGCTGAGCACCTATCGGCCCGTCTTCCCCAGAGGGGAGGAAAGTTTATCCAGATGGAGGATGAAATCGCCTCTATGTGCGCCATAATAGGAGCCTCTCTTACAGGAAAGAAAGTAATGACCGCCACCTCAGGCCCCGGCTTTTCCCTGAAACAGGAAGCCATAGGATATGCCTGTATGGCCGAGATTCCTTGCGTTGTGGCAAATGTACAACGAGGAGGCCCCTCTACCGGCAATCCAACCCATGTCAGCCAGGGAGATATTAACCAGGCACGCTGGGGAACCCATGGCGACCATAATATTATCGCCCTCACCGCTTCCAATCACCAGGACGTGTTCGCAATCACTGTTGAAGCCTTTAATATGGCAGAGACATACCGAACCCCCGTTATTCTTCTCTTTGACGAAGCTGTCGGTCATTTACGGGAAAAACTGGTTATTCCCGAGGAAGGGGAACTACCCGTGGTCAAACGGCTGCGTACAGCCCTGCCTAAAGGAGTAAACTACCACCCTTATCTTCCCCGGGAAGATGGGCGGTTGCCCATGTCTGATTTCGGTGACGTTCACCGCTACAATGTGACGGGTTTATTTCATGATATGTGGGGATTCCCCGCCAATGACCCGACCACGATGAACGATCTGCTCCATCACCTGATGGATAAAATTGATAATAACGTGATGAGTATAACCCGTTATAAAGAACACTTTATGGAAGATGCCCAGTATGTGCTCATTTCCTATGGTTCATCAGCTCGTTCTGCCATTCATCTTGCCAAGGAGCGGCGCACCCGCCGAGGTGAAAAACTGGGAGTACTGGAACTGCAGTCGCTTTGGCCGTTTCCCACGGAGCTTATTCGCGAAAAATGTGACGGAGCCAGGGCAGTACTGGTCTGTGAAATGAATATGGGGCAGGTTGCAGCCCATGTAAAGGCGGCAGTTCGAGAACCCGAACGTGTATTTCTTGCCAACCGGGTAGACGGTAAGCTGATTACCCCCCTAGATATCAAACGAACCCTGCGGGTCATTCAGGGAAGAGGAGTATAATATGGCGGTTCAGGACTATATCAGAGACAGATTTTTTCCCCAGATGTGGTGTGCGGGATGCGGACACGGCACCATTCTTAATTCTCTTTTACGGGCAATAGAACAGATGGGGCTGGAGAAAAGCGATATCGTAATGACATCCGGTATCGGCTGCTCGGCACGGATCTCCGGCTATGTTGATTTTCATTCACTCCATACCATGCATGGCAGAGCACTTGCCTGCGCCACCGGTGTAAAGCTGGCCAAGCCGGAACTCAATGTTATTGTGCCAATGGGAGACGGCGATGCCCTGGCCATTGGCGGTAATCACTTTATTCATGCCTGTCGTAGAAATATTGATATCACGGCGATTGTTATGAATAACCGGATCTATGGTATGACCGGCGGCCAATACTCTCCTCTTTCCGGGGTTGGGGCAAAAGCAACCACCGCTCCATATACCTCCATTGATAACGAATTTGATGTGGTCAAGATGGCAACAGCGGCTGGCGCAACCTTTGTTGCCAGAACGACAGCGTATCACGCGATGGAAGCCACCACCTATATCAAAAAGGCCATTGAGCATAAAGGTTTCTCGGTTGTTGAAATCATGTCTCAGTGCCCGACCTATTATGGCAGAAAAAACAAGATGGGGGATGCCCCCCAGATGCTAAACTGGTTTAAGGATAATACCGGTAAAATTGGCACAAAAGCCCTGGAGAAAAACCCCTCCCTTATTCCCAGAGGAATCTTTGTCGAGAAAAAAGACAAACCGGAATATTGCGACGAATACAAAAAAATTATTGAACGAGCAAGCAAGGGGTAGTCACTATGGAAAAAACCAGAATTGTATTTACCGGCTCCGGTGGACAGGGAGTGATAACGGCTGCGATTATTCTTGCCGAAGCTGCTGTTATCTGTGAAGGGATGAACGCAACCCAGTCTCAAAGCTACGGCGCAGCCGCACGGGGAGGAGCCACCAGAAGCGACATTATTATCTCGGATGAGGAAATCCACTACCCCGGTGTCATTCGGCCGGATATTCTTGTCTGCCTGACACAGACGGCATACACCAACTTTGCGGGTATTATCCGCCCGGGAGGATTACTCATTCTTGACCCCCGCTTCGTAAAACCAGCACGGGAGGCGGATGCGTACCAGGTTTCCATTCCTATCTACGAAACGGTTATGGAGAAGATTGGGAAACCGATTGTTTTTAACATCACCATGCTGGGGGCCTTGTTTGGCGTGAGGCCGCTGTTCTCTCCCGAGAACTTAATGAAGATTGTTGCCGCCAGAGTTCCCAAGGATTTTCTTGCGCTCAATAAGGAGGCATTTGATCTGGGGCTGGAGTTAGGAAGGGAGCACTCTCAAAAGAAGTGAAAACCATAAAAAAACTCAATTAGCAAAAAGTTCTCTTTCTTCCTACAGAGAAAAAAGCGAAATGGAGGGAAAAGCAGAAGACCTTATCAACCTGTGGTTTTCTGCTTTTCAAAATTTTATTACATGGCTATACGATAATTGTAGCAGACAGCTGATATCTGATATATTATAGCAACCTGAGTGTAAAAATAATTTAAAAAAGTTGTAAGAGGAAAATCTCTGCCGTCCATAAAAAACGGCAAAACAGTAATGGGGAGTTTGCGATACCGTACTTGATTTGCACGGGCTCAAAATTCCAAAATTTAATTTTTTTTGAGGTACGGACCATGATGACTCAATATTCAAATCATGACATCATCGAAAAGGCACAGGCCGCCGGGCTTGATCTCTCTCTGCTCTATGAAGCAGTACTCGATCTCTCTTCCGGCGGAATGACCACTGCGAACTGCATTAACCAGGCAGCAGGAATCCTGCTCGGAGATCTGGGACTGCCGCAGTATTTCTTTAAACATATCCGCAAGGAATCTCTTGTGGAGTTGTTACGGGCCATCGCTTCTGATATGAAAGAAGCTGAAGGCAAGCTTGTCCTCCGCGGCCAGGTTGCCCCCATCGATTTTGGAACAGACGATAGCGATAACAGACAAAGCGTACGTATTGCAACCGGTGAAACCCGCGATGCAATGGAGAGTCTGCTCGAAGAAATTGTTGCTGCTCATCGCCGCGAATATTACTATAGCCCGGAAAACGATTACTATACCTACATTATCAGCCCTGAGGCGATAAAGGACTTCCCGGCTGAAACGTTTGCCGCATCTCCATTTCTGTTTAGCATCAACAAGGAAGATGACGCCTTCCCATCTGCAACCAGAAAACGCTACGAGAATTTTCTGGCAAAATCCAAAAAAGAGGTCATTCCCCTTACCCAGTTTTTCAATCTGCCGGATACCGGGGAAACCCGTATCATGTTCAAATGCGATTCGGAAAAGCCGCAGCTGCCTGCATTGAGAAAGATTTTCACCAACCGCGGCTATACCATTCTTCGTGCCTACTGGGTGCCATATCTCTCCAGCACCCCTGAATTGAATACTTCTGTCTGCTCTCTCTACATAAAGGAAGAGTTGACCAGAAGAGAAGAAGAGCAAATCCGGGCAGACTTGCAGAATTTTCTCGCCTTTTCCCAAGGCCCGCTCATTGATCTGTTTATCAACGGGACCTTAACTCTCGACGAGTTGATTGTTTCCGGCAATGCCATTGATTTTACTCATCTTTTTATCTATAAAGAGCTGGAAAATGCGACCGACCGGGAGATCCTTGCCAATTTGGTCAATAAGGATCAACGAGAGTCCTTTGCCCGCCGGATTCAGGATTCCAACCGTTCAACCTATAGCACAACCACAGTTAAACGGCTGGCAAGAAGCAATCCCGACCTGCTCAAGGAGTTGGCCAGAATTTTCGACTCCCGCTTTAACCCCGAATCAACCCATATCTCCGCAGAAGAACTGGAGAGAGAATGGCTTGAGTGGGATAGAAAGATCACCGCACGGTTTATGGACTGCCCCATCGGCTATGACATCTTCCGCTTTATGTTCAAGTATGTCTCCTGTTGTTTGAAGACCAATACCTACTGTAAGGAGAAGCGTTCCTTCTCCTTCCGTTTTACCAGTGAGATTCTTGATCCGCTTGTTTTTGACAGCCATGTCCATGGAATCTTTTTCGTTAACGGCCACTATGCCTCTGGAACCCATATGCGGGCAGGAGATATTGCCCGTGGAGGTCTGCGGCTGTTACGGGTAAACCACTCCAACTACTCCAGAGAACTTGATGGTGCTGTTCTGCTTAACTACGCCCTTGGTCCCAAGGCACAGCGTCTCAAGCATAAGGATATTTGTGAATCCGGCTCCAAGGGAGTTGTTGTTCCCTATCCCATCTACGCCCGTTGCAGCAAGGATGCCCTTCTTGACTACACCGAAGGTATCCTTGACTTGATGCTGCTTGAAGGAAACAGCATTGTTGACTATCTCGGCTCTACCGAGATGATCTTCTTTGGGCCGGATGAGGGAACTGCACCACTGATGGATATGGTTGCAGAGCGGGCCCGGGAGCGCGGCTATAAATATTGGCGAACAATGACCACCGGTAAGAGCATTGGTATCCCTCACGATACTTATGGTCTGCTGGAAGACGGCCGCTGCTTTGGTCTTTTCGGTGAGGGAAGAGATAAGACAGAGCTGCAGATCGACGGCAAAACGGTGGTTGATACCGACGATATGGAAGAAATCTATAAGGAGATCGGAGACAAGGTTGCAATCAGCGGTATGACCACAACCTCTGTTATGTCCACCTTCCGTACCGTTATTGACTATAGCAAAGCCAAAGAAGAAGATCTTAACCTGGCAATCACCGGCGGCCCCGACGGCGACCTTGGTGCCAATGAGATTCAGTGTTATAAGGGAAAGATCTGCCTGATTATTGACGGCGGCTCCATCCTCTTTGATCCGGAAGGACTGGATAAAAAAGAGTTGCGTAAACTGGCGTTCCATAGAAACACCCATCCACGCATCAACAGCCTTGGCTATCCGGTGGAAAAACTCAGCAAAAAAGGCTTTATGGTTCCTCTGCGCGGCGAGAAGATCACCCTGCCGGACGGCACCTTTATTGAGGAAGGGGCACTGTTCCATCGCAATTTCCTTACTGATCCGGCAAACCGCAAGTATATACAAGAGGCGAATATTCAGGCGTTTATCCCATGCGGCGGCTTTAAGGATACCATTAATCAGGGCAATGTCCGTGATTTCCTCAACAACTTTGCAGAGTTGAAGTTTATTGTTGAAGGAGCAAACGTCTTCTTCTCTGATGGAGCACGGCGGCAGATCTATGCTCAAGGCATAAAACATATGAAGGATTCCAGCTGCAATAAGGGCGGTGTTTTCAGCTCTTCCATTGCGGAAGTTCTTACTGCTTTTCTGCTGGGCAATGACTATGACGATATGCTCCTCAATAACAAGGAGAATATGTGGAGTCTGGTACGCGATGTGATGACTCTGGTTGCCCGTTATGCCAGCCAGGAAGCACTGATGCTGCTCAAGCTCAATGAGAGGGATAAAGAGACACCGCTCTTCTCTTTTTCTGAAATCTCCAGTGAGGATATCTTTGCCCTGCAGGATAAACTCGAGGCCAATATTGATACACTGCTGGCAGAAAAAGAAATTGTTGAAGCGGTACTTACCGAATATATCCCGCCAATTCTGGTGGAAAAAATCGGTATGGAGAAGATTCTCGACACTCTGGCCATGCCTGAGCTGCAGTCCTATCGCAACACCATTCTTACCAAGAAAACTGCCTCCATGGCATACTATAAGTTTGGTTCCGAGTGGGATACCTTTGTTGCCAAATTTGACAAGAATATGGTGACTGCGCTGAAATCTGTTATTAAATAATAGCAGAAAGCAGTAACAGATAAAAAAGCGGAAGAGGCGATATGCCTCTTCCGCTTTTTTTGATTTTATTTAAGTTTTTGTTTCAGCCTTATATCACTATTGCCCCTCTTTTCCCTCTCCTTATTGTTACTTTATTACTTTTCTTGCCAAGTTCTATAGTATAGATAACATCTTCAAAATCAGTAAAAGAAGAGCAAGGGGCAATTATTGCAGAGTTCACCAACAAAAGAAACGACTTATTATATCTTTATAGTAAAGCCTCTATCCCTTTCCGGTCGATGATGTCTAAAAGCTTCTTTGAAGAACCTGCCGGTTTTTTTACCCCTTGTTCCCATTTCTGGACAGTTGATGTACTAATATTAAAAACACTTGCTAAAGCGGCCTGGCTTAAATTAAATTTTTTCCTGATTGAGACAATATTACTGGGAGAATAATCTTTAACTTCAGGAAGACATAGCTTTTCTATGTTCTTTAAAGTTATATCATCAACAATCCCACTTTTATTTAAGTCTTTAAGTGTCAACGTTATAGAATCTGCAATTGAATCTCTCATAATTTAATCTCCAATAAATCTCCATTTTTTATAGCCAAATCAATTTCCCTCTTTGTTAAACGAAGCAAAACTTTAGAAAATTCCTTAAATGCGCGAAGTTCTTTAGAACTCAAATTTGATTTCTCGTTTTTGGCAAAGCCATGAATGAAGATTAAACGTTGTTTTTCTTTGTAACAAATGATCGTTCTGCCACTTCCGCTCTTGCCTTGGCCTATAAATCGAACTCTTTTTTTATACAAGCAAGAACCAAGGCTAGCTTCATAGTTGCCAGCAAGAACTTCGCTTACGGCTATAGTAAGTTCTTTTTGCGAGATATTTTGCTTGGATAGCCATTTACCAAATTGTTTTGTTATTAATTTCTCCATATCTTACTATGGCACTTAGTGATAGCCTTTGCAAGAAATATTTGTCGAGAGGATAATGAGACAATAAGCGCTATAAACAACGGGGTGAAAATATACCTAATCCATTGTTTTATCATTGTAAAATCGATCTATTTTCTGCCCCTCAGAGCCTCCACCACCAGATCAAGCAGGTGGATTGCCCTTACCGCAAGCCCGGCATGATTAATGCTATCCTGAAGCTGAAGAATACAACCAGGGCGGCAGTGGCAACAGCAGAGACACCCGCCTCCCGTAAACCCTCCATCTTTTTTTTCCCGATTTTACGGCTGCGGTCATAATTTAAGAGGAACCGCAAGCCGCTTTGCTGCGGTATTTTACGCAAAAAAAAGCGGTATGCTTCTCCCGCTTTTCTTTTTCATTCCTTAAAGGTGCCGGGATATACTAACAGCAGATCAAAAAAATATATCCACAAGATATGTTACCCCAAAAACCTTCCTTGATTTCAATTGACAAGATTTTCTCTCTATTTTAATCTGCTCCAAGCGAGAGGGTACCTGATAATTCAGCAAATTTTTATCAATTGGAGGTTTCTTTCATGGGATTCAAAACGAAAATATATCTGGTTCTGGTAATTTTATTAGTCGTAGGATATTCCTCCTTTACAGCTATCACCTACACTAAAAGCAAGGAAAATATGAGCAGGGACATCCATAACAATCTGGAGTCCGTTGCAGACTATAATACAGACTTTGTTGCATCATATCTTGATGAGAAAGTCCGTATAATGAGAGCGATAGCAAGTAGTATTCAATCTCTTTCCAGTGATGATCCCTTACTCTTAAATAATCTGCAAAATGCCATTACAATCATGGGCACCAAAGATGTCTATATTGCTTATGAGGATGGTGCCTTTGTCAGCGGTAGAGGCTGGGTGCCTCCTGCTGATTATGATGCAAGAAAACGCTCCTGGTATACTCAGACAAAGCAGAAGAATGAACCAGGTCTCTTAAATGTTTATCAGGATATCGGGGCAAAAAAGTTGATAGCCCCCATAACCGTTCCCATTCACGTTGACGGTAAGTTTGTTGGAGTTCTGGCGACAGGAATTCCCCTGGAAAGGTTGCAGGAGTTATCACAAAAAACAAAAATCAACGGCGGCACGCTTTTTATTGTAGATAATCAGGGTTTGATTATTGGCTATGCCAACAACAGCAGTAAAATTGGCAAAAAGATGGTGGAAGTACATCCAGCATTAACCTCTACAGTAAAGGCTATGAAGGAAGAGAAAAACGGAATCTTGACCTACACATTAAATGATGAAGAGAAGATCGTCGTTTATGATACAGTTCCCAAGGTTGGCTGGAAAGTGGCCGCAGCCATAAAGAAAGATATAGCCTATGAAAGTGTACACTCACAACTTGTCTCCTCTATTATCATCGGCTCCATTTACACTTTAGTAACCATATTAGCGGTGGTCATCCTACTTATCTACCTCTTTAAACCACTCAATTTACTGGGAATAATGGTTGATGACTTGGCCAAGGGAGAAGGAGATCTAACCAAACGCCTCAAGGTAGAAGGCAGTGATGAAATTGCCCGGATAGGAATGGGAATCAATATTTTTGTAGAAAGGGTTCATTCCATAATGAACCAGATAAAAGAGAATGTCTCATCGTTAAGAGAATCTGCCTCATCCCTTATGAATCTCTCTGAAGATTTACGGGAACGCTCAGAAAGCACCTCGCAGATGTCGGGCTCTATCGCCGCAGGAACGGAAGAAGCAACATCAACCTTAAGCCATATCTCTGAAGCTGTATCCACGATGTCGGAGGCCATTCAATCTAATGAGTCCGCCATAGAAGAAATGAGCATATCCCTAGGTGAGGAAGCGGAAAAGATTCGTAAAGAATCTCAAATGGCCAGTCATGCCGTAGAAGATGTAAAAAAGACCAACCAAACAATGGAAGAGCTTGGTCGAGCTGCACTTGAAATAGGGAAAGTTCTTGAGGTTATTAGAGAGATATCAGACCAAACCAATCTCCTGGCACTCAACGCAACAATAGAGGCTGCCAGAGCAGGCGAGGCAGGAAAAGGATTTGCTGTTGTTGCATCGGAAATTAAAACCCTTGCCAACCAGACAACGGAGGCAACCAACAGTATCCAGCAACAAGTAAAAGATATTCAGGAAAGCTCCAAAAATGCTGGGAATTCAATGATGAAGGTGGCTGAGATCATAGAAGAGATAAACAACATATCCCAAATCGTTGCAACTTCCGCTGAAGAGCAAAATGCAACCATTCAGGAGATAGCAGGGCATTCCACTGAATTAAACGCACAATCCACCAATGTAGCGGAAAATATCACAGAATCAGTTAAGGGGCTGAGTAATATCACCGAAAACACCCAAGGCCTTAGCATAACAGCAAGCAAAGGTTCCAGAGCGTCTGAAGATTTAGGTGATTTTGTTAAGGAGCTAAACAAGATGTCTGCTGATCTTGATAAAATGGTGTCTCAATTCAGAACTTGAAAACCAGAAATTTTCCTCATCACCTAAAATAAGGGAGGAAAAACAAACGAGAACAGCTCAAAGGAGCTCCTTATAAAGTTCCTTTGAGCCGCTTGATGCGTGTTCGATACTCCATCTCCCCCTCAAGTGCCTCCACCACCAGATCAAGCAGGTGGATTGCCCTTACCGCAAGCCCGGCATGATTAATGCTATCCTGAAGCTGAAGAATACAACCAGGGCAGGCAGTAGCAACAGCAGAGACACCCGCCTCGCGCAAGCCCTCCATTTTTTTTTCCCCGATTTTACGGCTGCGGTCATAATGATACACAGAAAAAGTGCCGCCCAGCCCGCAACAGCGGTCGGCCCCCTCCATCTCAATAAAGTCAACATTGGGCAGTGCTTGCAAAATAGCCCTGGGGACGGCAGTAATCCCCTGTTTCTTTAAGTGACAGGGGTCATGCCAGCTTACCCGCTGCGGCTGCGTCCATCGCTTTTGCCCTGCCAGCCGTTCCACCAGCTTTTCCCGCTGCAAAAAGGTGGTAAAGTCCATAACCTTACTGGAAAAATCGGCAGAAAGGCCCTTCATGGTATGATAATATTCTCCAATGCCGCCATTACAGGAAGCACAGGCGGTAATAATGATATCGGGATTTTGCTCAGAGAAAGCAGTGATATTTGCCTGTGCCAGCTCCTCCACCAAGGCTCCATTGCCAGAGGAAAGTGCAGGGATACCGCAACACCGCTGACTTTTAGGCAGATAAACGGTACAGCCCAATTCACGTAATACCGCCACCATCTTCTCGCCGATCTCTGGATAAATCCAGCTAATGGAGCATCCGGCAAAAAAGCCGACCCTTGGCCGCCCCTTTTCTCCTGCAATATATTGCGGTAAACGCTGAAACAGACTTTTTTTCGCAGGTTTGGGCACCGTGCGGTTTTCCATGCCGCCCAAAGATGGCAAGGAGGCCACCGCATTTAAGGGGAACCGCAGCCGCAAGCCGCTTTGCTGCGGTATTTTGCGCAAAAAAAGCGGTGCCAGTAAGGCTCCCCCCTTTGCTGCACCACGCATCAATTTTGCTGAACCAAGCAGGGTGGAGACTCCTTTCCCCACCGGGGAAAGCCCCTTCTCTTCGGTAATCTGCCGCCGCATTGCACCAACGATCTCATCGGTGGGAACCTTATTGGGGCATTTGGTTACACAGGAACCGCACATCAAACAGAGATTGATATCCCGCTCAAAACCGACAATCTCCTTTTGCAAGGCACGATTCTCAAGCAGGGCGGCAGCGAGGGCAATCTTGCCTCTGGCAACATCACCTTCCCCATGACCGGAAAGATAGGCGGGGCAATGGGCCTGACAGGCACCGCATTTAACACAACGGGCAATATCCTCGGCAAAATCGGCAAGAACCTTATGACTACTCATGCTCTTCTTTATCAGCAAAAAAGATCTTGCCGGGATTCAAAATATTCTGCGGATCAAGTGCCTGCTTGATTCTACGCATACAGTCAATAGCGGCAGGAGACAGTTCCATCTCCAGATAACGCTGCTTGGCGATACCAATGCCATGCTCTCCCGAAATGGAGCCTTCCAGAGCGAGAGCAGCAGCAAAGACCTTTTCCAGCAGACTCTCCACTTTTTGCGCAATCCCCGGCTGTTGCAAATCCACCAGGATATTGACGTGAATATTACCGTCTCCGGCATGGCCGAAATTAACAATAGGAATACCGGATTCATCGGCAAGTTCTTCCAGACGGCAGATCATATCCGGCACCCTAGAGCGGGGCACGACAATATCCTCATTAAAGCGGTCCGGCGCAATCTGCTGCAGGCTGGGAGAGACGATGCGTCGCATCTGCCAGATGCGTTCACTCTCTTCACTATTTTTGGCCACCTCGGTTGCTAGCAACTCCAAAGGTTGCACCACCTCAAGAATCCGTTGTGCCATGCCATCGAGCCACTCCTTTTCGCCATCAACCTCCACAATAAGAACAGCAGCACACTCTTCCGGGATCTCCACTGCACTCTTCCCGCGAATACAGGAGATAGTGGCCTTATCCATAAACTCCAGCGTTGCCGGGACTATTCCGGCACTGATAATTGCCGAAACCGAACGTGCCGCCCCGTTTATTGAAGCAAAAAAAAGCAGCATGGTCTTTTTTGCTGCCGGTTTCGGCAGCAGCTTGACCAGAATTTTAGTAATAATACCAAGGGTTCCCTCACTGCCCACAAAAAGGCGGGTAAGATCAAGACCAACCACATTCTTCAGAGTTTTACCGCCCGTCTGAATAATCTCTCCCTGGGGGGTTACCACCTCAAGGCCCAAAATATAATCTCTTGTTACCCCATATTTTACGCAGCGGGGCCCTCCTGCACATTCTGCCACATTACCGCCCATGGTGCTGAACTCCTTTGAGGCAGGGTCAGGCGGATAGAACAGCCCCACCTTTTCTACCTGCCGCTGCAGCTCGGCAGTCACCACCCCCGGCTCAATCTCGGCAACCAGATTCTCGGTATCAATTTCAAGAATACGGTTCATGCGGGTCAACACCAACACAATACCACCATCAACCGGCAAGGTTCCTCCGGTAAAGCCGCTGCCTGCCCCTCTGGGCAGTACGGGAATCTGTAATTCCGCCGCCAGCCGGACAATGGCCGCCACCTCTTCGCTACTCTGTGCATACACAACCACCTGCGGCAGCACACTCTGCCGGGTGGCATCATAGGAGTAAAGCAGACGATCCGCTGCACTGGTTGAAACATTATCCTTGCCGACAATTACTGTCAGCCGTTCTACAAGCTTTTTATCCTGCATTTTTTCTTCTCTTCTTTTCTGCCGCCCTGCGGCCTGTGACTCTTCGGTCTTTTGCCCTCTGACTTCCGGCTTCAGTCTCAGACCACCTCATAACTGCCGATCTGCACCGGCGCGTGTAAGGCTTGCAGAATCCGCTCCAACACGATCCCTTGTCGGCTATCATAATCATAGCCAAACGTTGCCCGAACCCCTAAAGAGATAAACTGCACCGCCCGATCAAGAGCAATGGGCAGGCTATCCCCCTGTAATAAACAGCCGGTAACGATACTGGCGAAGACATCACCAGTTCCTGAATATTCGGCAGGAAGATATTCGCAGCTTACTTTCCAGATTCGTTTATTTTTTTTGTTCCATGCCAAAACAGAGGTTTTCCCTGCTTCCCCAACCAGGACAACACTGGTAATAATAACTGTTTCTGCCCCCTCTTCTGCCAATTCCATCAGCCACTCTTTTACCTCGGAAAGTTCTACCTCCGATTTATATTTCTTATTGAGCAGCAGGGCTACTTCAGTGAGATTAGGTGTAATAATACCGGCATGGCCAATTAACTGCCGCATATTAACCACCATCTCCTCACCAAAAGGCGCATATAATCTTCCTGAGTCACCAAGCACGGGATCAACCACCACCAGTTGCTCCTCTACGCTGAAAGATCTAATAAAATCAGCGACAATATCAATCTGCCTGGCAGACCCCAAAAAACCGCTGTAAATTGCATCAAAATGAGGATTAAGGGTTTGCCAATGCTTGATAATTTTCACCATATCATCGGTTAAATCGACAAAATGAAAATCGGGGAAACAGCTATTGGTAGAAAGGACTGCCGTTGGCAGCGGGCACACATTACATCCCATAGTCGAAAGAACGGGAATAACCACGGTAAGGCTTGCCCGGCCATAACCAGAGAGATCGTGAATTGCGGCAACCTGTTTTACTGGCTTCATGAAAACTCCTGGAAAAGGGATAAAAGCATTCTTGTTGCCACCACCAACAGCAAGACAGCAAAAATTTTCTTTAATTTTGCCACCGGTAAACGGTGAGCAAGTTTTGCTCCCAGAGGAGCAGTAAGCATACTGGCACTGACAATACCAATTAGACCGGGAAGATAGACAAAACCGAGACTGAACTCCGGCAGCCCCGCAGCCCCCCAACCGCCCCAAATATTCCCCGCAGTACCAGCAAGAGCAATAGGCAGACCAATGGCTGCAGCGGTGCCGATAGCGGTATGAATTTCCACATTACACATAACAAGAAACGGCACCGACAATGTTCCCCCGCCAATACCAACCAGACTGGAGACAAAACCGATAATTCCTCCAGCACCAACCATGCCTGCGGCGGCCGGTACCTGCCGGGAAGGTTTGGGCTTACCGCCAAAAATCATATTCCCTGCTGCATAATAAAGAAAGACGAGAAAGATCCCTTTCAAAATATTGGTCGGCATCCATGCAGTCGACAGGGCGCCAATAAAAGTTCCCGCAAGAATACCTGGGGAAATAGCACGAAAAATATCCCAGCGTACAGCTCCCTTGCTATTATGCGCCCTCATACTGGAGATAGAGGTAAAAATAATGCTCGCCAGCGATGTCCCCAAAGCGATATTCATTATATGTGCATAAGAGGCTCCCAGAGAGGGCAGCACAAACACAAGAACGGGGACAATTACCAAACCACCGCCAATACCAAGCAGGCCAGCAAGAACACCAGCAACTGCACCAAAAAGGATAAAAAAGAGAAAACTAGCCAGCATACGCCCTCCATATATTAACGTTTTTCCTCAGTTACGGGGTGCAGAATAACGGCTATCCTCTTTTTCTGCAAAAACTTTCAGAAAAGAAGAGAGTTCTCCTCTTTCATTGCCAATCACCACCGGCTATGCTATTTTCCGCACAACATAATTCACCTCACTATTATTGTTGGGAGTAAATAATGACCCTGCCGGACAGTATTCAAAATATAGACGATATAGACTGGGCGGCACTGCGTGCCAGAGCAGCCGCCAAAAAAACAAGAAAGAAAAAGAGTGCACAGGATTGGGATAACAGAGCACAAGGCTTTGCCAAACGAGTGCAGGAGACACTCTACACCTCAATTGTTATGCAGCGTCTACCCCTCTCTGCCGATACCACAGTTCTTGATATCGGCAGCGGGCCGGGGACTCTTTCCATCCCTATCGCTCAGCAGGCAGCAAGGGTAACGGCACTTGATTTCTCAGGCAATATGCTTGATATTCTCCAGCAAGAGGCACAAAAAAAAGGTCTGCACAATATCGATACCAGACAACTGGCATGGGAAGATGACTGGCAGCAGGCAGGAGTTGAGCCCCACGATATCGCTCTTGCTTCCCGCTCCCTTGCCGTTGATGACCTGGAGGCTGCCCTGCACAAGCTGAACACCTATGCCAAAAAACAGGTTTTCATTACCGACAGGATAGGGGCAGGCCCAATGGAGCCGGAAGCCTTTGCCGCGGTAGGGCTCCCGTTTCAACCAGGCCCTGACTATATTTATACCCTTAATCTCCTCCATAAAATGGGGATAATTGCCAATATGGAAGTGATTGAGTTTGACCGTAAAAAAAACTACCCAACGATGGATGATGCCCTTGCCAGCTTTTTGTGGATGTTCAATGAACTGACAGAAAAACAGACTCAGCAGCTCCATGAATATATCGAATCCATTTGCCGCCGGGAAGATGACGGCAGCCTGACGGTGATTCGTCAATCTCCTCCCCGCTGGGCACTTATCTCCTGGGCAAAAGAGCAAAAATAATGAAAAAAGAACAGTACGATATCATAGTTGTGGGTGCCGGTCATGCCGGCTGTGAAGCAGCATTAGCAGCAGCCCGGTTAGGCTGCTCGACGCTGCTTACTGTTATCAACGTCGATACCATTGGAGCGATGTCCTGTAATCCAGCTATCGGCGGTCTTGCCAAGGGGCATCTGGTACGCGAGATTGATGCGTTAGGCGGAGAGATGGCAAAAAATATTGATGCCACATCCATCCAGTTCCGAACGCTGAATACCAGTAAAGGTCCTGCTGTACGCTCTTCTCGCGCCCAGGCAGACAGACTGCTCTATCGGCTGCGGATGAAATCAGTCATTGAAGAGCAGGAGAACCTTACAGTCAAGCAAACCATGGTTGCAGGGTTGCTTACAAACGGTAATGAACGTGAGGTAACAGGGATCTCCACTTCCCTCGGGGAGGAAATTACTGCGAAAGCCGTCATTATATGCTCTGGAACCTTTCTGGGAGGCTTGGTGCATATCGGCTTGAAAAATTTTGCTGCAGGCCGCCTGGGTGATCCGGCATCATCAGCACTTTCCCGCTGGTTCAGAGAACATGGTTTTATTGTAGGGCGGATGAAAACCGGCACTGTCCCCCGGCTGGATACCAACACCATCGATTACAGCGCACTGGAAATTCAGCATAGCGATATGCCGCCCGGCCATTTTTCCTTTGCCAATGACGGAGATTATACCCTGCCTCAGCGGCCCTGCCATATTACCTGGACCAATGAACGCACCCATGAAATCATCCGGCAGGGAATAGGCCAGTCACCTCTCTATGCAGGAATTATTCAGGGAGTCGGTGCCCGCTACTGCCCCTCCATTGAAGATAAGGTGATGCGCTTTCCCGAAAAGACCCGGCATCAAATCTTTGTGGAACCTGAAGGGCTGGATACGGTGGAGGTGTATCCCAACGGTATTCCTACCAGTCTCCCCATTGAGACACAGCAGGCGATGATCAACTCCATTGCCGGACTGGAAAATGCAAAAATCATCCGCCCCGGTTATGCCATAGAATACGACTATATTGATCCTCTGGGCCTGCATCCCACCCTGGAAACCAAGAAGATCCAGCGACTCTATCTGGCAGGGCAGATCAACGGCACCTCCGGCTATGAAGAAGCCGCAGCACAGGGATTGATGGCAGCGATTAATGCGGTACGTAATATTCGCGGCGAATCCCCCTTTATCCTTGATCGTTCAGAAGCCTATACCGGTGTTTTAATTGATGACCTAGTTACCCTTGGCACCCAGGAACCATACAGGTTGTTTACCTCCCGGGCAGAATACCGGCTGCTGCTAAGAGAAGATAATGCCGACACCAGATTAACGGCGAAAGGCTATGAGATTGGTCTTGTTCAACGCCGGGAGTTTGAGCATTTTCAGCAAAAAGAGAGTGAAATAGCAGATGGTATCGCATTTTTGAAGACAACCCACCTGCTGCCTGGCGCAGCCGTTAATGCTGCTCTTGCCCGGCAGAACTCCACCGAACTTAAGCAGAAAAGCAGCCTTGCTGATTTGCTGCGCCGCCCGGAGCTGCAAATCGCCAACCTTCTCCAGCTGCCGCTGGAGAGCGACACCAAAGAGACCCTCTCACAAATAGAGGGAAAAAAAACAAAAACAGAGATTCAGTTACGGGTAAAATTTGAAGGATATATTGAACGGCAGGAAGAGCAGGTTGCCCGTTTCAAAAAAATGGAAAATCAGAGACTACCGGAAACGATAGATTATAAGGAATTATCCGGTCTCTCCAATGAAGTCGTTGAAAAGCTGGAAAAGATCCGTCCTAAATCCCTTGGGCAGGCATCACGAATTTCCGGCGTTACCCCCGCAGCGATAACGGTTCTGCAGGTTCATTTACGACGGCTTAAACACCAGCAACAAGAAAATACGCAATGACCTACCCCTCTATTGATCCTATAATTTTCTGCCTCGGCCCCTTATGTATCCGCTGGTATGGCTTGATGTATGTTCTTGGCTTTATGGCAACCTTCTGGCTGGTAAAAAAACAGGCTCAGGAGTTCGCTTATAAAGAGCTCGAACACCATATTGATAATCTCAATATGGTGTTAATTCTGGGGGTCGTACTCGGCGGGCGGCTCGGTTATGTTTTTTTCTATAACTGGGGGTACTATAAAAATCACTTGCTGGAGATTCCCGCTACCTGGAATGGAGGTATGTCTTTTCATGGGGCCTGCCTTGCCCTTATCATCAGCGGCTGGATATTTTGTCGATACAGTAAACTGAATTTCTGGAAAACAGTGGATATCTATGTGGTAACCGTCCCCATTGGACTTTGCCTCGGCCGAATCGGCAATTTTATCAATGGAGAACTTTTTGGACGGGTGACCACCTCCTCCATGGGAATGGTTTTTCCTTTGGGCGGCAGCCTCCCCCGCCACCCCTCCCAGCTTTATGAAGCTACACTGGAAGGTATTGCTCTCTTTGTAATACTGTGGAGCCTGCGCAAACGCCCATGGCAAGGCCGATGGCCGCATGGATCGATGCTCTCTCTTTTTCTTATCGGTTATGGAATATTTCGTATAATAGTGGAAAATTTCCGCCAGCCGGATGCCCAATTAGGATTTCTCTTTGCACAGTTGACAATGGGACAGCTGCTCAGCTCCTTTATGATTGCAGCAGGTATTCTGCTCTGGGGCTGGCTGCGGAAAAGCCCTAAAAATGTACAACCCGCTGCCTAATTTCCTTGACATTTTATGCAAATACTCCTTAAGTGTCTTCCTTAAATAAAAATGAATGATGCCTCAGTCATTAAGAAGTTTATTCGGCATCATAAACTGTTTTTTTACAAGGAGACGCTATGATAACCAGAATTTTCCCCTTCCTCGCCTGGTTTAAGGGCTACAGTGCCGGCAAGTTCAAAATTGATTTTCTTGCCGGCCTTACCGTTGCGCTGGTTCTTATCCCCCAGTCTATGGCCTATGCACAGCTTGCCGGTCTGCCTGCCTATTATGGGCTCTATGCAGCGTTCCTTCCCCCTATGGTCGCCTCCCTCTTTGGCTCCAGCCGGCAGCTAGCAACAGGGCCGGTGGCCATTGTCTCTTTAATGTCTGCCGCAGCACTGGAAAATTTTGCGACTACAGGCTCAGCCGGTTTTATTGCCTACTCCATCATTCTGGCAATGACTGTCGGGATTTTCCAGTTTACCCTTGGGGTTCTGCGATTAGGTCTGGTGGTGAACTTTCTCTCTCATCCGGTAGTAAACGGCTTTACCAATGCCGCCGCGATAATCATTGCCAGCTCACAGCTCTCTAAATTTTTCGGAGTTTATGTAGACAAGGCTGAACACAACTACGAAACCATTATCCGCGTTTTTTCCGCCGCCCTTGACTATACCCATATTCCCACCCTGCTTTATGGCATTGGAGCAGTAATCATCATGGTGACACTGCGTAAGATCAATCCCAAGATCCCCAATGTACTGGTTGCTGTTGCCATTACTACCCTGATTTCCTGGCTCACTGGTTTTAATCATGATGCCCATATCGGTATGGGCAAGCTCAGAGGCATGGAAGTACTGGAAAAAATAAATGCCTTTAACGTCCATGTAAAAGAGCGGCAACGGCTTACAGAAGCACGCAAGGATATAAATATCCAGCTTGATGCGTTAAAAGAGAAACACTACGATGAGGTCGGCGAGGAGATCTTTCATCTGCAAAAAGAGATAAATCTCTCTAATTTTAAAATTGGACGTAGTAAACAGCGGGAAAGTGCTCTGCGCACAGAGCTGCGGGCGATAAAATTTGTGCGGGTTGAGGAAAATGGTGAAACTGTTTTTTACAACAAGGAGACCGCACCGGAGGCTGCCCAGACAGATGGAAGGATCTGGCGTCTGAAGGTAGGAAACATCCCTCTTGACAGGCAGGATCTTCTTCTTACCGGCGGAGGTGCAGTCGTTGGAGCAATCCCTAAGGGATTGCCGCAGTTTACCGTGCCGGAACTCAACGCTTCCACTTTTCTCAAACTGCTGCCCACAGCTGTAATCATCTCTTTACTCGGCTTTATGGAAGCCGTTGCCATCGCCAAGGCAATGGCATCAAAATCAGGACAAAAACTTGATCCTAACCAGGAACTCATTGGTCAGGGACTGGCAAATATCCTCGGTTCAATGAGCTCTTCCTATGCCGTTTCCGGCTCCTTTTCCCGCTCTGCGGTAAACTTCCAGGCAGGAGCTGTTTCCGGGATAAGCTCAGTGGTGACGTCTCTTGTCGTTATTCTCACCTTGCTCTTTTTTACCCCTCTGCTCTATCATCTGCCGCAGGCAGTACTGGCAGCAGTGATTATGATGGCTGTAATTGGTCTAATTAATATCAAAGGATTTGTCCATGCCTGGACAGCACAAAGATATGACGGTATTATTGCCATTATCACCTTTTTTACAACGCTCTATTTTGCACCACATCTTGATAAGGGGATTATGATTGGTGTAGGGCTCTCGCTGCTGGTCTTCTTCTACAAAGCGATGCGCCCCACCGTTGTTACTCTGTCAATGAATGAGACAAAGGTGCTTGGTGCTTCAGAGTATTTCCGGCTCAAAGGCTGCCGGCATATCTCTGTTATCCGCTTTGACGGCCCGCTCTTTTTCACCAATGCCTCCTATCTTGATGAACAGGTAACGAAGTACCGCTCAACCTGCCCGGAACTTCGTTATATTTTACTTGATGCCCGGGGAATAAATGATATGGATGCCTCGGGAGAAGAAGTACTGAGAATGATCTGCGAACAGGTGCGAAGCGGAGGACTGGGTTTTGCTATCTGCGGAGCCAAATTTCAGGTAATTCGAGTAATGGAGCGTACCGGTCTGCTTGATCTTATCGGTAAGGAATTTATGTTCCCCGATAGCCGGGCTGCAGTGTTAAACCTTACCAGCCGGGTTCATAATGATCCGACAATAAAAACAGATTCCTGTGATAACTGCCCTCTGATCAAATATATTCCTGAAACAGTGGAAGAAGAGAATAGAGCAAAAATGAAAAAACAAGGGAAAACTGCTAATGAATAACAAATGGCAGGAGCAGAAACAACAGAAAGAAACCTCTTTTTACACAATTTCGTCTCTTGCTTTCTGCTCCTGCCGCGAACTATTTTTCAACTTATTATTGTAACCAATAAAATTCATCTGGCATTTGGGGAAAATTATTGTATACTAGCATTGTTTGTTTCTTCTCTCCCTACTGGAGATGAGGGAAAGCTGTTTTGTTTGCAGATACTTTTGTAAGAGGAACGGTTTTACCACCGACAACTTTTAAAGAGCGTGGCAGGTATTTTATTCGCTGGTTTATTTATAATATGAGATACGTTTCATTTATATACGCTTTCCTTGCCTTGTGCTTGGTAGTGCCTGAGGCACACGCCGACATTGCAGTCGTCGTTAACCCTCAGAACCAGATAAAAAAGTTAAGCAAGCGTGAGGTGACGGATCTGTTTATGGGCCGTTACGTTGCGTTCCCGGACGGGATGATTGCGCTGCCGCTTGATCTCCCTGTGGGGAGTCCTGTCCGCGGGGTGTTCTATAAAAGTATTACCGGGAAAAGTGTCGCTCAGATAAATGCGTATTGGGCGAAGCTCATCTTTAGTGGCCGTGCAACTCCCCCCAGAGTCGCTCCAGGGCAAAAAGAAGTAACAAACATGGTGGTCAATAACAAGAATGCTATTGCTTATATGGACGTAAAAGACGTTACTTCAAAAGTGAAGATCGTCTACCTTATAAAAAGCAAAAGGTAGATACCTTCAGCAAAAGTCTTTATCAAGGTTGAACCCTTGAACCTCTCCGAGCTCGTCCTTGTTAAGTAACAACATCAAGAGCCGCTCCAACCCCAAAGCAATTCCCGCTGCTTCGCCTAACTGTGGAAGTTTTTGCAGAAAATTTTCCGGCATAATTGCCTTGCGCCCAAAGAGACGCTCGATAGTCTCAATCTCTACGGAAAAACGCTGTCGCTGCTCTTTCTCATCACTCAATTCTGAAAAGCCATTGGCAAGCTCTACGCCATTAATATAGAGTTCAAAGCGTTCAGCCCAACGGCAGTCTTTCGCCGATACCCTGGCCAACGAACCCAAAGCAACAGGATAATCATACAGAAAAAGAGGCGTATTCACACCAAGATTCGGCTCTATATATTCAACCAGCAACTCATCAAAAAGATCCTTTTTCAAAGCCTCATCCAGACTTACCGGGCTATACCTTGCAAAAGCTTCAGCCACAGAAAGCTTTTCCCACTCACCATCAAAAGCTCCCCCCGAAAAAGGGGAACGTACATACGGTTTCATCTCATCAACAATAGCGGTGATAAGCTCCTTACAGTCCTCCATAAGCTGGAAATAGTCAGCATCCTTTCGATACCACTCCAGCATGGTAAACTCTTCAGAATGACGGCGGCCACGCTCGTTTTTGCGAAAACTCGGGCAAATCTGAAAGATACGCTCCGCCCCCTCAGCAAGAATCATCTTCATACAAAGCTCAGGAGACGCCTGTAGATACAGGCCATCAGCGTTAATGGGGACAATATTGGCTTCAGGAATAACAAGCGGCAGACGCAGAGGGGTATCCACTTCAAGAAAGCCCTTCTGCCAAAAAAAATTGCGCACGGCCTTAAAAAAAGCCGCACGCAAGCGAAAACCAGCAATATCCAACATAGATGCTACTCTTTAACCCTGGTTACATACTCACCAGTACGGGTATCAATCTGTATCTTGTCCCCCTCTTCCACAAAGGGAGGCACTTGAAGCTGATATCCTGTCTCTACCGTAACGGGCTTGGTGTCTGTGCCGGAGGTATCTCCTTTTGCCCAGGGATCAGCCCTGGTTACCGCAAGATTAACAAAGGTCGGCATGGTGATATCAATAGCCTGCCCCTGATAAAACAGCATATCAACATCCATATTATCAAGCAGATAATTAATATTATCACCTATCTGCTCTCTGGTAAGGAAGATCTGGTCATAGGTTTCTGTGTTCATAAAATGGAACTCATCTCCCTGACTATAAAGAAACTGCATCTTGCTCTCTTCCAGATCTGCCTTTTCAAATTTATCGTTGGAACGATAGGTCTGCACCAGCTGGTTACCGGAAATCATATTGCGCATTTTACAACGATAAAGAGCCTGGCCTTTGCCCGGTTTAGAGAACTCGAACTCCACAACGATATATGGAGCACCATCAATTTGTAATTTCAATCCTTTTCGTAAATCAGAAGCACTATACATACATTTCTCCTTCAGATAAAAATTGCTTTTGCGGCAACTTGCACCAGATACGCCCTTTTTGCAAGAAAAATCCGCTTTCATTTCCATTTTATTCTCCCTTCTGACATCAACCCTGCTGCCGGCCGTTTGAACTTGTAGAAAAGATGAAACTCTCGTATAGTTATCTCCTCTCGCTTCATAAAAAACTCTTATCTGATAAGTAGTGGGTAGACCCGTAAAACGTTCTTCTCCTCATCCTGGCAGACTATAGAGAAGCTCAAATAACCGTTCCACTGTGCACTATTGCACAACGGCAATAAACAATTACATGGACAACAATGATTACCGTCGGCATACTCTCTGATTCACACCTCAACCAGACAACAGAGCTCTATAAAAAGCACTGCCAGCAGGCCTTCAGCAACTGCAGTACTATTATCCATGCCGGAGACCTGACAGACCTCTCAGTGCTTACCCCCTTTGCCGATAAAGAGGTCTATGCGGTTAGTGGGAATATGTGTTCCTGGCAGGCACAGCAGCAACTACCCAAGGAACATATTATCCAGCTTGAAGGGGTTACCATCGGTGTCAGTCATGGTGCTGGAGAAAGAATGAATATTGAAGACAGGGTTTTTGCCATGTTCCCCCATGCAGACTGTATTATTTATGGCCATACCCATCTCCCTGTCTGCCATAAATACGGCCCGGTATTGATGATTAACCCCGGGAGTTTTCAGGCTACCAGCCGTTATGGAGGGCCGGGAAGCTATGCCATCCTCACCATTGACGGCACTAAGATCAGTGGAAAAATTCACCATTTGCCCTTATGAAAACACTGTGGAATCCATGGCGGGAAGAACATGTTTGCGGTATGGCTGAAAGGTACGATTTCTGTATTTTTGAGCCTCCCACAACAGACAGCTTCAACAAGGAGTATCTCCTCCTCTATCAGGATGCGGCTGCGATTGTACTGCTCAACCGTTTCCCCTATGCCAACGGCCATCTTCTGATTGCTCCAAGACGCCATATTGCAGATATCGTTGAACTTACACCACAAGAAAACAGCGTGATAATGATGCTTTTGCAAAAGAGTTCTACCATTTTGCGTAAACATCTTCGCTGTGATGGGATAAATATCGGCTGCAATCTTGGCGAGACTGCAGGGGCGGGCATTGCCAGCCACCTCCACTTCCATCTCGTCCCCCGCTGGGAGGGCGACCATAATTTTATAACAGTTGTGGGAGAAATACGTACCATCCCCATTCATATAGAACGAACCTTCGATCAGCTTCTCCCCGATTTTCAGCAAATTAACGCACTAGACCACCGATGAGCACCAGCAAAACCCCTAAACTCACTCCCATGCTCCAGCAATATCTGGAAATAAAGGAGCAGCATCCCGCAACCATCCTCTTTTACCGAATGGGAGATTTTTATGAGATGTTTTTTGACGATGCCATAGAGGCTTCCCGAATCCTCAATATCGCACTCACATCACGCAATAAAAAAACGGATGCAGTACAGGTTCCCATGTGCGGCATTCCCTATCATGCCGTAAAAAGCTACCTGCCCAAACTTATTATGGCCGGAAAACGAGTCGCCATCTGCGAACAGGTAGAGGATCCGGCAGAGGCAAAGGGAATTGTGCGTAGAGAGGTTGTCCGCATTGTCAGCCCCGGCGTTGTTACCGATGAAGATCTGCTTGATGGAAAAAGTAATAACTATGTCTGTGCCCTATGCTGCAATAAAACAGTTACCGCTGTCAGCTTTCTTGATATCAGTACCGGCGAATTTCTGGCGGCAGAATATAAAAATGAAGAGGAAACGGCAGAAGCATTAAGCGACCAACTCACCCGTTTTGCCCCCACAGAAATAGTACTTTCAGAAAAAGAGCAGGGAAATGCACTGGAACAGCTTGTCATCAATATTTTACCGGAAATATGTATTACTCATCTGGATGCAGATAATTTCCAACCGGAAAACGCACGGCAGGTTTTACTCAATCATTTTGCCACCCTCAATCTGGAGGGATTTGGCTGCGGCGCAATGACCCAGGGCATCTGTGCCGCCGGAGCGCTGCTGCAATATGCGGCAGATACGCAGAAGGCCTCCATTACCCATATTGAAAAAATTGCTCCCATCAAAACGGGCGATATTCTCCATCTTGACGACTCCTCCCGTCGTAATCTGGAACTGATACAAACCATAGCCGGCGGCAGCCGTCAAGGATCACTGCTGGCGGCACTCGATGCCACCGTTACCCCTATGGGTGCTCGACTGCTGCGCCATAATCTCCTCTCCCCCCTGCAAAACAGAAAAAGAATTAACAACCGGCTTGATGCCCTTACCTGGTTCTTTAATAACGCTGCCGCACGCCAGAAACTGCGGGAACTCCTGCAACGAGTCTACGACCTGGAACGGCTGAACAGCCGCATGATTCTTGCTACCGGCAATGCCAGAGATATGTTGGCAATAAAGAGCTCTCTTGCCGCCCTGCCGGAAGTAGTACAGACACTGCTTCCCTGTGATACCGAAAAACTCATAACGATAAAAGAAAGCTTTGATCCCCTCACCGACCTTCATCAACTGCTGGAACAGGCAATCCATCCTGAGGCACCATTAACCCTGCGGGAAGGAAACCTTATTCGCAGGGGCTATAATCAAGAGCTTGATGAACTGACATCCTTGCTCACAGACGGCAAAAAGGCGATGCTTGCCATAGAGGAAAAAGAGCGGCAGGCAACAGGTATTGCCAAGCTGAAAGTAGGGTTCAACAAGGTCTTTGGCTACTATATTGAGATAGGGAAAGCACATAGTGCCGCAGCCCCGGCTCACTATGTCCGCAAACAGACACTGGTAAATGCAGAGCGTTTTATTACCCAGGAGTTAAAGGAGTTTGAAACCAGGGTGCTGAGTGCCCAGGAGAAAAGTGTCGAGCTGGAATACCAGCTGTTCCTTGAGATACGGGAAACTCTCGCCAAAAATAGCTCACGCATCCTGCAGACGGCGGCACTACTTGCTCAGCTTGATCTTCTCCTCTCCCATGCCGAGACTGCCCACCGCCATAATTATCGCAGACCAACGATAACAGACGGCCAGGAGATCATCATCAGCGAAGGCCGCCACCCCGTTATTGAACGTATGCTCCCTGCGGGGAAATTTGTTCCCAACGATATCTTTCTTGATCAAAAGACAGATGAAGTGCATATTATCACCGGGCCTAACATGGCGGGGAAATCAACTATCCTCAGACAAACTGCCCTGATCGTTCTTATGGCGCAGATGGGTTGTTATGTCCCTGCACAAAAGGCGGGAATTGGTATTGTTGACCGCATTTTTACCAGAGTGGGAGCGATGGATAACCTGCGTCAGGGGCAGTCGACCTTTATGGTGGAGATGAATGAAACGGCAAGTATCCTACATAATGCCACAGAGAAAAGTCTGGTCATTCTTGATGAGATCGGCAGAGGGACATCCACCTATGACGGCCTCTCCATCGCCTGGGCAGTAGCAGAAGAGCTGGTCAACAAGAACGGCCAGGGGGTAAAAACACTCTTTGCCACTCACTATCATGAGCTGACAGATCTTGCCCGCACCCATCAACGGGTACGCAATTACAGCATCGGCGTACGTGAATGGCAGGGGGAGATCATTTTTTTACATAAACTGATGAAAGGCGGTACCAGCCGCAGCTATGGTATTCAGGTCGCTGCCCTGGCGGGGGTGCCAACTCAAGTGGTAAAACGGGCAAAAGAGATTCTGCACTCCATTGAAACAGGTAATTTTGCTGCAATCTCCAGCCGGGAAAAGGAGCAACAGCCGCCGCAACAGAAAAAAAACAGACCTGCTCAACTCTCTCTGCTTACCCCTCCATCCCATCCCGTGATAGAGAAATTACAATCACTTAATCTGGATAACTATACACCAATGGAGGCGTTGCAACTTCTCTACGAGATAAAGGAGACGCTGCAGCAAAAGTAACTGCTCACTGATAATTTAGAGCAGGAAACAAAAACAAATAATAATTTGTTTTTATTCATAAAAACAACTTTCTTCCTGCGAAGGAGACAGGTATAATACGGGTGATGGCGACGCTGTCATATTATGGCAACTTCAAGTTATATATTACTGGTTCCCTTCTCAAATTGTTGATCTCTAATAACGACGCTAAAAAACAATGTTCCTGCTTTCGCTGCGACAACGATTTCTGCCGCCATACTGTCTGCTCTTTTTTCTCTCCATACTTCTCTTGTCTGCACTGCCTGCGGATGCAATAAATCCCAAGTCTCAACATCTGGATACGCCAACCCAGCGATATCAGGAGGCAAAATTTTACTATAATGAGCTGCAGAACAGCACCGCCGGAAAAACCAGCCGTGAACAGTGGCTTCGCGGAGCCCATAACTTCCGCACCATCTACCTTGCTCACCCAAAATCAAAACTTGCAGCATCCTGCCTTTTTATGTTGGCACGTATCAATAATGATATGTATGGCAAATTTCATCAACGGGATGATCTTACCGAGAGTATCACCTATTATAAAGATGTTACCCGGCTGTTTTCCAGCAGCAATCTTGCAGATGACGCCTATTATGCACTGGGAGAGATTGCCCTGCATCAACAGCATATGCCGCGCAGTGCGGCAGACTATTTTATTACCATACTGGAACGCTACCCCAATAGTGATATGGTCCCGAGGGCAGAGAGCCGCCTGAAATACCTCTCAAAAGAGCATAATATTCCCCTGCCCAAGATTATGATGTCACCCTCTTCTCATGGAGGAGACAAGCTGAACTATATCCTGCCGCTGAAGTACTGGTCATCCGATGACTACACCAGAATTCTTATCGTTGCCTCTAATCCGGTCAATTATAAGGAGACTCTTCTTCCCAAAACCAAAAACAGCCCGGCACGGCTCTTTATTGATTTTAAGGACAGCTATATTGAACCCAAATACCGGGCCCCCATCCCCATCCAGAACGGGTTATTAAAACAGGTTCGAACCGGCCAGCATAGTGAAGATACTGTGCGGGTGGTGCTTGATATTGAATCTATCGCCAGTTATCGCATTTTTAATCTCCCCGATCCATTCCGGGTTGTTATTGATGTGCGCGGAAAAAAGGGTATACACTCCCAGATGATTGTCCCCGATCACCTGGAACCCGTTGCGGCACAGGAGAGAGAACAGCCGCCAATAACCCTACGGCGGGATGCGGTTAAACGAAAAAGGGTTCTCCGTGACAGGCAGGCAGGAACGCCAGTTATTCAGGCTGAGGCACAAAAAGTTATAAGGGTAAGAAAACCCCATAAAACACCTGCACCGCAAAATATCTCTCTTGCCAAACAGCTTGGACTAAGAGTTAAACGAATTATGCTTGATCCTGGTCATGGAGGAAAAGACCCCGGAGCGATGGCCTATGGTCTAAAAGAGAAAGATATTGTTTTACAACTCGCAAAAGAGCTTGCGCCAATCCTTCGGCGGGAAATGGACTGTGAGGTATCCCTGACCAGGGATAGAGATCTTTTTATTCCCCTGGAAGAGCGGACAGCCATCGCTAATACCAAAGGGGCTGATCTCTTTATCTCTCTTCATGTCAATGCCCATCCGTCAAAAAAGATCCGTGGAATGGAGACCTACTATCTCAATTTAAGCACCAGTGACGAAGCTATGCGGGTTGCAGCGATGGAAAATGCCACCTCAACGCACCAGATGAGTGATTTGCAAAATATTCTTGCCGATATCATGAAAAATTCAAAGATCAGCGAATCGGCAAAACTAGCGGCTAAAGTTCAACAATCCATCGTAAAAACAGGAAAAGGGAAATACCCTGGAATTAAAAACCTTGGGGTAAAACAGGCACCGTTCTATGTTCTTATCGGTGCCGAAATGCCGGCAATTCTTGTTGAAGCCGCCTTTATTACCAATAAGGAAGATGCAGATAACCTGCAGAATACGGCCTTTCTGCAGGAGCTTGCTCAGCAGATTGCGGTGGGAGTAAAGGCATATATGGAGGAGTTATAGAGTCTTTCAAATAAAAAAAGCAGCCAGGCGATTCCCACCTGACTGCTTTTTTATAAAGAGAAAGAGAAAAAGATCAGATCTTCTTTGCCACCTTCAAACGCATCAATGAACGCTGCAATGCCAATTCCGCTCTACTCTGATTAAAATTCTCCAGTTTCTTCCCTTCTCCAGCCAAACGGCGCTCCGCACGCTCTTTTGCTGCCATGGCACGATCTTCATCAATTTCACTGCCCCGCTCTGCGCTCTCCACCAAAAAAGTAACCTTATTGCCGGAAACTTCACAAAAACCGCCGGAAATCATCATATCTTCACGATTTTTCCCGGATTCATAACTCAAGACACCAACTTTGAGAGCAGAGAGGAAGGGGGCGTGGTTTGCCAGAATTCCGAAGTCACCACCAACACCAGGAGCGGTTACGATATCCACATCTTCGTCAACCTTTGATCCGGCGGGGGTTACGACCTCCAGTCGTATCTGCTGTCCCATAATAACTCCCTCAAATAATCCTTTAATAGAAAGGAGCGGTTATAGCACCGCTCCCTCTTTCAGCCCCTCTATTTGGAAGCAGCCTCTTTGGCAACGGCCTCTTCAATGGAACCAACCATATAGAAAGAGTTCTCATTCATATCATCATGCTTACCATCGAGAATCTCTTTAAACCCTTGCACGGTATCAGCAACCTTAACAAACTTTCCGTCCATTCCGGTAAAGACTTCTGCCACATGGAACGGCTGGGAAAGGAAACGCTGAATCTTCCGTGCCCGGGAAACCAGCATCTGGTCTTCTTCAGAAAGCTCATCCATACCAAGAATAGCAATAATATCCTGTAAATCTTTATATTTTTGCAGCGTAACCTGCACGCCGCGAGCCACCTGATAATGCTCTTCACCAATAACATTGGGATCAAGAATCCGGGAAGTGGAATCAAGCGGGTCAACTGCAGGATAGATACCAAGCTCGGCAATCTGCCGCGACAAAACAACGGTTCCGTCAAGGTGAGCAAAGGTGGTCGCCGGAGCAGGGTCAGTAAGGTCGTCCGCCGGAACATAAACACACTGTACAGCGGTAATAGAACCTTTAGTGGTAGAAGTAATACGCTCCTGCAAGGCACCAAGGTCGGTTGCGAGAGTCGGCTGATAACCAACCGCAGAAGGAATCCGGCCAAGCAGCGCGGAAACCTCGGAACCAGCCTGGGTAAAACGGAAGATATTATCAATAAAGAGCAGTACGTTCTGCCCCTCTTCATCACGGAAATACTCGGCAGCGGTAAGACCGGTCAGAGCAACCCGTGCCCGTGCTCCCGGAGGTTCGGTCATCTGGCCATAAACGAGAGCAGCCTTGGGCAGAACGCCGGAATCTTTCATCTCATGGTAGAGGTCGTTTCCTTCACGGGTACGCTCACCAACACCGCAGAAAAC
>PDWI01013952.1_pt1 | contig 38015 bp, 27 predicted proteins | sample 1430891 | NCBI WGS metagenome assembly PDWI01 (sample SAMN01162508, study PRJNA174530) | Oral metagenome, whole genome shotgun sequencing project. | biome: Marine environment; feature: Marine mammal; material: Swab sample of the gingival sulcus; isolation source: swab sample of gingival sulcus... | reverse complement strand
CGGGCCGCCGCCGGGCCCATCCTCTATGCCGGGGTGATGAGCACGGGGGTGGCCTTCACGCTGCAAATCGTGGGGCAGCGCCGGGCCCATCCGGCCTATGCCGCCTTGGTGCTGAGCCTGGAGGGGGTGTTCGCGGCCGTCGGCGGTTGGGTGTTGCTGGGGGAAACCCTCACCGACACGGGACTGCTGGGCTGCGCCCTGATGCTGGGGGGCACCATCCTGGCCCAGGTGGAGCCCCGTGGCGGTAAATGAACCACCCTGGTCGCCCAACTTCTGGTCGCCGATCCGCCCCGAATGCCAGGGCCGCGCCACACCGTCCAGTGGAACAATTTTTCCGTCGCTTGGGGCCAGAGGCGTTCCTTCGGAAGAGCATTCCCGCAAATCCCGGCCTGAAGCCGCCTCCCGCGTGACCCCGCCCGGCACATTTTTCCTCAAGGGCATTCTTACCGGGCCGAATCCCCGGGGAACAGATCGTGCAACACAGGAAATCAGCATAGAGTTTTTCCGGCGATGACACCGGAAGGTCTGACCAACATCAACCTGGCCCGCACGCCCGAAGAGGCGGACGCGGCCCGGCAGCGCGCCAAGGCGAAAATCGAGGAATTGAACAAGAGGTTCGAGGAGGCTTTCCCCGAGGAAACAACCGCGAGTTAGCCTGCGGTTGATCCCGATCTCGTGTGACGCGCCCGCTGTTTCCGGCGGGCGCGTTTTTTTTGCGCGCTTGCGTGTCTTGGCCCGGCCGGGAAATATCCGTTTGCAACCTTCTGCTCTTGGCGCGCGTCTTCTTTGCGAATACCGGACCCCGCCTCTCTGACCTGTTCCCAAGGAGATGACCATGCGCCTACTGGCAACGCTTATCCTCATCCTGCTGCCGGCCGCTTGCGCCCTGGCCGGAGAGTTCCATCAGACCTTCGATTTCGACGCGGACGCCTTGCAGATCCGGAACATGATCGGGAAGGTGGAGGTGGTCCCCGCCGGCGGGGACAGGATCAAGGTCAGCCTCCAGGTGCGGGGCAAGGACGCCGATCAGGATCTGATCACCTTCGATACGCGGACCGATGGCGACGGGGATGTCCTGGCCATCCAATTCCCCATCCAGGATCACCGCGAATACGTTTATCCCGCCATGGGCTCCGGCTCGGTGGCTTCCTTCCACTATGGGAAAAAGGGGAGTGATTCCTGGTGGCGCCGTCTCTTCGGCGGCGACCGGAAAATCACGGTGCGCGGCGAGGGCGATGGCCCGGAAATCTGGGTCGATGCGCGGGTGGAAGTGCCTGCCGACCACGCGGTCACGGTGAAGCTGGGCGCGGGGACCATCGAGGCCCGCGACGTGGACGCGGACCTGGTCCTGGACAGCCACTTCGGTCCCATCACCGCCCGTGACATGGCGGGCGCCCTGCTCTGCGACACGGGCAGCGGCGCGGTGCGGGTGATCGGCATGGAAGGGCGCCTGACGGTGGATACGGGCAGCGGGAGCGTGGGCGTTTCCGGCTGCGCGGGACCCGCCTTGCTGGTGGACACGGGCAGCGGCTCCGTGGAGGCCGCCGATATCGATTGCCGGCAACTGGTCATCGATACGGGCAGCGGTCCGGTGCGGGCCCGCGGGGTGCGCGCGGACCAGGCCCACATCGACACGGGCAGCGGATCGGTTCAGTTGCAGCTGGACCGGATGGGCGGCGGCGATTTCCGGGTGGACACGGGCAGCGGTTCCATCACCCTGGAGTTGCCCGCGGACGCCAGCGCCAGCATCCTGGCGGAAAACGGTAGCGGCAGCCTGAACCTGGAGCGGCAGGATGCGGTGGTGGAGCACAAAAGCGACCACGAGATGAAGCTGGTGGTGGGCTCCGGCGAAGCCTCGGTGGACCTGGACGCGGGCAGTGGCTCCATCACCGTGAAATAGTTTGTCGGCGGCAATTTTTCCGGGTCTTTCCTCTTCTGGGAGGGCCCGGTTTTCCATTTCTATCCGTTTTTTCCTGGGATGCAGCCGCGTCGGGATTGGCGTACAATCAGCGTGCCCTTAATCCCTTCAGCTTTAGGAGAGAGCATGAACCCCATCACCAAACTGGCCATTCTGGGCGCCGGCAACATCGGCACCGCCATCGCGCGGGGGCTGGTCAATGCGGGGGCCCTGCCCGCCGCCGCCATCACCCTGACCCGCCGCCACGCCGAAAAACTGGCCGAGAGGGCCGCCGAAGGTTTCCCGACCACCGCCGACAACCTGGCCGCCCTGGCGACCCATGACCTGGTGGTGCTGGCGGTGGAACCCGGGCAACTCAATGGCCTGTTGCGGGAGATCCGCCCGGCCCTGGACCCGGAACGGCACATCCTGGTCTCGGTGGTGACGGGGGCGCAGATCAGCGCCATCAGGGATATCGTGGGCCAGGCCGTGCCGGTGGTGCGGGCCATGCCCAACACGGCCATCGCCGTGGGGCAAAGCATGACCTGCCTGGCCGGGCAGGGGCCGGCGCTGGATCTGGCCGCCGCCGTCTTCAAGCCCCTGGGCGGCACCCTGGTCATCCGTGAGGAGCAGATGGGGCCGGCCACCGCCCTGTGCGCGATGCCCTGGCCATGGCGGCGCAAACGGCCCTGGGCGCCGCCGCCCTGCTCAAGGAGCGCGGCCTGCACCCGGAACGGGAGATCGATCGGGTGACCACTCCGCGGGGGGCCACCATCAGCGGGCTGAACGAGATGGAGCATCAGGGATTCAGTTCGGCCCTGATCCGGGGGATCACCACCAGCACGCGCAAGGTGGAAGGGCTGTACCGCAAGGAGGAGTGACGCTGGGACCCTGTCGGGGCTTTGCCGATTGCCGGGCGCGTCCTCTCTTACTTCCGGACCAGAACCTCCAGTTGGTAGGGCAGGACCCGCTCCCCCAGGGGGTACCCGAAAGCATCGCAGCTGCCGGCATGGCCCAGGGCCGAGGCGGCGATCAGCGCGTCCCACTCCCGGCGGCTGTAGGTGCGCAGATCGTAGCGGTCGTCGAAGTGCTCCTGGCCCCGGGGGCGGGTGACCGTCAGGTGGCTGATGACGGTTTCCACGCGCGCGCGCTCGGTCCCCGGCACGGGGGGCAGGTAGTTGACCAGCTGGCTGACCCGGCAGCGCCCCCGGGCCCCTTCCCACAGGTCCTCATCTTCGAAAAGCCAATCGTAATCCGTCAGGCTGATGCCCACCACGTACAGGGCTCCGGGTTTGAGGATGGCGGCCATCTGGGCCAGGTGGTCCCGCATCTCGGCATCGTCGGCCAGATGCCGGATGGAATTGACGGGATTGAAGGCGAAGTCGGCGCACCCCGGCGGGAAGCCGGCTTCCAGGGCGGCGTCCGCGAAGTCGCGCATGTCCGCCACGAAGGTGTCGGATACCCGCCGGCGGGCATAGGCCACCTGGCCGGGATCCCGATCGAAGCCCGCCACCCGGCGTCCCCGGCCGGCGGCCACACGCAGATAGCGGCCGGTGCCGCAGGCCGGTTCGAACCACAGCCTGTGCGCGGCCGGCGGCCTGGCGGCGAAGGCCCGTTCGACACGCTCCAGGGCCGTGACCTCCCGCGCCGTGTTGGGGGCGTGCAGAATGTCGTAGAGCATGGGGTCGGCGTAAAGCCCTTGCCGGCGGTGTTCTCGTTGCTCGCTCATCATCTGTACCCGATGGCGACGGCGATCGTCAGGAAGAGGGCCGACAGCAGCATCAGCAGACCGAACAGAGGCAGCATGAAGCGCAGCCAGCGCCCGTAGGGAATCTTGGCCAAGGAGAGCATGGCCATCAGGATGCCGCTTGTGGGGATGACGGAGTTGCTGAATCCGTCGCCGCAGGTGAAGGCGAAGACCGCGGTCTGCCGCGTGATGCCCAGGATGTCCGAAAGGGGCGCCATCAGGGGCATCGTCACGGCGGCCTGCCCGCTACCCGAGGGGATCAGCAGGTTCAGGGTGCTCTGGAAACAGAGCATGCCGATGGCCGCGAAGTAGCGGGGCACGGTGGACAGCATAGTCGCGGCGCCGTGCACGATGGTGTCCATGATCTGCCCGTCGGCCAGCACCACGCTGATCCCCTTGGCGAAGCCCACCACCAGGGCGGCCACCACCATCTCCTCCATCCCTTTGACGAAGGCCTTGGTGGCCTCTTCCAGGGGCAGCCGCGCCATGGCCGCCGCCAGGATGCCGATCAGCAGGAAACCGCCGGCCATGCGGTCCATCCACCAGCCGTACTGCTGCACCGCGAAGACCACGAACAGGAAGATGACGGTGCCCATGATGAGGATGGCCGTGTGGTGGGGATGATAGTGGGCGGCCGCCTCGCCGCCGGCCTCGATCTCGAAGGGATCATCGGGCATGCAGGAGCGGGCCGGGTCGGCCTGGATGCGCCTGCCGTACAGGATGAGGTAGGTGATGGCCAGGGCCATGGCGCAGGCGAAGAAGACGATGCGGAAGCCCATGCCGCTGGTCAGGGGCAGTTCGGCGATGCCCTGGGCCACGCACACGGTGAAGGGGTTCAGGGTGGAGGCCGCGAAACCCACCTCCGTGGCCACGATCACCAGGGCCATGCCGTAGATCCGGTCGTAGCCCAGCCGTTTGCTGACGATGAGGAAGACGGGGACCAGGGGGATGAATTCCTCGCCCATGCCCAGGGTGGAACCGCCGATGCCCAGCACCACCATCAGCACCGCGGTCAGCAGGCTGCCGCGGTTGCCCAGCTTGCGCAGCAATCGGTCGATGGACGCGGTGATGACCCCCGTCCGCTGCAGGATGCCGAAGGTGCCCCCGATGATGAAGATGAAGAAGATGATGTCCGCGGCGCCCTCCATGCCGCGCGGCACGGCGGCCAGGAAATCCACCAGGCCGACGGGCGCGGCATGGCCTGGGGCTTCGTCGCCCAGCAGGGCCCCCTCCAGGGAATAGTGCTTGGGCAAGGGGGCGTAGGTGCCGGGCACCAGCAGGGTGCGCTCGTGCCCTTCGATGACCTTGGTTTCGCGGTCGTAAGCCCCCGAGGGGATGACCCAGGTCAGCAGAGAGCAGAGCAGGATGACCCCCAGCAGGAGCACGAAAACATGGGGGATCTGGAAGCGGGGGCGTTTGGTGGTCACGGACGGCTCCGATTCTAGGGTGGCGAGGGGCTGGTTGCGCGCAACGTAGCGCATGGCGCCTCTTGTGTAAACTCCCGGCCGGTGCCACATTTTACCGCGGCAACAAATGGCGCTCTTTCCCGCCGGCCGGTGGTGATACCCGCCGGCGGGCATTGGGCCTTCCCGCCTGGAGGTTTTCCCGTGACCCGCCACCATTTCCTGTTTCTGGCTTTGGCCGTCCTGCTGGCCGGCTTCGCCCTGGCCGACGACGCGGCACCGGGCTACGTCATGCGTTACGCGGATATCAGCGATAGCGGCATCGTCTTCACCTACGAGGGGGACCTTTGGCTGGTCCCGGTCACCGGGGGCGAAGCCCGGCGCATCACGGCGCACGAGGGCACCGAGTTGGCGGCCAAGTTCAGCCCCGATGGGCGCTGGCTGGCCTTCACCGGTAGCTATGACGGCGGCAGCGATGTCTACGTCATGCCCGCCACCGGCGGTGTGCCCCGCCGGCTGACCTTCCATCCCGGCAGAGATCTGATGGTGGACTGGTGCCCGGACGGGCAGGGCGTGATCGTGCGCTCCACCCGGGAATACCCCAGCCGCGCCAGCGAACTGTACCGTTACCCCATCGATGGCGGCATGCCTCGGCGTCTGCCGCTGGACCGGGCCGGCCTGGCATCCATCGCCCCGGATCACCGCGGTGTGGCCTACAACCGCATCGGCCGGGAGATGCGCAACTGGAAACGCTACGAGGGCGGCATGGCCCAGGATATTTGGGTGGCCGACTTCAGCGACGGCAGCATCACCCAGCTGACGGACTGGGAAGGCACGGACAACTTCCCCATGTGGGACGGGGATATCATCTACTACACCAGCGACCGCGAGGACGGCACGCTGAATATCTACGGCCAGAACGTGAAGACGGGAGAAGTGCGGCGGCTGACCTTTTTCACGGAGTACGACGCCAAGTACCCCAGCCTGGGCGATGGGCGCATCGTGTTCCAGCACGGCGCGGGCCTGGAGGTGCTGGACCTGGCGAGCGGCCAGGTGCGTGACGTGGCCATCAGTATCCCTTCGGATCGTCGCCACGTGCGCGAGGATCTCATCACCCCCAACGCCGCCGTCGGCAGCTTCCGGCTGTCTCCCGGCGGGGAGCGCGCGCTGATCGAAGCCCGCGGCGAGATCCTGAACCTGCCCACGGATGAGGGCGATCCCGTGAACCTGACCCGCACCAGCGGCAGCCGCGAGCGCAACGCCGTCTGGTCGCCGGACGGCCGGTGGATCGCCTTCGTCAGCGACCGCACGGGCGAGGAACAACTCTACCTCTCGGACCAGACGGGCCTTGGCGAGTGGAAGCAGCTGACCGATGGGGACTTCGCCTTCACCAACCCCATCGTCTGGTCGCCGGACAGCCGGCACCTCCTGTTCAGCGACAAGTACCTGCGCCTGAATCTGGTGGATGTGGACAAGGGCGCCACCACCGTCATCGCCCAGGGCCTGTACGACGATGCCTGGGAGCGCTGGGGCATCATGGATTACGTCTGGTCGCCGGACAGCCGCTGGGTGGCCTACACGCGCCAGAACGGCAACATGAACGAAACCATCCACCTGTACGACACCAAGAAGCGGCAGACGCACCAGCTGACCGACGGCATGGCCACCAGCTGGTCGCCCAGCTTCAGCGAGGACGGCGCCTACCTGTACTTCCTGTCCAACCGCACCTTCAATCCGATCATGGGCCGCCAGGACCAGAACCATGTCTTCTTGAAGATGGCCCGGCCTTACTTGGTCCTGCTGCGCGACGGCCGGCGCTCGCCCTTCTACAAGCCCGACGTGGTGGTGACCGCGGACAAGAAGGAGAAAGAGGAGGCCGAGAAGGACGGCAAAACGGTCATCGATCTGGAAGGCATCGGCAACCGGATCTTGGCGTGCGAAGGCGTGGAACCGGGCAACTACTTCCGCCTGGAGGCCATCGACGGCGGCTTCGTCATGCTGCGCAAGAACGATCCGGAGTTCCTCAAGTACCAGAACGTGGACGATCACACGGGCGGCGCCCTGGATCTGGTGGGCTACAACCTGGACGATGCCGCGCTGACGGATCTGATGATCGGCATCGCCAACTACCATCTGAGCAGCGACGGGCAGAAGCTGATCTACCGCGCCGGTGCCAACGTGGGCGTGGTGGATGCCGGCCAGCCCGCCGAGGCGGGGGACGGCCAGGTGGATGTGGGCGCCCTGAAGCTGCGCATCGACCGGCTGGCCGAGTACCGGCAGATTTTCGACGAGGCCTGGCGCATCCAGCGCGATTGGTTCTATGACGCGGGCATGCACGGTGTGGATTGGCAGGCCATGCACGACAAGTTCGCGCCCTTCGTGGCCGGCTGCGGGACGCGTTCGGATCTGAACTATCTCATTGGAGAACTGATTGCCGAGCTGAACATCGGCCACACCTATATCTACGGTGGGGACCATGGCGACCGCGGCGACTGGGTGTCCACCGGTTTGTTGGGTTGCGGCTTCGCCACGGATGAGAAGGCCGATTATTACCGTATCACGGACATCGTGCCGGGCGTGAGCTGGGACCCGCGGTACCGCTCGCCCCTGACGGAGCCCGGCGTGGATGTGCGCGAGGGAGACTACCTCATCGCCATCGACGGTGTGGAGATCCCCAAGGGCGACAACGTCTACGCCCACCTGGTGGACAAGGCCGGCCGCATGGTCACCCTGACGACCAACCGCAAACCCAGCCCCAGGGGCGCCGTCACCCACCGGGTGCGCACCCTGGGCAGCGACCTGGGCCTGCGTTATCGCGCCTGGATGGACCGCAACCTGGACTACGTCACGGCGAAGAGCGACGGCCGCATCGGCTATCTGCACATCCCGGACATGATGGACAACGGGCTGGTGGAATTCGGCCGCCGCTGGTACCCGCAGACGGGCAAGGAGGCCATGATCATCGACGAGCGCTACAACGGCGGCGGCTTCGTCGGCGACATGATCATCGACCGTCTGGAGCGCGCCCTGTGGTCCATGACCATCCCGCGCGAGGGCCGGGCCGGCCGCAATCCCGAGCGGGATTTCCACGGCCCCCTCGTGGTCCTGATCAACGAGGACACCGGCAGCAACGGCGAGTTCTTTGCCGAGGCCATCAAGCGCAAGGGCCTGGCCACGGTCATGGGCATGCGCACCTGGGGCGGCAGCATCGGCATCGAGCCGCACCAGGGTCTGGTGGACGGGGGCACCACCACGCCGCCGCAGTTCGGTCTGTTCACGCTGGACGGCACTTGGCCCATCGAGGGCTGGGGCGTGGAGCCGCATATCGTGGTGATGAACATGCCCGCTGACGTGGTGGCCGGAGAGGATACGCAGCTGGATGCGGCCATCGCCTACTTGCTGGATCAGCTGGAGAATGCCAAGGGGAAGTGGGATATTCCCGGCACGCCGGCTTATCCGGATAAGAGCAAGCCGCATATGAGTAAGATCAAGAATTAGGGTTTCGGGGTTCTTGGGAGGGGCGTCCGGTGGGCGCCCCTTTCGGGACAGGGATACCGGAACTTATGATGAACCCTTGGCAGTACGTGTCGCTTATTGGATTGGAAGCGATGTGGATCCCAAGGGTTTTTTGCTTCTTTACAGAAGGGGCTGATGGCTCCGACAGCTAGCTCAAGATTGGGAGAGGATAGATGCCGTCTTTGCCCCCATGGATCGTGGCTGACAGGAATACGATGGTCCTGGCGGCGCAACCCCGGCGCTGGATTTCCCGTTGGATACTATGCTAGCCTGGGTTCTCCGGGTCGATTCCATCCTCCCAACCGAGGCCATCACGTTGCAGAGACGCCTGTTCTTCATCCTCTTTCCCATGATGTTCCTGCCCGCGGTGGGGGTGCTTCTGCTGGATTGGCAGCGCGGCTGCGAGCACCTGGCCATGCTGGAAAGCCCCGGGCTGGAGCGTAGCACCGAAGCCGGCCTGGAACTGGCCCGCCGGGTTCTGGCAGCGGAGAAGAGCAACGTCCAGAGGCTGGCCCGTCAGGCGGGCGCGGATCCGTCCCTGTCTTTGCCCGAGGGTACCCGCCGGCGGGTATGGCGCTGGGATCCGGAGCTGGGCTGGGTGACAACCGGGGGAGACAAAAAGGCCCTGCCTGACTACCTGCGGGGACGCACGGGCCCCGACCTGGCGACGGCTTTTCGAGTGCCGGGGCCGGGGATTCCCCGGCTGGCGGCGGGTTTCCCCCTTCCCGGGGATCCCACGCGATATGCGGTGCTGGAAGTCCCCTTGGATCCACAACTGGCTATTTTGCTAGAGGATATCACACAAGGTTCCGCGGGGATGAGGCAGCTTTCCTTCATCTATCGCAAGCTGCTGCAATCTCATCTGGTGCTGGCGCTGATGTTGTTGGCTCTGTTCCTGCTTCTGCTTTCCCTTCTGCTGAGCCACCTGATTGCCCGCTCGGTGGCCCGCCCTCTTCAGCAGCTGGTGCGGGGCACACAGCGGGTGGCGGCGGGCGACCTGGACCAACGGATCGAAGCGGACGCCCCCGCTGAGCTGGGCGCGCTGGTGGAGGCCTTCAACAGCATGACGACCCAATTGCGGGCCGGTCGCCGGGAGTTGCGGAAGGCCGAGCGTCTGGCCGCCTGGCAGGGGGTGGCCCGGCGCCTGGCTCATGAGATCAAGAATCCGCTGACGCCTATCACCCTGGCCATGCACCGCATCAAGGGCCGGAGCGAGGACGCCACCGTGCACTCCTGCGTGGGTACGGTCCTGGAGGAGGCGGCCAATCTGGAGCGCCTGGCGGATGAATTCAGCATGTACGCCAAGCTGCCCCGGCCTCGGCCGCGGGACCTGCGAGGAGACGACCTGCACCGTCTCCTGGGGGAAGTGGCCCGGTTCTATCTGGAGCGCACTCACGTGATCTGCCGCTGGGAGGGTTGGCCCCGGGAGTTCATCTGGCGGGTGGATCCCGGTCAGTTGCGGCAGGTGCTCGGCAACCTGGTCAAGAACGGGAAGGAGGCCATGGAGGGTGAAGGGACGTTGCTTTTCCGGCTGGAGGAGGCGGCGGCACCCGAAGGCGTGCCTGAGCAACGATCCTGGATGCGGTTGACCATCCAGGATAGCGGACCGGGATTGGCGGACGCCGGGGACGCTGTTTTCGAGCCCTATCGCATCATCGAGGAGAACGGGGGGCGGTTGACGGCCGCTGATACGGGCGGCGGGGCGGCCTTCGCCATCGATCTGCCCGTCGTGGGAAGGAGCATCCATTGAACCGCATGCGGGGGCATATTCTGGTGGTGGACGATGAACCCAACATCCGCGCGCTGCTGGCCGGCGTGCTGGAAGACGAGGGCATGGAGGTGAGCACCGCCTGCGACGCGGTCCAGGCCCGGAAGCAACTGGCCGCCCGGCAGCCGGACCTGATGCTGCTGGATGTGCAGTTACCGGGGCAGGATGGCCTGGGTTTGCTGAGGTCACTACAGGCCGAAGGCGGTCTTTGTCCGGTGGTGATGATGAGTGGTCACGGCACCATCGCCACGGCGGTGGAGGCCACACGCCTGGGGGCCATCGACTTCATCGAGAAGCCCATCCAGGTGGAGCGCTTGCTGGTCAGCCTGGCCAACGGTCTGCGCCTGCGGCAGCTGACGGAGGAGAATGCGCGCCTGCAGTCGGAACTGGGGCGGGACACGGGGCTGCTGGGGTCCGGCGCGGCCATGGAACAACTGCGGCAGGAGATCGCCCGGGCTGCCGGATCCGAGGCGCGGGTGCTGATCACCGGGGAAAACGGCACGGGTAAGGAGCTGATCGCCCGCGCCCTGCACGCCGGTAGCCCGCGGGCGGATCGGCCCTTCATCAAGGTCAACTGCGCGGCCATCCCCTCGGAACTGCTGGAGAGCGAGCTGTTCGGCCACGAACGTGGCGCCTTCACCGGCGCGGTGAGCCGCCGGGTGGGGAAGTTCGAGCGGGCCCAGGGAGGGACGCTGCTGCTGGACGAGATCGGGGACATGAACGCCACCACCCAGGCCAAGCTGTTGCGCGTTCTGGAAGACGGGGAGTTGGAGCGCCTTGGCGGCACCGGCGTGATCACGCTGGATGTGCGCATCTTCGCCTCGACGAATCGGGATCTGGAGGCTTTGCGCGCAAGCGGAGATTTCCGCGAGGATCTGTACCATCGCGTGAAGGTGGTGCCCATCCACGCGCCGGCTCTGCGGGATCACGTGGAGGATATTCCGGAGCTGGCTCGGCATTTCTTGGAGCATTTCTGCCGGACGGCCGGACGGCCGACCATGCATTTCACCGCCGAGGCTTTGCGCCGCCTGCAGACCCATGACTGGCCGGGCAACGTGCGGGAGCTGCGCAATCTGGTGGAGAGGGTGATGATCATGGCCCCGGGTGAAGCGGTGGAGGAGCCTTTCGTGGAAAGCTTATTGCCGGGGGCGGCGGCGTGCCGGGAGCCCGTGGGGTTGGGGTTGGCGGACTATCTGCTCCATCATGAGAAAAGTTACATTGGCAAGGCGTTGACCTGCCATGGGGGGAACTTGGCGGCGGCGGCCCGGGAGCTGGGGCTGGATCGGGCCAACCTGCATCGCCGTCTGAAGAAGCTGGGCATGTCCGATTGACGACATGGCGTTGTCCACCGGACACGCTGGGGGCAAGAATCTCGGTCTAATTGTTGGGTGAGGCGGGTTGGTAAAGCCATTAAAAAAAATTGCTTATGGTGTTGTTGGCCTTTCCGTGGGCCGAAGGGCACAGGTTTTGCCGTACCTAGGTGCCGGGACACACGGCGAAGATTCGGTCTACCGGAAGGGAAGCCGGATCGGGAACCGCGAAAGGTCTTGGCCAGTCCGGAGAAATATCATGACCATGCTCTTGCTGATTCTTCTTATCCTGTGGCCCGGGGCTTCGATCTGCGCCCCTGATGCCCAGGCCGCCGCACCCGCGGACACGCGCTGGGTGGAGTTCACCTACCCGGATAACGACTACAAAGCGGTCTGCATCGTCGGAACCTTTACCGCTTGGCAACAGGTGCCCCTGAAGCGGGAAGATAGCCAGTGGTTGCTGCGTTTGCGCGTGCCCGCCTCACGGGCGTACTACCGTTTCTCCGTTCTGGAACAGGATGACCGGTGGAATGCCATCGATCCCAATAACCCCACCGCCATCAACCACGAGGAATATGGCTGGGTCTCGGTCCTGAAAGCCGGACGGCGTCTTTCGCCAGCGGGCCGCGGCCAGGAGCGGAAGAAGGAATGCCGGCAGCGCGACTGCCGTATTCGGCGCGAACTGAAACGCGACCAGGGCATCACGTCCATCGTCAGCTACCAGCGGGTGGATGGCCTCGTTCTGAATATTGCTGACAGCCACATGGGCAAGGAGCCCTTCGCGCCTGCTCTGCGGTGGCACGTGAATTACGGATTCAGCAGCGGTCGCTTCGGCGGTGGGCTGTGTCTGTTGCAGCCTTTGGGCCTGGCCCCCCTGAGCCTGAAAATCGCCATTTTTGACCGGACGATGCCCAATAACCGATTCAGCGGGATCGGAACCATGGAGAACACCCTGGCGGGTTTTTTTCTGCACGAGGACTACTTCGACTATCACCGTGCCAAGGGGGGGCGGGCCAGCCTGGTGCTGGGGCAAGGAGACTGGCTGCGTCTGGAAACGGGTGTGCGCAGCGTGGAGCAGACCCGCCTGGGGCGCCGCTCGGTCTGGTCCTGGAAAGGTGGTGAATTCATCCCCAACCCGGCCATCGACGAGGGGACTCTGCGCAGTCTTTTCGGCCAGATACGGGTGGGGCGCCGCTTCAACCATATCAAGATTTTGTATGAGCGCAGCGGCGGTGGCCTTTTTGGCGGTGATTTCAATTTTGAACGCGTCTGGGCTCAGGCGCGCGGCCGGCTGGATCTGGGCCAAAGCCAGGTGGCCAGACTGGACGCCCGCGTGGCGGCCGGTCGTAATCTGAAGGGGAGGTTGCCCCTGCAGGAGCGCTTCCTGCTGGGGGGGCGGGGCACGGTGCGCGGTTACGGCTATCAGAGCCTGCTGTTGCCGGCTACGGACGCGCCGGGGCAACCCTTTGGCGGGGAGATGAGCCTGCTGGCCAACGTGGAGTACAGCTTCAAGGCCGGTGCCGGTCTGGGGCTGGCCTTGTTCTACGACACGGGGATGGTCTGGCAGGACGCCCATGCGGCTGGAGACCTGGGAGATCTGAAATCCAGCACCGGTATCGGCTTGCTGCGGGATGATGACGAGAACCTTCGTATCGACCTCATCCAGCGTCTGGACGGCGGGAACCATCCCGTCAGCATCCAGATGCGGTTGCGCAGGGGGTTCTGAGATGCGGAATCTGGTCCTGCTGACATGGCTGTTGGGGGCGGCGGTGCCGTCTTTGGCCGAAGGTCCGCTGCTGGAACTGGGGCCGCCTCGGGTGCAGGAGGGACGCCTCCTGGTGGACGTGACCCTGCGGGGCCTGCTGTGCGACAGCAGCCTGGAATCCCTGGAAGCGGGTGTGCCGGCCACCCTGATCTTCCGCTGGAAGTTGCGGCGCGAACGCGAGGGCTGGCGCGACGCCGAGGTGGCCCGGGGCGAACTGGAAAACCGCATTTACTTCGATGTTCTGGAAGAAAATTACCATCTTTTCGATCATCGGGGTCGCCCTCTGGGCGCGTGCGACGCCTTGGAGGGGCTGACCAAAACCCTGTGCCGTCGTGAGGCCATGGCTCTGGAAGGTGTGCCCAGGCTGGAGAAGGACGCCCGCTACTATCTGGAAATGGAGGTGATCTTTCGGACGGTGGGCTACCAGGAGGTGCGGGGCTTCGAGAGCTGGTTGATGGGGGCGGAAGATGCGCCGGAAATGAACGGGGAAACCCTGGGAGAACTGACCCTGAGCCTGATCAAGAAAATGGCGGGGCTGGACAGCACCACGGTGCGGGGTGTATCCCCGAAATTCTCTCTGCACTGAGCCACGGGAATCCCCGCCATCGCCACCACCAACCAGAAAGGCCAAACCATGAAATCTCACACCCAATACCTGATTCTGGAAGTCCCCGAGCGCATGGACTTCATCCACATCACACCCTTGGTGGAGAAGGAGTTGCGCGCCAGCGGCATCCGCGAAGGCCTCTGCCTGGTGAACGCCATGCACATCACGGCTTCGGTTTTCATCAATGACGACGAGCCCGGGTTGCACGCGGATTACAAACGCTGGTTGGAGGAGCTGGCGCCCTTCGACCCCTCGCCGGAACGTTACCACCACAACCGCACCGGCGAGGACAACGGCGACGCCCACCACAAACGGCAGATCATGGGGCGCGAGGTGGTGGTGGCCGTAACGGACGGGCGGCTGGATTTCGGTCCTTGGGAGAGGATTTTCTACGGGGAGTTCGATGGACGCCGCTCCAAGCGGATCCTGGTCAAGATCATCGGCGAGTGATTATCGATAGCTGATCAGCAATACGTGAGCATGTTTGGCCGGGCTCCGTCCCGGCCACGTGATCCTCCGTTACCCGTTTTTCGGGTCCAGACGATCCAGCCAGCGGTACAGGGTGACCCGGCTGATGCCCAGGTTCCTGGCCACGTGGCTCTTGTTGCCGCCGGCGCGGTCGATCAGGTTGTTCAGGCTGCTCCAGGTCATGCCTCCGGCCGGCGGTGTGTCCACCTTGGCGCCGGCTTGGCCCTGGGGGCGGTCGGGCAGGAAGAACTCCAACTCATGGCCGCCGTCCCGGCCCTTGATGCGCCGCAGTTGCAGGGCCTGGCCCAAGTCGCGGTTCAGCCAGGCCCGCTGGGCGATGGCTTCCAGTTCGGCCACGTTGCCGGGCCAAGTGTGCCGGCTCAGATCGTCCAGAGCCTGGAAATCGAACAGGCTGCGGGCCGTCAGGGTGCTGCCCTCGTGCCGGGTCAGGAAGTGATCCAGCAGGGGCAGGATATCCTCGGGCCGGTCGCGCAAGGGGGGGACTTCGGTCTTCAGCAGCGTCAGCTTGAAGTGCAGGTCCGGGCGGAAGTCGCCCGCTTCCACGGCCGCCTTCAGATCTCCGTTGCAGGTGGCGATGATGCGCAGGTCCGCCCGATGCTCCCGGCTGCCGCCGATGCGCCTGTAGGTGCTGTTGCGCAGCAGTTCCATGATGCGCGCCTGCAGGCCGCGCGGCAGGTTGTCCACGCCGCTGAGCAGGAGGGTGCCGCCCTCGGCCTGGGCCACCAGACCAGGCAGGTCGTTCAGAGTGCCCTTGGCGGCGCGGACCTTCCCGAAAATCTCCCAGGCCAGGACTTCCTCGCTGGTGGGGGTGCAGACCACCTTGATCAGCGGTCGGCTGCTGCGGGGGCTGGCCTCGTGCAGCCGATGGGCCAGCAACTCCTTGCCCGTGCCGGGTTCGCCGTGCAGGAGCACGGGAGTGTCGTAGCGGGCGAAACCGTCACAGGTGCGCAGAATCCGCTGCATGGCGCCGCTGACGGCGATGACGCGGGTCGAAGGGGCCGCCTTCAGGCTGAAGACGGGCCGGCCGCCGCGGGCATCACGCCGATTCACCCGGCGGCGAGCCAGATCGGCCACCGTTTCCTGTATATCCAGGCGTTGGTAGTCGACGCCCAGCTCCTGGTTCAGCTGCTGGGCCGCCAGGGCGCTGCGCCAGGCCTGATTCAAGAGGCGACCTCCGGCACCACCGGCGTTGCCGGAATCGATGCGGCGCAGCAGGGTGCGCGCCTTCTGGTGTTCGGCGATCATCATCTCGTGCCGGGCCGAAAGATGCCGTAGGCCGTCCAGGGCTTTGCGGAAATGCTCTTCGGCGGCTTTCCAGCGCCCCAGATTGGCCGCGTTCATGGCCAAGCAGCGATAGGTGACGGCCTTCTCGAAGCGGTCGCCCACCTCGCGGCAGAAGGCCAGCGCGTCGCTCAGGAGATGCAGGGCTTCTTCGTGCCGTCCTTCCAGGTCCAGGCATTCGCCTTCGCGGCGCAACAGTTCCATGACCAGATCGCCGCGGGGGGCCAGGGCCCGGGCCACCGTCTGGCCGCGCTGGTAGTAGCGGCGGGCTTCGGCGGGGTTGCCCTCGTCCCGCAGGACATCGCCCAGAAACTCCAGGGCCAGGGCTTCCTCGCGGGCCATGCCGTTTTCGGTGGCCAGGCTGTAGCCCTCCATGAGAGCGGGCCGGGCCCCCAGGAAATCGCCCAGGAGGCGCTTGATGTTGCCCTCGGCAATACGGGCGCGGCAGACCATGTCCGGGGTTCCGTCGGCCATGTCCAGTTCCTGTTCCAACAGCTCCAGGGCCGCGGAATAGCGCCCCTGCTTATAGGCGACGATGGACAGGTTCTGGCAGTTCTGGGCCACGCGCAGGGTGGCGCCCAGGCCGGTGTTGATCCGCAGGCTCTTTTCGAACCAGCGGCGTCCTTCTTCCAGATGGCCCATGGAAAGATGGGTCCAGCCCAAGAAATTCGCGGCCACGGCCTCGCGTCCGGGTTCTCCCAGGATGAGGAAGGCGCTACAGGCGAATTCCAGATGGGGCACGGCTTCCGCCAGGTTGCCTTGCCAGCGCAAGGCGGCGCCCAGCAGGAGCCGCAGCTCCGCGGTGTTCAGGTCCGCCACCTGGGGGGCGTCGGACAGCAGGCTGAGGGCCATATCCTGAACGATCTCGTAATGTTCCTCGAAGATCTGGATGTTCAGTTCGAGGATCATGCCGGCAGGATCGTCCGCCTGCAGGAAGCCGTGACCCCGGGCGGTTTCCAGCCACTGTTTGCAGAGTTTGTGGCGCTTCAGCTCGATCAGGCACCAGCCCTTGAGCAGGGTGGCGTCACGCATGCTGAGGGCTTGGCCGGCGGGCAAGCGGGATGTCTTTCCATCCGGGCCAAGGATTGCCTCCAGGCTCTGCAGAGCTTCGCGGGTCCGGCCTTCCAGATGCAGACGCCGGGCGCGGTGGTACGCCTCCGGGACCAGTCCCTCCGGGCCTGTGGTGGGGACGGAGTTGGGGGGGACTTGCTCAGGGCGCACGGTGGCACCTCCCCTCATCAAGCCAGCGGAATCCTGTGGGGATGTCCCGTAAAATGATCACAGGTCGTATGGTACCGTCGGGCCGGCGTTCCATGTACACCGCCACGATTTCCGGTATCCGTGTTTTGACGGGGATGGGGCCGGGCTCCAGAACGGGACCGGGTTTCAGCACCCCGTCGCCCGGATCTCCCTCCGCGCCATCGGAAATCTGGTAGTGAAGGTGTGCTGGTTTGGCCGTCGCGGGGGCCACCGGTCCCAGAATGAGGATCAGGTAGACCAAGCAGGCAGCCACCAGCCTGTGCCGAGGCCATGAGGTTTGCAAACACATTATGCCATGTGGCTCCATTTTTGCGGGAGCGTATCCCTTTAGGTCAAGTCTTTTTTGTTTTTGTTCTAATAGATGACTTGTGGTGGATATGTGTCGCCCCTTGATACAGTTTTTATATGATGTTTTGTTAGAAATGTGTAACACCCGAGGTGTAACACCGGGTTCTGGGCTTCGCGAGAAGCTTTGGGCGGTAAAAATGCCGGTTTTTGCGGTTTTAGGCCATGTTCGGATCGTTCAAGATGCTAAGCCTCTTTGGACTGTAGTCCTTCGTTGAAGAAATACCTTATCAATACGAAAAATGCCTCGTGAGGCTTCGTTGGGGGCCTGGGTTCCCGGCCAGATGGGGTTGTGCGGGGAGGGTAAGCTCGCCGGGACGGAATGAAAGTGCTTACGGGCGGGATTTTCCGCTTCCCAAACAGGACAGGGAAACCTTTTCGCCCTTCGTTTTTTATAGGCTTTGCGGAACCCAGCTTTTATTATGGCGGTGTCGCCTACATCAACCCGATCTCGATATCCGCTGATCGATTCTCCCCAACTAGGTGGTCCACGTGAAAGAACTCTTCAAGAATCCCGCCCTCAACTTCCTGGCCTCGATGAAGCTAGGTGTCGTGCTGATGGCCGTGGTGGCCATCGCCAGTAAATCTTCTGTTGTCCTTCTTCAAGCGCATGCCCTACAAGGCGCACCAGACGGGTGCGGTGCTGGTCCACATCGCGATGATCGTGATTCTGGTGGCCGCGGGCATGACCCGCTACATGGGCTACGAGGGAGTGATGCCCATTCGGGAGGGGGCTACCACGGATTATATCCTCAGCGCCAAGGACCACGTCCGCGTGACGGGCGAGACCCAGGAGGCCAGCTTCCCGGTGCGCCTGTACAAGCGCCAACAGGGGGATATCTGGCAGAAGGTCATGGTGGACGGGCAGGAGTACGAACTGGGCGTGGCCGATTTCTGGCCCCACTTCGCCGAGGTGTACCAGGCTGGACCCGGCGGTCCCGCCGGTTTCCAGTACCGGGTGAGCATGGATGGCGAGATCGTTTCCAAGGTGATGACCGAGGGTGAGCGTACGAAAATCGGTTCGGTGAACGCCAGCCTGCGGCGTGGAGATTTCCGCGGTGATGCGAGCGTCTCGCCCTATGGTGATTTGCGTGTGCGTTCCGGCGATGAGGTCTGCACCATCCCCGTCGGTCCGCCCGACGGCAGCGTGCACACCTGCGGCGGCCTGGAGCTGGAGATCACCGAATTCCAGACCAGCTTCGTGGTGGGCGGACCCAGCCGTTCTGACGGGCCCATGGACAACCCCATGATCCGCGTGGCCATCAAAGATGATCGGGGCCGCAGCGGGGAGCGGGTTTTCTTCGCCTACCACCCTGAATTCAGCATGGGGCACAGCGGGGCCGAGGATCCCTTCGCGGACCTGGACATGGCCTACACCGTGGCCTCGGGCATCGAGTTCGTTTTCGCCGACGGCAAGTTGCGCGCACGGGCTTCCTTCCCCATCGAGGCCATGGACATGAGCACCGAGGAGCGCAGCGCCATTGCCGCCGCCGCGGTCTTCGACGTGACCGAGCAGATGCTTTATGTGAACGATGACCGTGGCTTCAGCTTCATGCCCATGCGCATGATGGACTCCGTGGTGCTGGTGCCCGCCGAGAGCGAAGACCCCAACGCTCCGCCCGCCGCCCGTGTCGTCATTCGCGACGGGCAGGGGAACGAGGCGTCGGCCATCTGCGTCAAATCCAGCCGCAGCGAGACGGTGGAGCTGAACGACCGGCGCCTGCGCCTGGGCTACGGGCCGATCAAGATCCCGTTGTCCTACAGTCTGACGCTGGACGACTTCGTGCTCAACACCTACCCCGGCAGCGACAACCCGGCCACCTACGAGAGCTACGTGCTGCTCAACGATCCGGCCAACGGGATCAAGGACCAGAGGGAGCACATTTACATGAACCACCCCCTGTCGTACGGCGGCGCCAAGCACTTCCAGTCATCCTACGATCCTGACCGCAAGGGCACGGTGCTGTCGGTGAATTTCGACCCCGGCAAGTACCCCACTTATTTCGGCTACTTTCTGATCACGCTGGGCTTTGTGCTGGTGGTGCTGAAGAACGTGCTGTTCCCGCACAGCAGCCGGCAGAGCCGCGTGCCGCTGGCCGTGCTGGCCGTGCTGCTGACCTGCGGTTTCGCGGGGCAGGCCATGGCCCAGGATGAGGGGCGGGGCCATTCGGAACAGAATCATGCCGGACAGAATCATGCCGGACATCAAGATCCCGGCTTCGTCTCCCTCGACGAGCCCGCCCGCGAACTGGCCTCCCGGTTGGTTATCCAGGACTTCCAGGGCCGCATGAAACCCCTGGACACCCTGGCCCGCGAGATGACCATGAAGGTGGCCAAGAGCACCAAATTCCACAAAGAGCACCCCGTGGACATGTTCCTGAACTGGAGCAGCAACCCGCCCTACTGGTGGAAACAGGATGTTATCGGCGTGCGCCACGGCGGCCTCAAGAAGTTCCTGGGCGTCAGCGAGGGCACCAAGCGCGTGAGCATGGCCAGCCTTTTCGAGGGGAACGACTACCGCCTGCTGCAGGACGTGCGCGCGGCCCACCGCACCCCGGATCCCGAGCGTTCCAAGGTGCAGCGCAAGCTCATCAGCTTCGACGAGCGCTTCAACCTGCTGTACATGACCTTCCAGGGCAGCACCCTGCGCCTGTTCCCGGTACCCGGGGACGAGAACAACACCTGGCTGAGCATCGAGGACGTGAGGCCGCGTCTGACCGCCGCCCAGGCCGAAGAATACGGCACCGCTTACAGCAGCCTCATGTCGGGCCTGAAGGCGGGCGACCAGGGCCGTATCATGCAGGGCCTGCAGGCCATCGACACCATCCAGCACGAATACGGCGCGGCCGTCATCCCGTCCGACACCCGCCTCGAGGCCGAGCTTTTCTACAACAAGAGCCACCTCTTCAGTTGGGCCATGGTGCCCTTGCTGGGGGCTTTCGTGTTGATGATGGGAGCCTTCTTCTGGAATCTGTTCCGCCACCGCATGGCCAGAATCAGCTTCCGCAACCCGGTCTACAGCCTGGGCCTGCTGGCCTATCTGGCCGGATTGGGCATGATGATCGCCGCCTACGCTCTGCGCTGGATCGCGTCGGGCCGCGCGCCCCTGAGCAACGGCCACGAATCGCTGCTCTTCATCGCCGTGGCGGCCGTCGTCCTGGGCTTCATCGCGGAGCTGGTTTTCCGGGTGGCCTTGCCCGCCAGCCTGTCCGCCCTGCTGACGGTGATCATCCTGGGCGTGTCCATGCTGTCGATCTTCGACCCGGCCATCGGGCCTCTGGTGCCGGTGCTGGTCAGCTACTGGTTGAACATCCATGTGACCATCATCACGGCCAGCTACGCGTTCTTCGGCCTGGCGTTCCTGCAGGGCGTGATGAGCATGATGCTGATCCTGCAGCGCAGCTTCAGCAAGAGTACCCGGCGCCAGGAGACCATCAGCTTCGCTTTGCGTGTCCTGGACAAGATCAATTTCTGGATCCTGGTCGCGGGCCTGGGTATGCTGTCGATCGGCACATTGCTGGGCGGGGTCTGGGCCAACGAGAGCTGGGGCCGCTACTGGGGTTGGGATCCCAAGGAGACCTGGTCCTGGATCACCATCCTGGTGGCCGCGGTGGGCCTGCACTTCCGCTACATCAAGAGCTTGCGCAGCATATGGCTGAATGCCTGGTGGAACTGGGTCGTGATCGATTCGGTGCTGATGACCTACTTCGGCGTGAACTACTTCCTGGTGGGCTTGCACAGCTATGGCGCGGGCGATGCCAACGGCGTTCCGGTGTGGGTGCACATCTTCAACCTGGTGTTGCTGGTGCTGGTGATCGTCAGCGGTGTGCTATACTCGAACTACAAGGACCCTTCGGAGAACGTCGTGGAGCTGGCCTGAGCCATACCACGCGGGGCCCCATCAGGAGGAAACGGCCATGTTCTACTTTCGCCTCAACAAGGTCCGGATCATCGACAACCGGGAAAGCGGTTTCCTGTTCATCAAACGGGATCTGGCCGAGATCAAGATGATCAGTTTCATCACCACCGGGGACACGTCTTTTCCCGACCTGGACGCCTTCTTACAGGAGACGGATCCGAAGCAACGGGCCAAGCTGGCGGCGGCCATGGTCACGCAGGTGGTCAGCAACCGCATCCTGGCCACCATCGACAACGTGAGGGATGACCAGAGCATCACCTTCGGGGATACGGGCTACGTCCTGTTCCAGCGGGAGTCCATCCCCGGCGACTTCAATTGGTGTTTCATGGCCCTGGAGAACGATGGCGACGTGCGCGACTTGGGAGAGACCGTCAAGGAAGTGTTGAGGGACGAGGGCTTCGACGATTTCGTGGACAACCTGGCTCAGGTGGTGGGGGCGGCCGGCAATCCGGGCTTCGCGGCGGGGGTGGCCATCGCCAAGTACATCGCCGGCGTGGTGGCCGGCAACCTGAGCCGGCGCAAGGACGATCTGGCGGGTTTGCTTTACATGTCCCTGAACAGGCGCGAGCACTACCCCCACGGGGAGCGCAAGCGGGACGATGTGCCTGACCTGACGGGCAACATGCTGGTGGATTACTCTCTCTTCGGTTTCGAATAATCCTTGATCAACCCATGGGAAATCGGGCCGTCCAGCTGTACTGGGCGGCCCGGTGATTAACGCCGTCGCGGTCGCGCGGCCTATTTCTTGGGCTTGTTGAGCATGAAGATGTTGCCGTCACTGCCGCTGTCCCCGCCCTTGCCGCCCTTGGGAGGGTCGTCGTCGGTGGGAACGGTGGCGGGCTTCTCTTCTTTGGCCGGGTCCTCGGATGCCGGGGCTTCGGATGCGGGGCCCTCGGATGCGGGGCCCTCGTCCTTGGGCTTCGCGGGTATCTTTTTCTTGGGCTTGTTGAGCATGAAGATATTGGTCCCGCCGTCTTCTTCGGGTTCCTCTTCCTTGGCGGGCTTTTCTTCCTCGGGCGCTTTTTCCGCCGGAGCTTTTTCCTCGGCTTTGGGGGCTGCGGGCTCCTGGCTCTGCCCGGTTTCCTGCTCTGCCGGAGGCTGGGGCGCGGATTCCTCGTCCTCGGGCTTCGCGGGTATCTTTTTCTTGGGCTTGTTGAGCATGAAGATATTGGTCCCGCCGTCTTCTTCGGGCTCCTCTTCCTTAGCGGGCTTTTCTTCCTCGGGCGCTTTTTCCGCCGGGGCTTTTTCCTCGGCTTTGGGGGCTGCGGGCTCCTGGCTCTGCCCGGTTTCCTGCTCTGCCGGAGGCTGGGGCGCGGACTCCTCGGCCTTGGGCTTTGCAGGCACCTTTTTCTTGGGCTTGTTGAGCATGAAGATGTTGGTCCCGCTGTCTTCTTCCTCCTCTTCGGCCGCGGCTTCGGGCTCTGGCTCTGGTTTGGGCTCTGGCTCGGGCTTGGTCTCCGGTTCTAGTTTGGGAATCGGTTTTCTCTTTTTCTTGCCACCACCCAGGATGAAGACATTGCCTTCCGTTTTCCCCTCCACCTTCTCCTCCTGCTTGGCGGCGGTCTCGGCAATGGCGTCGGCGGTGGCCTCGGAGGGGGCGGGGTCGGCGGGGGTGCCACCCCAGTTGTCGTCGGCGGAGCTTCCCCAGTCGTCATCGCTGACGGGTTCGGCCTTGGTCGGGGCCGGGGCCTCAGGCTGAGAAGTGGGTTCGGCGGGGGCCGATTTCGCGGCCGGGGCCGGTTCCGCGGCTACGCTGGGTTGCGGTGCGGTGGGTTGCGGTGCGGTGGCCGGCGGCGGAGCCAGAGGCACGGACGGCACACCGGGCAGAGGCGTGCCGGCCACCCCGGCGGCGGGGGGATGCAGCATCAACTCGCCCAGGTTCTGGCTCACCTTGTTGATGGCCCCGATGTTTTTAAGGATCTGGCCGATGGCCTCCTCGTACTGGCGGGCGGTGCCCAGGATCTCGGCCACCGTTTGCTCGATCTGGCCGGTGGCCTGGCTGGTTTGGCGGGCCAGCCCCTGCACCTCGCCGGCCACCACGGAGGTGAAGGCCTCGCCGGTGCTGCCGGTGGCCAGGGCCTCGGCCTCGATCTGCCCGGCCACCTGCCTGGTCTTCATGGCCAGCTGGGTGACCCGCGCCACCACGCGACTCATCTCCTGGGCCGATGCGGTCAGTTCTCCGGCCACGCTGCCGGTGTAGGTGGCGGCGTTGTTGGCGCCGCGCACGATCTTGTATCCCTCGGCCGTGTCCTGGGCCATCTGGTTCAGGCTGAACAGCAGACCTTGCATGGCATGGCCCACCGAATCGATGGCCAGTTGCATCTTGCCCGTGCTGGTGGCGATGGTGTTCATGTCCACCGTAAGCTGGTCCACCGAGGCGCTGACGTCATCGAAATCCACGGGTGAGGTGTAGGTCCGGTGCGCGGGGCGTTCCCAGATGCGCTCGGCCGGCCGGGTGGCGAGCGGCGGGGCGGCAGCAGTTTCCGCAGCGCTTTGCGCGGTCGTGGCGGGTGGGGCGATTCCGGCTGCCGGCGTGTCGGCCGCCGCGGTGGTGGGGCTGTCTTTGGCTTTGCCGGGCTTGAAACGCATCAGCCCCAGGCCCAGGAAGGCGCCGGTCAGGCCCAGGCTGATCCAACGGGCGGCCTGGGCGCGCAGCCGGCGGCTGTGGGTGGAGTCGGTGATGGCCATGGTCGCCTGGCCCAGCTGTTGCTGGAGGGCGGCGCTGCTGTCGTGCAGACCGCTGACGGCGGCCTGGCCGGCGCTGCTGTAGATGCTGAACTCTCCGGCGGCCAGGTCGGCCAGGGGCATGCCGGTTTGTACCCAGAGCTCGGCGGTCTCCTGCAGAATCTTCCGGGTAGTGCGGGAACGGGGGGGGACGATTTCGGTGGTCCGGCCGTCGGCGGTCGTCAGGCTGCCGCCTTTAAGCAGGTGGTTCAGGTTGCGATCGAAGCGCAGGATGCTGGCGCCCAGAGCTTCACGGGCCCGGTTCACCTCCAGGAGGGTGGCGGCGTTGTCCAGGTTTTCCACGTTGGCGTTGATTTCCTGCACCAGCGCCTGCTGGCCTGCGGCCAGATCCAACCGGACCTGATCCGCCTGTCGGTCCCCCAGGGTGGTGAAAACCGTCCCTGTGGAAACGGCCAGCAGAATCGCCACCGATCCCATCCCGATGTTCATCAACTGCCGCGAAGACATGTACTTCCTCCGTCGATTCCCCGATCATGCTGGGTGCTCGTTGCGTGTTTTCGGCCGCAGGGGGGCGGGATTGAAGGATTTTTGCCCGAAAAAGTGGAATTCCGGCCTTGCAGACGGCAATATGCAAGCTATGAGCTTGCATTCCCGACAAGCGTGCAACCTTCCCAAGGAGATCCCCATGAAAACCATGATCCATGTGTTGGCCCTCATCGCCTTGCTGGCGGTGGCGGGCTGCGCGGGCCACAGCAGGATGGTCGATGACGCCAAAACGCCGGTGGAGAAGACGATGCCGCCGGAGAAGATCCAGATCCAGAGCCTGGATGAGCTCCCGGTGCACACCTATCCCCTGAGCGGGACGGTCACGGAGATGCTGGACGACCAGGAGGCCCTGGCGGCCCTGCGGCAGAACATGGTCGCGGATCTGGAGGACGATCTGGCGCGCTACGAGATCAACGACACCTCCACCCTGCAGGGCAAGTACAGCACCCTGGCCGGCCTGTATGTCAGCGCCGGACGCTACGATGAGGCTCTGGCCATGCTGGACAAGGTGCGGGCCCTGGAGGATAAGGAAGCCAGCCGCCTGACCAGCGGACTGAGCACACGGGCCTACATCGCGGCCCGGCGCAGCCTGCCGGCGGACGCTGCCCAGGCCGATCTGGAAAAGGCCTACGGCCACGAGCTGGCCAAAAGGGTCGATCCCCTGCCCTACGGCGTGGTCCAGGACAACATCAAGAGTTCCAAGGGCCGGGCCGAATTCCTGAGCGAGAATCTGCTGCGCGGCGTGGTGCAGAGCCAACTGGAGCCCGCCGTGGCCGCCACCGGTGAACTGACCGCCGATCAGGCGGCGACCATCGTGGGCATCCGCCACGCCATCGACCACATGTTGCCCCTGAACCCGGTGGCCGCCCGGGTGTATGACCGCTATCTGGAAGCCAACGCCGTGGAGAAGGATAACATCTGGCCGGCCCGCGAGTTCACCTTCCGGGATAAGATGGGGCGGGCCCCGGTGGTGGTCGGCATCTGGGATTCCGGCGTGGATGTGGCTGCCTTCGGCGATCAGATGTGGGTCAACGAGGGCGAGAAGATCGACGGCACGGACACCGACGGCAACGGCTGGGTGGATGACGTGCACGGCATCGCCTTCGATTTCGACGGCATCGCCAACGCCCACATGCTGCATCCCTTGGGCGACCAGGAAGGCAAGTTGGAGGATGTCTTCCAGTACATGCAGGGGTTCTCGGATCTGACCAGCGCCATCGACAGCGACGCGGCCACCGAGGTGCGGGCCGAGCTGGCCCGGATGTCCTCCGAGGAAGTGGGCGACATGCTGACCAGCCTCAGTTTCGGCGGCCTGTACAGCCACGGCACCCACGTGGCGGGCATCGCCATCGAGGGCAATCCCTTCGCGCGGGTTCTGGTGGCCCGCATCACCTTCGATTACCACCAGACCTCACGCCCCATGACCTACGACATCGCCCGGCGCCTGGCCGCCGACTACGCCGCCACCACCCGCTATTTCCGCGAGAACGGCGTCCGCGTGGTGAACATGAGCTGGGGCTGGTCCTTCAAGGAGATCGAGGGCATGCTCGAGGACAACGGCGTGGGCGAAAGCGCTGAAGAACGGGCGAAGATGGCCCGCGAGATGGTCGATATCCTGGCCGAAGGTCTGGAAAGCGCCATGGCGGCCACACCGGAGATCCTCTACATCTCGGCCGCCGGCAACGATGACAACGATGTGGACTTCGATGTGGTCATCCCCAGCAATTTCACGCTGCCGAACCTGATGGTGGTCGGCGCCGTCGACCAAGCGGGCGATCCCACCAGCTTCACCAGCGGTGGCCGGAACCGAGGTGCCCGGCGGCGGCACCATGAAGATGTCGGGCACCAGCATGGCCTCGCCCAACGTCTGCAACCTGGCGGCCAAGCTGTTCACGGTGGATCCGTCTCTGACGCCCCGGAAGGTGGTGGCCCTGATCGAGCAGGGCGCCGATCCCAACGCGGAGCATCCGGAGATCTTGCTGATCAACCCGAAGAAGACGGTGGGTATGCTGCTGAAGTAGGATGCCGGAACCGTCAGGCAGCCCGATCCGTCAGGCTGTTTTGCCGCCGGCAGCGGGGGCGTGTTTCTTCATCTGGGCCACCACCGCGCCGCAGATGATCAGCACGCCCCCCAGGATGCTCAGTTGATCGGGCCGCTCGCGCCACAGCGCGTACCCGATGACCAGACTGAAAAGAACATGCAGGTAGGTGAAGACGCTGATGCGCGAGGCCGGCGCGTGGTGGTAGGCGAAGGTCAATCCGTATTGCCCCCCGGCGGCGAAAGGAAAAGGAAGGGCAGCGTGGCCAGCGTGGAGATGAAGCTGAAGTAGAAGATGATCCGGTTGGGGTTGGCGCGCCCCTTGAGCGAGCGCACCAGAACGTAAGCGATGCCCGCGAACATGCCCGACCCGAAGCCGGCCAGCGCCGGCAGGATGGTCATGTCGAAGCGCGGCTTGATCACCAGCAGAGCCCCGCCAAAGGCCAGGATCAGGGCCGGGATCATGACCTTGGAGAACTTCTCCTTCAGGAAGATGACCGCGAAGATGGTCACGAAGAAGGGGGAGGTCTTGTTCAGCAGCGAGGCCTCGGCGAGGCTGAGCCGGTACAAGGCGAAGAAATACAAGCCCACTCCCAGCAAACCGGAAAGGCTGCGGAAGATGAGGCGCCCCCAGTAGGGGGTGGGGCCGAAGGGGTTGGTCCCCAGGCGCAGGGCCACCGTGCCGGTGATGAGCATCGTCACCAGGTTGCGGAAAAAGACTTTGGTGGTCAGGGGGGCGTTGCCGGACAATTTGACCGCCGCGCCCATGAAGGCGAAGCTCACGCCCGAAAGGATCATCCAGAGCATGGCCCGGGTCAGGTTGTCTCCCTGTTGATGGTCTGGGAGGGGAGTATTCAAAGGGCGTCCTTCGGGTGGGGAAATGGTGGCATTCACCACCAAACTAATCACCACCAAGCTAATCACCACCAAGCTAATTTTGCGCGGAGGGTAAACAAGCGTGAAAAACGGAACCCTGATCACCCTGGACGGCTTGGCACCTGCTGCGCGCGCGCAGGTGCTGGCGGTTTGCCGTCTGGTGGCGGCGGCGGGTGGCCGGGCTTGGCTGGTGGGGGGCGGTGTGCGGGATGCGGCCCTGGGCCGCGCCTGGCGGGATGTGGATCTGGAGGTTTTCCATCTGCCTCCGGAAAAGTTAGTGTCGGCCCTGGGCGAGGCCTTCGAACTGGATCTGGTGGGGCGCGCCTACGGGATCTACAAGCTGAAGGGCACGCCCATCGACGTGGGGCTGCCGCGCCGGGAATCCAAGAAGGGGCGGGGCCACCGGGGATTCGCGGTGCAGGCGGAACCGGATCTGGGCCTGGCCGAGGCGGCGGCCCGGCGGGACTTCACCATCAACGCCATCTATTTCGACCCTCTGCGGCAGGAAGTGCGTGACCCCTGCGGCGGGTTGCGGGATTTGCGGGACCGCTGCTTGCGGCACACTTCCGCGGCCTTTGCCGAGGACCCGTTGCGGGTGTTGCGGGGCATGCAGTTCGTGGCCCGTTTCCACCTGGAGGCCGCGCCGGAGACCCTGGCCATCTGCCGCCGGATGGAGCGGGAAGGGCTGGCCCCCGAGCGCCTTTTCGAGGAGTGGGACAAGCTGATCCTGCGGGGCCACCAAATTTCTCTGGGCCTGAAGTTCCTGCGGGAAACCGGCTGGGATCGGTATTTCCCTGAGTTGCAGGCTTTGCAGGGTGTTCCCCAGGACCCGCGTCACCATCCCGAAGGCGATGTCTGGGTGCACACCCTGCACAGCATGGACGCCTTTGCCCGGCAGCGGCTGGGCCAGGACACAGAGGACCGGGTGGTCGGTTTCGCCGTCCTGTGCCACGATTTCGGCAAACCGGCGTCGACGCGGCAAATGCCCGACCGCATCCGGGCCCTGGGGCACGAGGCGGCCGGGGAAGAACCCACTCGCGCCTTTCTGGGGCGCATGACCAGCAACCGGCAACTGATGCGGGATGTGGCGGTGCTGGTACGGGAGCATCTGAAGCCCGCCATGCTCTATCGGGATCGTAGCCGTGACGCGGCCATCCTGCGCCTGGCGGCGCGGGTGGGGCGGATCGACCGGCTGGTGCGCGTGGCCAGGGCGGACAGCTCGGGCCGTCCGCCTTTGCCCGCGGATTCGTTCCCCGCGGGTGCCTGGCTCCTGGCGCAGGCTTGCCGTCTGGGGGTGTGTGATACGGCGCCTCAGCCCCTGGTCCAGGGGCGCGACCTGTTGGCGTGGGGGCTGGAGGCGGGGGAGGAGTTCAGAGATATCCTGGGCCGCTGCTTCGAGGCGCAACTGGACGGAGAAATCCAGGATCTGGAGCAGGCCAGGCAGCTGGTGGAACGGGAATTCGGCCCCGAACTCGGATAAGCCACGAAGGTGCTGCCGCGGTTGGTGAAAATCAGCCCTGATATTCGATGATGAAATCCGCGTTGATACGATCCCGCTGCAGATAACCTTGCAGAGCCAGTTTCTTCTTTTTCCACACCAGAGCGCCGGAATCGCTGGGCTGGGGTTGGCCCATATGTTGGGTGCACAGTTCTTCGAATTTGCTCATGTAGTTGGGGGCGGCGTACAGGCCACCCAGGACCTGTAGGGTGACGCGCTGCACCTTCCCGTCCACCACCTGGACGGTGGCCTGGGTTTGCCACTGGCGGTCCCGGTTCAGGTAGCTGTGGGTGCAGGGATAGAGATTGAAATTCCCCCGGAAGCAGGTGGCCTCACAGTTCTCCGCCAGAAAGATATCCCCCCCGCCGGGTGGCCGTTTGACCAGCCGCTTGAGCAGTCCCACCTTACGGAACCCGTTGTCCCGCAAATCCGATGGGTCGACCGGAACCCCGGGCCGCAACGCCACGCCGTTGATGTTCAGATCCAGTGTCAAGCCACGTCCTCCTGCCGACCGAAACAGCCGGATTAGTCTGCGCCGGCGGACTGGCTCAAGCCCGTGGCCAGAGGTTCCTTGAAGCGTTCAATGAGTTCAGCCCAGGCGGACCCGGCATCATGGACTCTGCCGTTCCGTATATGCTCATAGACGTTTCTGTAACATGATAATAAAACCTGGCCGGGTTGTCCCCTGAGACCTGCGGCGAACCAGTAGGGCGCCGCCAGGGCCTGCAGACGGCCGATTTCCTCACGCATGATGCGGTTGGGGGAATGTCCCAGAGCCAGATGGGAGAAGCCCTCCACCAGCTGTGCCTGGACCTTGGCCTGTTCCGGGCCCGCCGGGCTTTCCAAGCGCAGGCCGGCGCGTTGGATCAGGTTCCCCAGTTCCATCACCGTGCCGGGCGCGAGGGGGCCTCCCATGAGCAGGGCGGCGGGTTCCAGGCCCTGCAAGATTTCCTGCAGGTCCCGCCAACGAGACGTTTCCAGGGGGGGGACGGCGAAACCCCGCCCCATGACGGAGACCAGAAATCCTCGGGCGCTCATGGTCAACATGGCCTCGCGCAGGGGCGTGCGGCTCAGGCCCAGCTCGGCGGAGAGATGGGTTTCGTTGATGCGGGTGCCGGCGGGAAGCCGGCCGTCGATGATGCGGCGCTGGATTTCCTCCTGCACATCCTCACGCAGGGGTTTCCTCTGGAACATGCTCCTCTTTTCCTGAAGCGAACGGGTTGTCAGGGCAGGGCTCACGGCCCGCCCATAATGGCACCCGCGCGCCGGAAAAACCAGGTCCTCGCCCGCATCCGCGATCTCCTTGCCGCCGGCGGCCATCCGGGCTTGCTGTTTGCTGATGTCCCGGGTCATGAAGACCATACCGACGGCCTGGCCGGAGAAGTCCATAATGTGTTCATCCGTTAGCCCGGGCGGGCACGAAAATCCCCCGGAGAACAAGCTCCGAGGGATCACAAGGCAAAACCATTGGCAGGTGCAGAATTTCGCGGGGCGGGTCTAAAGCGAAACGACGCTGTTGTCCTCTCCGCCGATCCCGCTGGGCACATAATGATCCGCAGACCAGTCGTTTTCCCAGCTGGACCCCTCCTGGTCGTGGATCAGGTAGCGGAAGCTGTACTCTCGGCCGACAGGCAGGTCCAAAGTCAGCTTGAATTCCCCGCTCTTCAGGCGAGTCATGGGCAAACTGGATTTATCCCAGTCGTTGAAATCACCCACGAGGTGGACGGATAGAGCCTTGGGGGCGGCTTCCCGGGGCAACCGGAAGGTGACCTTGCTCACCGGCCGGCTCTTCAAAAAACGTTTCTGGATTCCCATTTGGATCCTTCCTGGAATACTGAGGCGACGCGCGTTGGCGTTGCAGGGCTTCTCCGGGGGGACACGATAAAGAAAACCGGAGCCTTCGCAAGGTCCGATTTGGATACCATATTATATCGTCCATCTTGGCCATGATTCGGGGGCGACGGGCCCCGACCATCTCTCAACCGCCGGAGGCGTCATGAATCCCATCGCAGCGGGCCGCGGGGTCCTCGTTTGTCTGTTCATCCTGTTTTGCGGCACAGCCGTCGCCACGGTGACCGCGCCGGAGGATTCCCTGTCCACGGTGCGGCCTGCCGAGGTGCTGGTTCTGGGGCCTCTGCCCGCCATACCGGATCCGCTGGACGAGGTCTTTCCCCGGGGACACACCGTTCCCGTGCCGGAAATTCCGCCGTGCGATGTCCTGCCCCGAGAGGGACAGCAGATTTCTCTGGTACCCGGCCACGCGCTGAGTTGGCGGTTGCGGGAGGTGGCCGATGGCTCTGCGCTGCCCGAGGAGGCTTCCCGCTGGCAGGCGGTGGTCATGCGCTTGGCGCGGCGGGCTGAAGTCACCCTGCGGCTGGCCGGCGCGGATCTGCTCTTTGTCGCCGGCCGGCCATGGGATCTGGAAACGGGAGAGGACGGGGTTCCGGCTTCCACCCGAACCCTGCCGGCCGGGGTGTATGTCATCCAGGCTCGGAGCGCGGGCGATGGTCGCCTGGAAGGAAAGGCGCCGGCCGGGGTCCTGAGTTTTTCTCTGGATGAGCAGATTCCGGTGACGCGCTTCGAACAGCTGGCCGGCCTGACCCGCACCGCTTCTTTGGCCATCAGCGATGACGGTAAGGTTCTGGCCCGTCGTCTCAGCCGCCGTCAGCCCGAACTGGGCCGGCTGGATTTGCTGGCCGCCGATGGCCGGGTGCTGGCGGCGGACCTGGGCGGTCCGCAGGCCCGGCCCCTGGCTTTCCAGCCGGGCAGTCGCAATCTGCTGCTGCGCCGCGCCGGAGATGAAGGCACGGACCTGCTTCTGTGGACCGGCTCCGGTGGAGCCATGCGCACGTTGCTGCGCGACGAACCCGGTCTGGGCCTGGTGCGCTTCAGCCCGGATGGCCGCTTCCTGCTCTTCAGCTCCGGGCGGGCGTTCGAGGAGGATGAGGTGCCCGATGGCCCGCGCCGCTACGCCCATCTGCGAGAGCGGGTCGCGGATTTCACGCCGGTTCCCCATCTGCACCTGCTGGAAGTGGCCACGGGCGCGCGCCGCGTGCTGACCCTGCCGGGAGACCGGGTTCTGGACGATGCCGTCTTCGGTCCCGAAGGGCGCAGCGTCTACTACGCCCAAACCCGCCACCAAGTGCCGCGGCCCTGGTTCCACAGCGAGCTCCGACGGCTGGATCTGGCCACCGGCCAGGACCAGGAACTGGCCCGCTTCACCGGCGGCTGGGAGGTGCGCCCCCAGGGCCTGAGCCTGACGCCGGACGGGGGCACCCTCATCTTCCTGGGCCCGCCGGAGGAAGTGGGCGGCGGCCGCAAGGAGCATAACGTCTACAACAAGCAGATCTGGAGCCTGGACCTGGCCGGCGGGCAGTTCCAGCGCCGAACCCGGGGGCAGGCTTTCGCTTTTGAGAGCGGCGGCGGTTTGCCCCTGTGCGATGCCGAAGGGCGGTTGCTGGTCAAGGCGGTCCGCGCCGGCCGCACGTTGCTGACCCGGGTGGATCCCGCGCGGGACTGGTCCGTGGAGGTGCTGCCGACGGCGGGGGACGACCTGGGCGCGCTGGCCGTCAGCCCGAACGGTCGGTGCCTGCTTTACACCGCCAGCACCTTTGATCAGCCTTCCCGGCTGTACCAGGCTCGCGCCGGCCGGAAGGGCAAGCTGGTGGAAGACGCCCACGCCCGGGAGCATTTCCTGTGGGGGGGCGCCCAGGATGCCTCCTTCAGGAACGCCGAGGGCACGAAGATCGACGCCTGGTTCTACCCCCCGTTGGTCAGCACCGCTGAAGGCGCCATGCGGTATGGCGCGCCGGATACCGGGAAGGTCCCCCTGGTGGTCTATTACTATGCCGGTTCCACCCCCACCCTGCGTGGTTTCAACGGCACCCATCAGTTCTTCGCGGCCAACGGGTACGGGGTTCTCGTGGTGAACCCCAGGGGCGCCTACGGCTTTGGCGATGCCTATGCCGACTTCCACGCCGGCGATTGGGGCCCGGTGGCGGCGGCGGACATCATCGCCGCCACCGAAGCCATCCTGGCACGCCACCGGTGGCTGGATGCCGACGGCATCGGCATCTACGGGGGCAGTTATGGTGGCTTCATGACGGAGTATCTGGTGACGGCCACGGATATCTTCGCCGCGGCGGTGTCCATGTACGGCATCAGCGATCTGGCCACCTACTGGGGGCAGGGGACCTGGGGTTGGACCTACGGGGACATGGCTCTGGGCGGACGTTTTCCCTGGAGCGATTCCCAATATTTCATCGCCCACTCTCCTCTCTTCCGGGCCGATCGCATCCACACGCCTTTGCTGCTGCTGCATGGGCAAGACGACGCCAACGTGACGCCGGGCGAATCGGATCAGCTTTTCACGGCCCTGTCGGTGCTGGACCGGCCGGTGGAGCTGGTGCTTTTCCCGGGCGAGGACCACGGTATTGCCGGCGACTGGGAAAATCTGGTGGCGCATCGCCAGATGATCCTGGAATGGTTTGACCGATATTGCCGCCATCGGCCGGAGGCCTGGGAGGAGCGCTGGGGGGAGTAGGACCGGAAAGTGCAGTATTGCCTTTAGCCGGATGGCACGGGGGACAATAAGGAACAGTGGTCCTGATCAGGAAAGCGGCCACGGAAAAAGCGCACGGCGGGGATGGGCAATTTGCCCGACAAGGAAACAGCCATGAGTGATTTCAAAAAACTTCTCGGTCTGGGTGAGGGTTCCCTGAGACAGACTCTCCAAACCAACCCCAAGGCGGCGGCGGCATACGAGCTCTATTTTCAGGGCGATCGGGCCGGCGCGGAGGAACGTTTTCAGAGGCTTTTGCGGGAGAATCCGCGGGATGCGGATGCTCGCCGAAGCGGTGCGCCTGGCACCCCAGAAGCCGGGAGGGTATTTCGCCCTGGCCTACGTGCACCTGCTGGGCTCCAAGCTGGAGCAGGGGTATCGCTATCTGATGAAGGCCAAGAAGCTGGCTCCCGACAATCCGCTTCTGGAGGCCGGTTACGCCCTGTACGAGAAGGAGCGCCCGCCGGTGATCGCGGATCTGGCCTCCAACCATCCGCTGAACGTGGCGCTGGGGCAGGTTCGCGCCTTCGGGCGCACGGCCCGGCAGAAGGCCATGATCGGGGTGCTGATCCTGGAATCCATCATCCTGACCAGCCGCCTTCTGATGCACTAGAGGTCCGGATCATTCGGGCAAGAGGGCGAAGGAGGAGGCCTGCTCAGCTTCTTGCAGGGCCTCCTGATAGGCGGGCGCGGCGAATTCCGCCTTCCAGTCGGGGCGCACGGGTATCACCAGAGGGGTCGGTTCCCAGACCAGGGGCCGGCCCTTCGTCTCATTCCGCACGCGTCCCTCTTCCACCGCCAGCCCGGCCCGCCGCAGCTCGATACCTTTGAGGGCATTCTGCAAGGCCCGGAAGCGGCCCTCGCGGACCGGATCCGGGGACATGGCCAACGGTCGGGCAAGGCTGGCCAGATGGTAGTGGCTGGGCGTGAAGTACAGGCCGTCCAGATCCAGCCGCTCACAAAGCACCACCAGCACGGCGGTCACGTGGCGCAGCAGGCCCAGGCCCGGATGCTTCTGGCCCGGCAAGAGGGGGCGGGACATCTCGTAACGGGAACGATGGTCCTGCAGCAGCAGCCACTCGATGACCAGCACCCCGCGCCCCGGCAACGCCTGCCGGTCCACGCGCAGCTTCAGTTCCATGACCACCAGGGAGTGCTCGCCGCCGTTCTGGACGCGGATGGTGTGCCCCAGGGGATCATCCAGGTCAATGTGGGTGCGCAGCTCCTTGAAACCCAGCCGGTGCAGTCTTTTCATGAGCCCGAACTCCACCATGGCGTACTCCACGGCGTAGCGGCTGAAGGTGCCCAGAAAGAGGGTGCTGGGGGGCGCGCCGGGCATGCCCAGTTCCTCCGCGCTCAAGCCCCAGTCATCGCCGTCGGCGTCATCGCCGTCGGCGGGCCGGCCCGACAGGGCGGGATCCGGCCGGCTCATGAGCTTGCTCAGGCGCCGGTAATGGCCCACGGGCAGTTCCATTTCCAGGGGGATGTCGATTTCCTGCCGGCCGCTGAGCAGCCAATGGAAGAAGGCCGCTCCATGCCGCCAGGCGTGCAGCCCGTAACCGCCGGCCAGCAGGATGACGCAGGGTGTGCTCGGCCCTTGGGCCGGGCGGACCAGATCCATGACGAAGCGGTCCCTTGCCAGCATCCCGTCCAGGCTGATGTGCCAGTCGCCCAGCTTGTCGCGGGCCCCAGGGTCGCTGCCGGCCAGGTAGATGACAAGGTCGGGCCGGTGCGCGGCGAAGACCGCCGGCAGGTGCGCGCGCAGGGCGGTCAGGTATTGCCGATCGCCGATCCCCGCGCCCAGGGCGATGCAGGTGGAAGCCTTGGCCTCGGCACGGCCCAGGGTCTTGTTGTGCAGGCTCGTTGAAGACACAGAAGCCGCTGCCGCCGGCCGGGGCCGCGTGGTGGAAGCCGCCGCCCAGGTTCACGGCCACCGCGCGGCGGCGTGTGGCCAGGCTCACGGCGCGCAGGGTTCCGCCCGTCATCATGCGCTGAGACCAGAGCAGCCGATCCTGGGCCCGGCCGTCCAGATGGGCCCCCAGGATGGGCTGCAGGGCGCCGGGCGCTTCCAGGCTGCGCAGGTACTGCGGGGTGTGCACCAGCTGCAGTTGGGGGATGGTGGCGGGACGGGGACGGTGCAGGGTGCCCCGCCGCAGCAGGTGGCGCATCTCCAGGAAGGACAGGATGCGGAAAGGGCGCCGGGGGTCGTAGTGGGCGAAGGGGGTGTCGATCTGGTAACGCTGGTGGATCACGAAAAAAGGCCCGGTACGCCGTGCCGACAGGTCCAGGAATTTTTTGAGGCGGCGCCACATGGGGGTCTCCGTTCAGGTGCTCACTCCATCCAGAATATCGCCGCCTAAAGAGCCTTCAGCACATCCCCGCAAAACGCCGTCAGCGACGGGTCCCGCGCTCCCATGACCAGGATCAGGTCCCCCTCCCGGGCGGCGTCGGCCAGCATGGTCGGCAATTCTTCGCGCCGGGCGCAGAAGCGGGCGTCCACGCCGCGCCCGGTCAGATCCGTCACCAGATCCCGGGAAGAAATGGTGCGCTGCACCGTGCCCCCGGCAAAGAAGATTTCCGGCAGCCAGAGGACATCGCCGTCCCGCAGGCTGGCGGCGAAGGTTTCCACCAAGGCCTTGCGCAGGAAGCGCGTGGGGCCGAAGCCGTGGGGCTGGAAGACGGCCAGAACCCTGCCCGGGGCGCGGTCCGCGGCCGTGGCCAGGGCGGCGGCGATCTTGTCCGGGTTGTGGGCGAAGTCGTCGATGACCTCCACCCCCCGCCGCCGGCCGATGCTCTGGAAGCGCCGCGCCACGCCGCGGAATGCGGCCAGGGGCGCCACCATATCTTCCAGCGGCACCCCCGCCCGGCGGCAGGCGGCCAAAGCGGCCACGGCGTTGGCCACGTTGTGGCGGCCGGGCACCGGCAAACGGAAGGGCACGCCTTCCACGGTGAAACGGGTGCCCCGGTCATCGGTTTGCAGATCACGGGCGCGCAGGCCCGGCCCGTCCTCCAGCCCGAAAGCGGTTTCGGGGCCGCTCAGCTCCGCCAGTTCCGGCTGGTCGCCCCGCAGGAAACCGTCCTGCGTCTGGGCGCGGAAGCGGCGGAACATGCCCAGGATCTCGGCGGGCTCCTTGTGATCCAGGCCCAGATTCAGCACCACGCCCAGCCAGGGGTGGTAGCGCACGACGCTGCCGTCGCTCTCGTCGGCCTCGATGACCAGCAGGGTGGCGGCCGGATCGGTGGCCCCGGCGGGGTAGAAGGCGTTGCCGATGTGGCCTTCGGCGATGAGTTCTTCCACCGCGCCGCCCGTCAGCAGGGCAGGGTGGCGGCCGGCGCCGCGCAGCAAGGAGTAGACCATGGCCGTGACGGTGCTCTTGCCGCTGGTGCCGGTGATGGCGATGGTGCGGTGGGTGGCCACGTAGTGGGCCAGCAGCTGGCTGCGGTGCAGGATGGGGATGCCCAGCTCCCGGGCCGCGCGCACGTCCGGCACCTTGTCCTCCACGGCCGTGCTGACGACCACCGCGTCGCACCGCCGCCCGCCGCCGGCGGTGGGGAAGCTGCCGTCCTGGGGCACGGCCACGATGCCCAGCCCTTCCAGCTTGGCGCGGATGTCGGCCCGCCGGCCCTGGTCGAAGCTGCGGTCGCTGCCGGTGGCGAAGCCGCCGCCGAAGGCGTGGAACTGGGCCAGGGCGCTCATGCCGCTGCCGGCCATGCCGGCGAAGTGCAGCCAGGTCTCGGAGGCGGGCCGGCCGGCGGGATCAAACGATGACAAGGGGAGCTCCTTCTTCCACGAGGTCGAAAACTTCCATGATGTCCGCCCCGGCCATGCGCACGCAGCCGTGGCTGACGGGCCGGCCCAGGTGGTCTTCATGATTGGTGCCGTGCACGTAGATATAGCGGGCGCGGCTGTCGATACCCGCGCCGCGGTTGATCCCGTCCTGGCAACCGTCCAGCACCAGGATGCGGGTCAGGATGAGGTCGCCTTCGTCCGGGGCGGTCGGCGGGGACCAGATTTCCCCGGTGGGTTCGCGGCTGACGAAAACGGTTCCCGGCGCGGCCCCGGCGCCGATTTTGCGCGCCACCCGGTGCACTCCGGGCGGGGTCCCGCCGCTGCCGTCCCGGTTGTCCAGGCCCCGACTCGAGGTGGAGACGGTCCAGCCCCGTTCCGGACGGCCTGCCCGGACCAGCCAGAGGGCTTGCGCGGCACTGTCCACCAACAGCCACGGGCCGTCCGTGCTGCCACCACAATCTTCGATCATGCCCAGGCTTGTGGCGATCAGGGCGGGCAGCTGAGGGCCCGGCTGGGGGCGGTCGAAGGTGTTCATGGGCAGGGTCCTTGCGTCCGGTGAATCGACGGACCACCTTAGCCGTCGATAGAGTGATGATCCCCCCGTGAAAGGGGGCAATGGCCTGTTTATCCGGATCAGTCCGGGAGGGAACAATGTACGATATCGATGCGTCACTGGACAGACAGATCCTGGAGTTGATGAAGAACAAGCCGGCC
>PDWI01001415.1_pt1 | contig 38015 bp, 25 predicted proteins | sample 1430891 | NCBI WGS metagenome assembly PDWI01 (sample SAMN01162508, study PRJNA174530) | Oral metagenome, whole genome shotgun sequencing project. | biome: Marine environment; feature: Marine mammal; material: Swab sample of the gingival sulcus; isolation source: swab sample of gingival sulcus... | reverse complement strand
ATCATTCCATTTCCTCCTTAGAGAAGTCGGAATAATCATTTTAAAATTATCCGGGAAAAATAATTGTCGTTAGAAAGGAATTATAATTGTCGCTGATCAGCACTTACTACATCACTAGAAAAACCAACATTTGCACCTGCCTTTAGTACTGAACCCGCCGGCTGATTGTGTGCAAAACGCGCTTTACCTAAGGCAACATCAGAACCCTTAAACACCGTTCCACCGAACCAATGCGGGGTAAAGTTAGCATGAACTCCGAATTCCTTAAAGCGTTTCATATCCCCAGGATCAACCATTTCCATATGCGATAAGGTCATTTCCACAGGTAATTTTTTGCCGTATGCTTTTTGCGCTTTTTCATAGGCATTTAATGCCGTTCTTACCGCACGGTCGCCCACTGTATGCAAGTGCAAATTCATCTTGTGCGGTGCCATTTCCAGCAATAAGTTTTTCAACTCCTCTTCGCTGTATAACATACCGCCTTTGTTACCGGGTTCGTTGGCAAAGTCTTCTAATACGGCGGCGGTATTGATTTCATTCACACCGTCAAAGTGGATTTTAATGGTGTTAAATCGTAGTAAATCGCTACCGTATTGCTTTCTGTAATCAAGTACCGTTTTTACTGCGTCTTTTAATTGACTTGGCATATATAGATGATGACTTGCATCATAGCGAACAGGCAATTTACCTTCTTTATCAAGCAACTGTACGGCCTTGATAATAGTCAGTTCGTTGTTAAAGTTACCTGCATCCATCACCGTAGCAGTCCCTTTTTTTGCCAAGCCGTCAAGGTAGCTTTGTATGGCAGGAGCAAGCAGAGCAGGGTCAACCTGTGGCATCGCCGCTGCCATATAAGGAATCAGCGCAAATTCTTTTACCCAACCGGTTTTACGACCATTTTCATCTTTGACAAAGAAAGACAAACCCTCTTTTAAATCAGGGGTGCTTTCATCAATACCCATTGCTTTCATAGCGGCGGTATTTAACCAATAACTATGACCGCTACTATCGAGCAAAATAACGACCGTATTCGGGAAAATATCATCAATTTCTTTTCTATCGGGACCTTTTACGCCCCACAGTGGATTTGACCAAGTACCGACCATTAAGAAAGGCAATTCGGGATTTTCTTTGGCAATTTTGCGTAAATAGTCATAGGTATCTTCTTTTGAAGTGGTTGGCAGTTGATATTTTGCCAACTCGCCATTACTGGAAGTAACGCCAACTAATCCGGGGTGGGTGTGGCTATCGATAAATGACGGGATAACAAATTTGCCTTGCAGGTTATCGACTTTGGTGTCTTTGCCGATGTATTCAACCACTTTGTCATTGCTGCCGACAAAAACGATTTTGCCATCGGCAATGGCAATGGCTTCGGCGTGTGGATTACCGTTTTCTTCGGTGACAATATCACCGTTTTTAAAGACCATATCGGCAGGCTCAGCGGCCAGTGCCAGTTGTGTAGCCAAACCTGCAATTAATAAAGTTAATAGGGATTTTTTCATCGTTTACCTCGTTGGTTTCGTTAAAAACAATTTAGTTAAACTTTATCTTTTTAATAGGCATAAACTTCTTCGGTAAAAAAAGTGACAAATTTTTTGGTTGTTTTTTCAAGTTGATGGCATTCTTCTTCGCCAATACGTGCCAAGACACGTTCTTCCATCGTTAAGATCGGTTTGAGGGTTTTATCGGCATAGACCTTGCCTTTATCAGTCAATGTCACCAGTTTTTCTTTGTTATTGCGACCCGGTAAAAGCTCAACATACTGCTCATCGTGAAGCTTTTTGATAATGGTGTTGACGCTTTGTTTAGGTAGACCCCATTCTTCGGCAATTTGTTTTTGCGTATAGGTTTGATTTTGTCGCAATGCGCTTAACACCATCATACTGTTATATGTCATACCCTGTGATTTGGCACATTCATGATACAGTTTGGTAATTTTACCGAGATGAACGGCAATTTTATCCATTTGTTGTCGGTAGTTCATAATTTCACTTTTATCGTTCGTGGGTATTAAAATAGTCCTGATTCGTACTAATATAGTACGAGTTAGGACTATGTCAAGTCGCTTATATATTCTTCAGAGACCATGAGCATTCACTCCATCGGCATTATTGTCACCGTACTGCTATTTTTCTGTATTTATGAATTTTTGGGATATTTTTCACCACTCCAATGGCTACACTTGTCAACACAATAAGTAATGCCTGGCAGAGTAGATTAGTAGAAATGGAAGGGATAGAAGAATAAAATAAAGAACAAGTATCCATCTCCTTATAACGGATGCACTCCATTTGCCTGCGCTGACTTTTTCTCTTAAAAAAATCCTCTCGCCCTCATATCCTCCCGCTGATGATCTAACTTTTTAATACTACGAACGTATTGTTTTTATTACGACAACTGATTCTTCTGACATATTCTTCAGAAAGTACAGTATTGCATGACAAGTTACCTATTTTTTTCCGGTCCATTTTGAATATCGAATAAAAATAACATATAATTTTCTAAGAATATCACCGACACCGATAAAGGGGGAATCTGTTAACAATCCCCTCGAGGGTATACGTGCTTTGTTGGCTTAGGTCACCCAGTTATGACCAAAGCTCGTTTATTATCTTGTCTTACGACATGTTTTTTCAGTAACATACTAAATTTTGGAGTAATCTATGAAGAGATATGTTTTATTTTGCTTGCTGCTCTTGCTGATTTTTACGAACCTCGCCATAGCCGGAAAGCCAGATGTCAGGGTAACATCTGCCCCCCCACTCCGATTTGCCCCTTTGCCAATGGAAAACCGTGAAGTTGTCTACAAACAATTTGAACCCGTCAGATTATATCTTGAGAAAATAACCGGGAAAAAAGTTGTTTTTAGATTTTTCGATAAATATTCTCATCTCCTTGCTGATTTTATTGATGGAGGTATTGATCTGGCCTATCTCGGGCCTCTGCCCTATGTAGAATTACGAAAAGCCTTTCCTGCTGCTAAACCATTGGTAACCTTCAGGGAAACATCCGGAAAAAACGGATACACCTGCTCTTTAATTACGCTGCCGGAAAAAAAAATAAACCTCTCAGCATTTTCAGAGAAAAACATAGCCCTCACTCAACCTCTTTCCACCTGCGGATATTTATCAGTCAATGGAATTCTTGAAAAACATGGCTCAAGTCTGGAAAAAAATTGCTATAGCTATCTGGAACGTCATGATGCTGTAGCTCTTGCCATAGTACGTTCCGAATTTGATCTTGGAGGAGTGAAAACCGCCATCGCTCATAAATATGCTCATCTTGGGATAGAGATACTTGAAGAGACGGAAACCTTTCCAGGTTTTGCTCTGGTAAGCAATACTACTACTATTGATACGGAAACTGCTGAAACAATACGAGAGGCATTTTCCACCCTTCAACCCAATGGCAAGGACAAGGCAATGCTTTCCACATGGGGGAAAAAACTGGCTAATGGCACCGTACCAGCGACCGATAGGCAATATGATATTATTCGTAATTTCATGAAAAATATCGTCATTCCTGAAGAAAACAACTGCCAATGACCAGAAAAAACAATACCCAAAAAGAAAATTTTATTGCGCTTTTCATCGTTTTTCTTATCAGCAGTCTGCTGGTAACCTGGCTTTTGTACAATAGCTGGAAAGAAAAAGAGAAAAGTCACTTGACTGAATACCAGGTTATTCTTGATACCGGCTTTCACTCCAGCATCCAGATGTATCGTCTTGCTATGGAGAGTTTTTTCTATAATTCACTGAATACGCCAGAAGTACAAAAACTGCTCAGTACCTGTTTGACTGCATCCAAAACCGAGGTTAACAGACTACGTGGTCAGTTATATCGCTCGTTGTATCCTGTATACAAACGAATGCTCAAGGCCAATTTAATGCAACTGCAGTTTTATACCCCTGACGGTAACAGTTTTCTCCGTTTTCACCAACCAGACCAGTATGGTGATTATCTACTCAATGCACGTCCTGTAATCCGAAAAAGCACAGCATCACAGCATGTTGTGGAAGGATTTGAAGGAGGACGAATGCGCGCATCCTTTAGCTATGCCTTCCCAATCTTCTATCAAAACTACTATGTTGGCGGTGTCGAGGTAGCGGTGGCAACACGCTCGATCATTGACTCACTAAAAGAACTCGCTCCAGAAAGTGATTATGCCTTTATATTACAAAAAGACCGAGCCCAAAAACATCTCTTTAAACAACAGCGCTGGCTTTACACTGAATCAGACATACATCCCCGGTATTTACAGGTAGACGCAAACGCCATACTTCCAGAAAGCCCTCCTCCTCTATCTGAGGAAATAAAGGCTCTCAACAAACTACTGCGGACAAAGCAATCAATACAACACCGCATGAACGATAAAGAAGCGATAACCCACAATGACCAGCTGGCCAAGACATATTATACGACCTGCTTTTTACCTGTCATCGATGTGGACAAAATGTTTACCGGCTATCTCATTTCCTACTCTAAAGATTGGTTTCCTCATGAAAATCGTAGAGAATACCTGCATTGGTATTTCTCGGTACTCATCTTGCTAGGCGCATTTTTTATCCTCCTCCTCAAGTTACGTATTCAAAGTCAGACATTAATCCGTGAAAAAGAAAACCTTGCTACTATTGCCAATACCCTCGCTGAAGGTGTCTACGTTCAGGATAGAGAAGGGGTTATTGTCTGGGTGAATAGGGCAGTTACTCATTTACTCGGCTACACTGAACAGGAACTGCTGGGCCAGCTTGCCCATCCCCTGTTCCATTATCACGAAAAAAACAAGCAATCTCTCGATTTATGCTCTATTCACCAGGCTGCCGTTAACGGAGAAGATTATGATGGCCAAGAAGTCTTTCTTACCAAAGACGGGCATTTTCTCCAAACAGAAATTTCCTGTCGAAGTATTGTTGAAGATGGCCACCCCTCAGGATTAGTTGTCGCATTCCATGATGTTTCCGACCGTAAAAAAATGGAGAGCCAGCTCCTCGAGAGTGAGCAGATACAACGTACGCTCATGGAAAGCATGCCGATGGCCATGGTCATTATCGATGAGCGAACCAAGATCATCGAACATGTTAATCCTGCAGCTGTAGAGGTCTTGGGACTTCCCGCAGACACAATCGTTGGTCACATCTGTCATAAATTCATCTGCCCGGCAGATTATAAAAAATGTCCCATCTCCGATCAGAAGCAGAACATCGACAGCTCTGACAGAGTGATTTTACGCGCTGGAAAAACCCCTGTCCCTGTACTGAAAACAGTTCGCAGAGTAATGCTGCAAGGAGAAAGTAAGTTGCTCGAATGTTTCATTGATATCACCATGCGTAAAGAAGCAGAACGAGCTATGTTACAGGCTAACCAGGCTAAAAGCGACTTCCTCGCCAATATGAGTCATGAAATTCGTACTCCAATGAACGCAATCCTGGGGATGACACATCTCACACTCGCTACAACCCTGACCGAGCAGCAACGAGACTATCTGACAAAATCCTATCGTGCCGCAAAATCTCTTCTGGGCGTCATCAACGATATCCTGGATTTTTCCAAAGTTGAAGCCGGGAAAATGGAATTGGAAGAGGTAGAATTTAATCTTTGCGACATCCTGGACAACGTCCTGTATGTAACTGAGATGAAGGTCTATAATAAAGATGTCATACTAACAACCGGAATTCACAGAAATGTTCCCCAAAAGATAAAAGGTGATCCACTACGGTTGGAGCAGGTACTTATCAATCTTGCTGGAAATGCAGCGAAATTCACCGAAAAAGGCTTTGTAAAGATCTGGGTAAACAGTTCCAACCTGCCAGATAATCGGGCGAATCTTACCTTCACTGTCGAAGATTCCGGTGTGGGAATGGCACCAGAAAAACTCAATGAATTATTTACTCCCTTCTCACAGGCAGATGCCTCTACCACCAGACGTTATGGTGGAACAGGGTTGGGGTTAAGCATTTCAAATAGCCTGGTAAAACTCATGGGCGGCGTTCTCAAAGCAGAAAGCAGTGAGGGAATTGGAAGTACATTTTCATTCACTGTTCCATTTGACGTTAAAAATCCTGAAAAAGGACTCATAAGCCTTGATAAAAAACGCATACTGATCGTTGACCCCCACCAGGATAACAGCGAGATGCTTCAGGAGTATCTTTTCTCTATCGGAGGAATCGTAACAACTGCTCAAAATGGCATCACTGCATTGGACCGTCTTGCTACAGAACATTTTGATCTGCTGTTCATCACCGAAGAAATCTCCAATGGTCTTGGTAAAACACTTGACCAGCATTTTACAGGTCACCAGATTATATTGACCTCTCAAGAGAAAAAGGGAGATGCCGCCATACTCCCAGAAAGAAAAGAAATTATTCTCTCCAAACCGGTGGGTTACAGCTCTCTAACGCAGGCCTTGCAACTGGCCTTGTATGGCAGGACTAAAACAGTAAAAACATCCAGTCAGATAAAATTCTCTCCAGCTGAGATACTGGTCGTTGAGGATAATATCGTTAATCAACAGGTAGCCCAGGCTCTGCTCAGTGAAATGGGGCTGTCAGTTTCTTTGGCAAACAACGGCGAGGAGGCCTTACAGCTTCTGGAACAAAGAGATTTTGATCTGGTTTTTATGGACATCCAAATGCCTGTACTTGATGGTTTTGCAACCACCAGAAAAATACGGACAAAACCACAATATAACACATTACCGATTGTTGCCATGACCGCCTATGCAACCGATAAAGAGAGCAGAGAAATACTATCTACAGGAATGAATGGACATTTGACAAAACCTATTGAGGTAAACAAGCTTACGGCAACACTCAAAAAATGGTTGTCCGTTGCAGAAGAAACCAAGGAAAAACCTGCAACAATGTCGCCCCCTCATCAAACCGTATTAAATAGTGAAGCTGCCCTGCCACGCTTTGCCCACAATAAAGAACTCTTTCATCAAGCTCTTCATTCAACAGTTGACAGTTACCATGACTGCAGAGAACAATTATCAAAGCTCCTGTCGCAAAACAAAGTCGACGAAGCTCGTATTTTTATCCATACAATGCGTGGAGAGATGGGCACTCTTGGCGCAGAAAGAGTTTTTGCCATCTGCAAGCAGGCAGAAGAATGTCTCACCAGCAAGAACCTGACTGCTGTTCCCCCATTACTGGATGAACTGGAAGATGCCATTGAACAGTTCATAAACGCTGCCCAGAAGCTTTTTGGAAACAAACAAAGCGTATCTCCACCTATCATTTCACCAGCAACCCTTGAAACCATGAGTGAATTGTTAGAAGCCCTTAAATACAGACGGCCAATGGACTGCAGCAAGGCCATTGACCAGTTATTAGACAAGGAAGGAATCAAGGAGTTTTACCCTGATATAACAAATCTTGCAGTATTCATCGACAACTACAAGTTTGAAAATGCATATAGCCTGGCTACAGAATTACACGAATCAATGAAACAGCCCCACTGAGGAAATAGTAATGGGAGAGGATCTTTCACGTTGTTCTATTCTTGCGGTAGATGATACAAAATTAAATCTTAACGTCCTGGTAAATGTACTCGGTGAACAATATGCCCTTTCGGTAGCTTTGGACGGAGAAAATGCACTTCGCTATGTCAATGAAAATATACCTGATCTCATCCTGCTTGATATTATGATGCCCGGCATTAACGGTATTGAGGTATTACGTCGCCTGAAAAATGATGATCGCAGTAAGGAGATTCCCGTTCTTATGCTTACCGCCCTTTCAGAAACGGAACAAAAAGCACAGTGCTTTGAAATAGGGGCTGTAGATTATATCCAGAAACCTTTTGATGTTAATGAGTTACAGGCTCGGGTCAAAACCCACCTCTCCCTTGCTTTGGCCAGAAAAACCTTAAAAGAACACAATCAAAACCTGGAAGTATTAATAGCACAGCGCACCCGTGAATTACTCGTCACTCAACAGGCTACGATGGAAAGTATGGCAGCACTTGCCGAATACCGGGACCCGGAAACGGGGCAGCACATTAACCGTGTTAAGGGCTATGTTGAAATCCTTGCCAAAGAATTAAGTAAACAACCGTTGTTTGCCAAACAATTACCGCTGACAACTATTGATGTATTGATTCGTTCAGCACCACTCCACGATATTGGCAAGGTCGGTGTACGCGATGAAATATTGTTAAAGGCAGGCCCTCTTAATGATGAGGAGTTCGCTGAGATGAAACGCCATACTGAATATGGAGCTCAAGTAATACTCTCTGTCGAGAAAAAAGTTGGTCCCATGCCCTTTCTGAATGCAGCCCGTGAAATGGCACACTTCCACCACGAAAAATGGGATGGCTCTGGCTATCCGACAGGGATTTCTGGAACAGACATACCATTAGGTGCCCGAATCATGGCCCTTGCCGATGTCTATGACGCCTTAATCAGCCGCAGAGTCTATAAAAAGCCTCTACCCCATGCAAAAGCAGTGGAAATTATCATCGAAGAAAAGGGGAAAAACTTTGATCCTGATATAGTCCAGGTTTTTTCCCGCTGCTCAGAACAATTCCGGAAAATTGCCTTGAAATTCGTAGAATCTGAAGAACAACGTAAAGCATTATCCACCCCTCATTTTCCATCAAAGTCATGAAGATAGAAAACAGGCTTTTCATGTTATCTCTACTATACGAGCTCACCTGTCTGACGAGCTGAGATCCATTCTAACATTTCATTATCCTTCGGTGTCAGTGATAGTATTCGTCTTTTTGTTTAACGGTGACTCACTTCTATATGGCACCCTGCCAGAAGGAACAATTTTTGATGCGGCATCAAGATGTACTGTTTGGTCATCAAAGAAAATATGTGGTTTGAAAGCCTTTAACACCTTGTCTTTTCCCACTCCCCCCAAGAAAAAGGCTTCATCAACATAAACACCCCAATGTCTCAATGTTTTGATTACTCTCATTTCAGCCGGGCTGTTTCTTGCTGTGACCAAGGCAATCCTGACAGGAGAAAACTCGACTCTGATAGGTAAGCGGTCCTGTAATCGTGATAATTTTTTCAGGAGTGTTGCATACGGCCCTTCTTCCAGTGGAATATTCTGTTTTTCATCCTCCTCTTTATAAAATGCTGGCAAGCCTTGAGTTTTGTAGACAATTTCACTGCTATCGTCAAAAAGCACTGCATCACCATCAAATGCTATTCTCACCTGATCAGTTTGGATAGTTTTAATCGTATCCGGTGGCGATGTAACCACAGCGGCTGCACAGGAACGACTATCTATTACCTTTTGAGCATCTTCCGGGTTTGTCGTTAAAAAGAGATCAACATCAAAGGCATCAAGATAGTCAACAACTGATTCACCAGCTGTAAAAGCTGACCTTGAAATCGATAAACCATAATGTCGGATCGAGTTCAAAACCCGTATACCGGTATCAGGGCTGTTACGAGACATGACAACAACTTCAATGAGTGGAGGTTCATTCTCTTTTTGATAAGAATTAAGATTTTGCAGGGCTTTTACCAGAGGATAGCAGGTACCATGATCAAGCGGTTGATCTTCTGTTTCCATCATATAATTGCGATAGACTTCAATGGCCGTATCTGGATTTGATTTTGACGTTTCTCTAAAAAGCCTGTCAGATTCACTCAAATCAAATAATGCTGTAGCAGAAATACCAACAACTAACGTATCAGATAAATCAAGAATCATATTTTTCCTTTATGAAGCTAATAATATACCAGGAATACAAGGCGAGCAACCGACACAAACAACCCAGGAGTGTCCACTACCATGTTCTTTGTTGCATTGATGGGTATCACGATGTATGCAATACTGTAGCATTTTATTATTCAATGCTTTTCATCATTTTTCAACATTCATTCCAGTTTTTGCATGGTAGAGGAACGATACTGCAGGGCCTCTGCAATATGTTTTGTTCCTATATCCGCTGTCTCTTCCAAATCAGCTATAGTCCTGGCAACTTTCAATATACGATGGTACCCTCTCGCTGAAATACCCAGTTTTTCCATACTTTTTTGTAATATGTGCATTCCTTCTTGTTCCACATTGCAGTAGGTATCAACCATTCGAGATGACATTTGAGAATTATTACTCACTCCTGAATGCTCACTGAACCTGTTCATTTGAATGTTTCTGGCTTTAATAACCTGTTGTTTCATCTCATCAGAGGACAACCCTCCACCCTGTGCATGTATTTGATCAAATGCAAGGGCTGCAACTTCAATATGGATATCAAACCGGTCAAGTAAGGGACCAGACAACTTCGAGGTGTATTTTTCAATCTGTGGCAGGGTACAGTTACACCTGTTTGACCTGTCACCCAAATATCCGCATGGACATGGATTAAAAGCTGCTATGAGTAGAAAATCAGCAGGAAATGTAAGTGACATTGCAGCCCGGGTGATAGATACAGACCTGTCTTCCAATGGCTGTCTGAGCATTTCAAGATTACGGCGCTTAAATTCGGTTAATTCATCAAGAAACAATACCCCGTTATGGGCAAGTGAAACTTCTCCAGGGCGAGGATAGGTACCTCCGCCCACGAGCCCTGCATCAGATATTGTATGATGCGGGGCTCGAAAGGGTCGTCTTCTCATTAGAGGAGTTTCACAGTCCAGCATGCCGGCAATTGAGTATATCTTTGTAGTCTCTATTGCCTCGTCAAAGAGTAAATCTGGAAGGATGGTTGGCATTCTCTGGGCTAACATTGTCTTCCCTGAACCCGGAGGTCCTTTCATCAGGACATTGTGATTTCCAGCAGCAGCTACCTCAAAAGCACGTTTGGCATACTCTTGTCCTTTTACATCCTTAAAATCAAGTTCACCGGTTATATGCTCTCCAGAGTTTTTTATAAAATCCAGACAGTATGGTGCAATAATGCGATCTCCACGCAGATATTCAACAGCTTCATAAAGAAATCGGATTGGTATAATATTGATTGCATCGACAATAGCCGCCTCATCTTTATTTCCTGAGGGTACGAAGATAGTCTGCAAGCCCTGCTCCCTGGCTGAAACCACCATGGGAAGCAAACCTCTGACACCTCGCACGGATCCATCCAATGAAAGCTCACCGACGACAGCCGTTTGTTCAAGACGTTTTTTATCAAAAAGCCCGGCGGCTGCAAGAATGCCAAGTGCAATGGGCAGGTCATAACAGGCACCTTCCTTTTTTACATCGGCAGGGGCCATGTTCACAGTTATACGTCTCTGAGGAAAATCGTAACCGGAGTTTTTGATAGCAGCTTTCACCCTGTCTTTACTCTCTTTAACAGCACTGTCTGGAAGCCCCACAGTTGAAAACACAGGCAAGCCTTTACTGATATCTATTTCTATATCCAGCGGATAGCCATCCATACCAATGATTATGCTACTGTTCACCTTAGCAAGCATATAAATCTCACATTGAAGTCATAGATAACAAACAGATTACGGGATATACATCTGTTGCACTTCTTCTGTAAATGAACCGTTTTTTTCTCTGTAGATATAAAGAGGAGGTTGTACTACGCTCCCCTTCCCACCATTTTTACGACACATAAGCAATACCAGTGTTGCCCTTTCAGCCCCGGGATAACTGTATACAAATCTGATATATTTCGGCTCTATTCTTTTTTTCCTGCAGGTATAGATCAGATCACCAACATGGTCAGAGGGATAAACCATGGCCATTTCCCCTCTATTCTTCAGCAGAAAAAAAGCAGCATCCATCATGAGTTGAAAACTTCTCTCATCCTGATGTCTTGCCAGCAAAGACTCATGATTTGCACTCAAACGGCCGTTCCCCTTTTTATAAAAAGGCGGGTTACAGATGATATGGGTAAAGTATTCACTTTGAAAAAGAGATTGGTAATTCCGATAATCTCCATGTACAATTTCAAATTTCGACGAAAATCCATTTTCTTTGCTGTTTTTTTTAGCAATATCAACCAGGTTAGGCTGAAATTCAATTCCAGTTATCCGATCAATAGTATCGATATTTCTATACAAAAGCAGCAGTCCTAAAATTCCGCATCCTGTTCCCATATCGAGAATATTGGCTTTTTTCCACCTCCCACAGAAATGTGAAAGTAAAACGGAATCAATAGAAAAACGGTAGCCTTCTTTTTCCTGCCAGCAATGGAGACTACCCTGAAAAAGTGTATCTCTTGTCAGGTTATTCATCTTGTCTGATCACACATAATTGCCCTTTCAGCCCGGTATCTCCTGTGCCACATGAAAAAACTCAGGGTAAACGGAAGCACATACCTTGATAATAACTGGATGAGGTAAACCAACAAGGTACGTATCCCCCTCAAGGGGGAGGGGACAAAAGCAGCTCCCGTTTATCGGAGTTAAAACAGTATACCAGCTTTAAGCTTGAGTTCTATCTATTTTTCCTATTTAAACCTAACATCCCTATCACACTCACTTTTTCTCTCCGCTTTACCTTTTTTTACCTTTTATACACATTTCTTTTAAATTGCCTGGCCATAAAGGAAGAATGTACTTACAATTACTCTATTATATTGGCTATACAATCTATCAGGGCAGTGATACGCCCCTGACGTTTTTATTATCAAGGAGGGAAGCAACATGTTTGATATCTTTATTAATACCCATTTTTCAGGAGCTCATCACTTACGCGATTATCCTGGAACCTGTGAGGTGCCCCATGGCCACAACTGGAAGGTTCGGGTAACTGTAAGAGCAACAGAACTTGACGAGCTGGGTATGGGAATTGACTTCACCTTATTAAAAAAATATGTCAAAGAGGTCATAGACTTACTGGATCACAAAGATCTCAATGAAATTGAGGCGTTCTCTACAATCAATCCATCCTCAGAACATATCGCACAGTTCATATCCAGTAATCTGGAAAAAACCCTGAAAAATGAAAGATATCAGCTTTACAGTGTTCGGGTTATGGAGACAGATAACCAGGGAATCACTTACTATACAAACGGTTGTTAACAAAAATATACCGGGTATAAGCAAATCACTCTGTCTGGCCGATAATCTTAAAGGCCAGTTCAGCAGCTTTTTGAGAGACCTCATCTTTTCCAAGCTTTTCACGGATTTGGGCCAGGTCTTTTTTCATTTCAAAGCGCACTTTATCATCGAAAAGAATACGGGCAAGCTCTATTTCAAGGGCTGCGGGATGAGCCTGAGCCTGTAACAGTTCCGGGACAACCTCCTTCTCAGCCAATATATTCACAAGTGAAAAGAATGGAAAGTGTACCAGCATTTTTGCAACTGTATAGGTGAGAGGCGCAACCTTATAGGCTACCACCATGGGGGTATCCAGCAGGGCAAGCTCAAGTGTTACGGTACCTGAGGCTGCAAGAACACCATCGCAGGCGTTCATAAGAGAGTATCTATCCTGATCAAGTACATGGACATCCAACTCTTCTTGATATTCCTGTAAACCGTTTTCAAGAAGATCATCAATTGTAAGTGTAGATGCAAGAGGAATAAGAAAAGAAATATCTCTTGAATATTTCGTCTTCATTCGTTTTGCTGCTTCCAAAAAATCAGGTAAAAGTAATGCCACCTCTTTTTTTCGTGAACCAGGCAAGAGTCCCACCAAGGCGTTTTCCCTGTTCAATCCGTATTTTTCACAGAAACTGTCACGAGAAAGCTCTGCCACTGTTGACTCCACAACAGGATTACCTACATAGGTAGCATTCACCTTTTTTTTTCGAAGATATTGTTCTTCAAAGGGTAAAATCACACCAGCTCTATCCACATAGGCAGCAAGTTTTTTTACACGACCTTTTCGCCACACCCACACTTTAGGGGTAATATAGTAATATACAGGAATACCAAGTTTTTTGGCTGTTTTTGCAAGACGCAGGTTAAAGTCAGCAAAATCGATAAGGACAAGCAGAACAGGTGCTCGCTGCCGCAACTCACTTTTTAGTTCCTTCAGCGTTCGTAAAATACTTCCAAGCTTGGCGAGTACCTCGGAAACACCCATAACAGCCATCTGATCAAGAGAGTATATAATTTCAACTCCCTGACTTTCCATGTAGGTACCACCCATGCCGAAAAAACAAAGATTGGGATCTGATTTTTTCATTGCCTTAACCAGATTCCCTCCATGGAGGTCACCTGAAGCCTCACCGGCAACTATCATAATATTGTGACTGCTGGTATTTGATTCCATTATCTCTGATGAGGGTAAACTACATCCCCCAATAGGCTTCTAAATGTATTTTCTGCTAATTGAGATCTATTTCCCAGGTCATGGTGATACTTTATTTCCAAAAGATATCAATTTATAACGTTTTATTGACAGGAATTTCCTATAAAAAGACAATCAATATGTTCCAGTAATGTTACTTCAAGCAACAAATACCGTATACTGTTCAAAAAGCAGTAAACCACGTTTTGTACAACAAAACGAGTTTATGACCGACTCTGCTTTAAATAAGTGACAATATCTTCAGATAACTGTAAATTCCAGTTGATGTCAAGACAACAATCCTCAGCTGCTTACAGAAATCCGTGAAAAATGAAAGTGTAAAATCCATAATGTATCATTTTTTGAGACTATATTCCGGCAATGAATAACCTTTTTTCAATCTTATTTTACATACTACGGCCTCTGGGAACACTTTATGGTTATTGTATGAGCCTTCGACAGTCTTGTTATAAAAAGGGACTTCTCGCATCATCTAAAGTTTCTGTGCCGGTTATTTGCGTGGGTAACCTCACAATGGGGGGATCCGGTAAAACACCAGTAGTAATTCACATTGCAAAACTACTGAAAAATCGAGGTTTACAACCAGCTGTCATCAGTCGTGGCTACAAGTCAAAAAACAAAGACGATGTTCACGTTGTCGCTACTATTGAAGAGGTTACGTCAACTCCGACGTTAGCTGGTGATGAACCGTATCTACTTGCCCATAAGATACCGGGAGTACCCGTACTCATTGGAAAAAACCGTGTTCAACCAGCTAAACACGCTGTTACTGACTTCTGTTCTAATATCCTCATTTTAGACGATGGTTTCCAACACCTCAGGCTTCAACGAGATCTAGATCTGGTTTTATTTAATTGCGTAACACTGAACAAACATTTTCACGTCTTTCCTGGAGGTCTGCTACGCGAACCCTTTACAGCCCTACAACGCAGCCATGCCATTATATTCACCAATTATTCCAGTGAATATAAAGTGAAGGTGGCAGAATTTACAAAAAAAATATCTGAGTATCTCAATCATAGCAATATTTTCACGAGTGAATACCGCCCTTCGTATCTATCAGATATTGCTGGAAACAGACTTCCTCTTGATCTCTTTAAAGCAACTGATACCTTGCTTGGTTTTTGCGGAATTGCATCACCTGAAAGATTTATAAAAACCCTTGAAACCCTGCAATATACGCTTTCTGATTTTTACAGTTTTTCAGATCATCATGATTTTACCAGAAAAGATATGGATAAAATCATGGAAAAAGCAGAGGCATATAATGTAACAGCCTGTATAACAACAGAAAAAGATTTTGTGAAACTACGATCATTTTCTCTCTCCTGTCCTGTTTACGCACTTACTATGAGGACAACATTTTCTAAAAATTTTGAAGACTTTATACACACTTTTCTGATGTGAAAAACACACACAGGTGTTTTTTTTCACACAGCAAACTATCCACACCAAGTACACCACCCAGTTCTTGAAAGATTTTATACATAATTACAACACGTAAAAATCCAACCATACCTTTTCTCTCAGGCTTCAATCTGGCTTCTATTTTGCACCAATTGTATATAGTATTCTATTTCCCAGTATCATTTCCCGTAAAAGGATTCCCATGCGATACCCCCTTGAGCCTCACCAACATACAATAAAAAGAACAGTAAGTTGCTGTGGAGTGGGATTACATTCCGGCAGAACAGTAAACCTGGTTATCAAACCGTCAGAGATAAATAGCGGTATTACATTTATCAGAAAAGATTTAGACCAGTATGTGGCTATAAAAGCGAATATGGATAAAATTGTGGATACGCGCCTTGCAACCACTCTCGGTGAAAATGGCGCAACCATTTCCACTACAGAACACCTTCTTGCCGCCGTAAATGGCTGTGGAATCGATAATGCTGTAATAGAAATAGATTCACTTGAAGTACCGATTATGGACGGCAGTGCCGCTCCTTTCGTTTCACTTCTCAAAACAGCCGGCAAGAAAAGGCAAAATGCGTTTAGAAAAGTATTAAAAATTACTGATACAATTACATATAGAGATGGCGACAAAACCATGACGATCAGTCCCTTTGACGGGTTCAGGGTAACTGGTGAAATAGTCTTTGATGACAAGTTGATCAGCTCTCAGCAACTCACCGTTGATGTTACAACCGAACATTTTATTTCTGAAATCAGCCGTGCACGAACCTTTGGGTATGTGGAACAGGTGGAAGAGTTATGGGCTAATGGTCTTGCAATGGGTGGGACGCTTGAAAATGTTATTGCCATTCACTGGAATAGAAGTTCTGTACTTAATGAAGACGGGCTCCGTTTTCAGGATGAATTTATCCGCCATAAAATTCTAGACCTCATTGGCGATATAACTCTTCTCGGTTGCCCTGTACTTGGTCACATTCAAGCCTTTAAGCCCGGTCATACACAACACGCTGCATTTATGCACGCCATCGCTGCATCACCTCAATGCTGGGAACTCATTGAACTTAAACAAAATGGATCATATGCTGTTTTGAATAACGTTTTCTCAAATACCAGGGCAGCAGGGGAAAAACTGATGTTTCCCTTCCTTCCTCAAGCACCTGCAGCAGCTATCGCCCCCTAAAAATCAATACACGACAAATAATACGGTACAATTTCGGCTTTTATCTGGTATATTTCCCGCGTTACGTCTACTCAAGGTAGCAGGGCACTGCCGTCTTATTTTTATTACAGGCAGAAACGCCTTTACCAGACAAAGATTTTTACTTTTCGGTGTAACCGGGTGATATTTTCCCGTCATACCGGTTTGATATTGTTCAGGGGAACACATAGCCTCGTAAAACTGAAAATTCATTCTTATACGCTTAATTACTCTGAAATTATTGACACTTTTGAGGAAATATGCAGACGCGCTGGTACGAAATTGTAACTGTCAGTCTTCTTTTTATCATTATTGGTCTCTTCTCAACCTATCCATTGGTCCAATATTTTGATATTGCAATTCCCTTTGGAGCATTTCAAGATACTCTCCACTGGAATAAAACCGGTGATCAGATACAACTCCTTTACTGGTTCTGGCTGGTTAAAGAAAACCTTCTTGGAAATGTCCCCTTTGACACAAATCCCTATGAATTCATAATGCCTGTGCAACACGCTACCACAGGTTTGAATACATTTCCATTTGCAATAATCTATACTCTTTTCAGCCCATTTGGAGACATCGCTGCCTATAACTGTACAATACTTACATCCTATGTCCTCAGCGGACTTTTTATGTATCTCCTGGTACGTCTCTATAATGGCAACAGGCCAGGGGCAATCATAGCGGCCATTATCTTTACCTGTGCACCCAGCAGAGTTAACAGTATCGCAGGGGGGAATCTTACCGGTTTTCTCTTTTTTCTTTATCCATGGATAATTTATTTTCTGGAAAAAGGAATGAAATCTCGTAAAATCCGCTATGGCTTATTCTCAGCGCTTGGCCTTATAGTCCTGTCGATTCTTGAACCTCATCTTCTTTATTACCTTTTTATATTTTTCATCTTTTACCTTCCTTTTCGTTTTTTCCTGCTCTATAAACCTTTTTTCGGGCCTGAATTAAAAGAAGATAAAGATGATAGAAGTTCCGCTATACTGCTCTCTATTCCCGCTCTTCTCCTGTTTATATGGGTTGCTGGAATTGTTGCAGTTTTCTACAGCCAGGTTCTTTTTTCTTTTAGAGATGCAGATAATCTTTTCACCACATTTTCTCCATGGATATTCACCATATACCCTCTTATCATTGTCTTTTCTGCCATTTTACTGGCCTTACTGCTTCAAAGAGTCATCCAGATCAATTTTAAAAAAGCCCTGATGTCGTGCAGCATTATTGTAGTGCCTTTATACCTTTTTCTCCCCGGCAGCATCTACATCACGTCAGGCGGCGTCTTCTCGACCAACATCCTCCTGACCCTGGTCTGTCTGACAATGATAGTATGCGGACTATTCACTCTGAGAAAAAATCTCCTTCAGATCGCTATATCAGTATATGCAACAATATCAACTAACAGAAAAAAGCTTTACCCTGCTGTTCCATTACTACTTACCATCTGTTACATCGTATATTGGCTTCCGAAGGCTAAAACAGCAAAATTTTCTTCGACCATTGCAGCTGGAGGCAGAACCCTTCATGATGTCAAACTGCTATCAGCCAGGATTTCAGATATTTTCACCTCGACCAGTAATGTCTATTTAGGTGAAGGAACTTTCTTTCTTCTTGCAGGTTTCCTTCTTGTCCTGCTGAGCAGGATTGTGATAAAGGGACAAGAGTTCCGTTATTATAAAAACATGCACCTGCGTACACTCTTTTTTGTTTTGGCCACATCAGTTGGTTATGTTCTTGCTCTTGGACTCTCTTTTGGCAAATCATCTCTCTATTTCTTTTTATATAATTATTTCCCCTACTTTAATTATCCACGCATTTCAGACCGTCTGATGGTCATGGCCCTATTTACAGCATCTATAGGTTCAGGTTTAATTATCACAGCACTCTTCAGACGATTTAACAGGAAATGGTACCATTATTGTCTTTTCTTTTTCTGCGCTATCTTTGCTGTATATCAGTTAAAAGATTATGGTTTTTATACGCATATGGGGTTAACCATACTGGACAATGGCCAATCCGTTTATACATATGTGCAAGAGCATCGTGGAAACAACATACTTCTCGAGCTTCCCCTCTGGCCTGGCGATTCACACCAGTCCTCTCTGTATGAGCACTATATTATGCTGGATAAAATTCCCAGGGTCAACGGATATAGCCCTCTGGTAAAACAGGACTATGTGAACACCGTTTTTAAACCTCTCTACACACTGAATCGTGGAAGACTGAACAAGAAACAATACAACCTGCTGAGACAGCTCCATGTAGGCTATATCACTGTTCATGATAATAGAGACGTTTTTCCAGGAAAAGTCAGCCCTTTTGCTCCCATAACAACGGTAAGAAGACTTCAGAATTCACCGTATCTTGAACAGATACAAATAGACAATTTCATGTTGTTGAAAACAGGGAAACTGAAACGGGATAATATTTATCTTTTTCGAGTTAAAAACGAAGACGAAATAGCCGCATTCAGCATCCACGACAAACAATCCCACGGTCATTATGAAATGCCCTTCGTCTATGATGCAACCCGAAGGTTACGAAACAGTACCGGTGAACGCATAGACTACCCTTTGCTGCATAAAAAGGTATTTCATGCACAGGAAGGTCGTCATGGTGAAGGATATCTCATTCGTGGTCCATTTTCTTCTTTTCCTGAGGGCAATTATCGATGTTATTTTTCACTAAAAGCAAGAGATAATAACGCTAATCCTGGGGAAGAAAAGGATATTGCTACATTAGAAATTGTAAAAACCGGCAGAAATGTTACAGAAACAATTCTGGCCAAAAAGGTAATTACAACATCCCGTCTTCATGACGATACTTTCACAAAAATTGCTGTTGATTTCACACAGGACAGCTTTTCAAAACTGGAATTTCGTCTTCTCTATCATGGCAAAGCAGAGATCTGGGTAGACACCGTTTCAATATATATCCAAGGAGAAGATGCCCCCCTCTATACCATGACAGCATCCAAAATGGTTGGAGACATAGGACGAATGGTTTCCGTTGAAAAGCATCATCCCACAAAGGTGATCGACAATATCGGGTTTATTATAGACGATGATGGTGTTCAAAAAAATGCTCTTCTCGAAGGAGATATGATCGCAGGGCCAGGCAGAATTCTTGAAAAGGGAAAATATCAAATATTTTTTTCAATACGAAAACAAGAGGATACAGATAATCTGACATCTGAAAATGATATTGCCGCTATTCTGCGAATAACTGATGGCATGAATAAACGAATCTTTGCCGAAAAAAAAATCTGGATGAAAGAGCTGCAAACCACCTTTACACCATACGGTGTTACCTTTACACTCGACCAGGATGAAGACCTTAGCTTCCATCTGTTCAGCACAGGCCTTCTTGAACTTCAGGTGGATACTCTTACATTGACAGCCTTGTAACTTACCCTGTCCAAAAAAAGGAAAAGCATCTACGCTGACTTTCTTATTTCATTTCCTTTTTTTGCCAATACTGTCTATAAAATGATAAGTATGATTTTTTTTCCTGTTGTCATCGTTCATCAAGAGAAAGAGTGCCGGAAAAAACGTAAGTTGCTTCTCTTCTTCTGGCCGCAATAAATCAAGCAGCATAATCCCCGGGATAAACGGTTTGTCAACTGGAATAGGGGGTAGATTACCAATACGCACAAGCTTTGCTCCACCATAGGATGATGAACGCCTGTCATAACCAGGGAAATTGGCAGTATCACTTCCTGCAACCAGGGTTGCTGTACTGGTAATAGCCAAGGGCTTTAACCGTGTATTAGCCATAAGATACCACTCACCACAACACCCCACTTTGCCATACTGATTAATAATGCCAGACGCACTGGTATTACCATACCCGTCCGTGGTTATCTTCCACGGAAATGCCGTTGTTCTATTGTCTGAAATACGGTAATAAATCCAGAGTTCATACTTTCCGGGCGGAAGATTTTTAAAAACAGCAGTTGCTGTACCCAGGTACGTGCCATCAGGAGAGGTTTTCAGGCATTTTGAACCGCATGTTTTATTCAAACAACGCCCTTCCTTATCCTTGTGTTTCGTAGTAGAGTAATATTGACTTCTGGGCACAGCCCAATTCCAGCACTTCGAATATGATGTATGGGGTATCTCTTTCGGAACTATATATACTTCCCCAAGAGCAAAGGCCACATGAGCATTTATCCCGAGAATAAAAAGACAGAGGAACAGGTAAAAAAGACGGGCTGAATGGTTTCTTTTAAACATTCGTTTTTCCTTTCATTGAATACAATAAACGCGAACAAAATAACCAAAGGAATGATTATTTTTTCCGGTCAATATAAGGCTATGCCATAGTTTGCAGTACATAGGTACATCATTTTACGCCGTTGTTGATTCCACATTCTCCTTCCATGTTCTAAAAAAACAGAATGCCTCCCTCTGTGACATCCCTATATTCCGCTGGAAGTAAAAAATGAAAAAAGCAGGATAACTCTATTAACTACAAAAATTCTTCTTTTAACATATTATACTCACTTGATGTTATACATCCCTTTCACTTTTTCAAGAGATTTAATAAACGATTCCTTCGATAAATGCTGTATTGAGAATGAAAGCACTGTATTACTGTGAAAGCGCAGCTGTCACTGTATCGTAAAAATGATTTAATTTCTTTCTGAAAACGGGAAGAGAATGATTATCCTGAATGAACTGATGCCCGCATCTCCCCAGGTTGCTCCGCATTTGCGGGTCATTCAGCAACTGAACCATACCTGCGGCCATGCTGGAACTCTCTGTTTCAACCAGCAAAGATATCTCATCGGTAAGTATCTGAGTATGAGATGCCAGGTTTGTAGCAAGCACGGGCTTACCTGAATCGAGATATGAAAATAATTTCATTGGAGTATTATTCCCTTTGATGCGAGGAGATAATAATATATCCGCCTGACCGAGAAAATGACCGAGCATACTCAAAGGTTTTGGCCCGCAAAACACTGTACGCTCTCCAATACCAAGCTGTTTTGCTTTCTCCTGGTAATATTCAATATGCACTTTTCTTCCACCTATTATTACCAGGCTGCCATGACACCCCTGCTTGCAAACTTTTGCAAAGCTTTCGAGCAGCAAATCAATACCCTGATATTCCTCAAGATTACCAACATACAACATAATGGGGTCAGTGATCCGATAAGTTTGACGTAACTGCTCTCCACCGTTTTCCAGGCCATCATCTTTTTCAATAAGCGTAATATCTTCCAGTCGAACCACTTGTTTATCCGGAGACACAGCAACAACGATATCCTCCAGTTCTTTACAGACTGCAACTACCCCGATACTGTTTTTTATTACCATTCTTTCGAAAAAATGCAGCACAGGAAAGATAAATCTAAATATTTTAAATTTTTCTACAATTTGCATAGCCATGGAAGAATCCATGTCATAGACATAATCAAGCTTAAAAAGCTTTTTGTAAAGCAATGCCATGAATGCGGCGTCTTCCAAAGCATGTATGAGGAGATATGATTTCTTACGTATCATGGCTGCCGCCTTGATAAGCATCACCACATCACAGATAATTTTTTTAAGAGATAGAGACGGCGGAATATCATGACAACCTGGTGGTGCTTTTATACGATGTAACGTAACTCCAGGAATTGTAATATCTTCACCTTCATGATAAACAAGTAAATCGATAAGATAACCGCTACGGGCAAGTTCTTCGACAAGAAGACGAACAGCAATAGGAGTTCCCCTTTCCTGAAAAAATGGCTGCGGCGCAAGAACAAGCAGTGAACCTCTCTCCCCATGTATCATCGAGTTCTCCTGACCTTTTTCTAATGAGATATCAACTCATTCATCTCTCTGCCGATCAGCTCGAAAAATAATGGGAGAGCCCAGTTTGGCTGTCAATCCACTTTTCCGGCATAAGGATTCCATCCAAAAGCTTACTTTCCAGTTCTGTAATGTGCGATGAATAACCATGGGAAGAAAAAACTCAGGGTGGAAGTCTGTTCTTGTAAAACCGTTGCGGGCAAGCTCTTCAGAAATTTGTTTTCGGGTAAACAGGGTAAATGGCCTGGTATTTCCTTCTATACGTTTTTTCATGCCGAAAAACTGACTGTAAAAAATATTGGTGGAACGTCGATCAGGATAATCCAGGATAACAGCTTTATCTGCTACCCGGCATAACTCTGCAAGTGCCCTTTGCCAGCGCTGTAAATGAGGCAGAAGCCGAAATGCAAGAACAACAGAAAAACTACGATCTTCAAAGGGGAGATTCAGTAAATCGCATGTATGGTACGTAAAATTTCCAGTATCAATTCGCTGATCAAGCAAGGTTCTACAGCTGTCATCACTGCCGGTAACGGTCACATCAAAACCCTCAGAAACGAGAGGTTCTGCAATCTGGGCATGACCACCCCCAACATCAAGAACTTTTGCTCGAGGAAAATCCTGCAGGAGTTCCAGGACAAGCTTAGTCTGACGATTAAGAAAGAATTCGCCTGCTGCACCTTTAAAACGGCAGGCATAATCGGCTGAAGCTGTTTCAATATCTGCTGTTTCTAGATACATGGTTTTGTCGATGTTTTCAATTCAGAAAGTACAGTCCCCTCTTGTAAAATACTGTACCGATCAATAACTTCTGCCATTTGTTCTTCACACATATCTTTGTTTAGGTCCAGCATCTGTTGTATAATTTCAAGAATCTTTTCAAGTGTATCTTTTTTCGGGCATTCAGCACTCCCCAGGGCAGAACGCCGGAACACAATATCACTCAACCGAAAAGCCATTTCCTCTTTGATAAAATATCTGATTTCTGCGGCAAATACACGTGAATCGAAATCTTTCGGATCAAAAAAATTTCCGGTTACATCCAAAAGATTATTTTCCGCCAGATCAGATCTTTCAATATACGCCATTACCCTACGCCAATCCCGGCCATAACGATTCTTGAAAAGAGTACAGATTTCCTTATATCTTTCCGATAGATATTGAGCAAGATCGCTGAAATCATGAGATTTTTTTTCTTTTACATACTCATCTGCATAACACGCCTGTCCAGGTTTATCAAGATATTTTCTCCCCAGTAATCGAACCACCTTTTCTCCAACATCCTGAGCCGTTGTATATTTTACGCCCTTGATAGAAACAAGCCCTTTAACAGGAGAGTTTACGCCGGATTCTTTTTTGTTTCCATGATCTATGATCAACGAAGATTTATCCAATTGAACAGAATCATTTTCAAAATTATTCTCTTCTTCCTGCGAAGAGTTTGAAAGCATGGGAACCAGTCCGCCATGGTAATGGCCAATATCAGCCATTGTCAAATCTGCGTGAGGATAGATTTTATTAACATCTGCAATCATCTTACTCACCAGTCCACGATTCAGTTTAAAATTGGCAGGATCTCCTTTGTAAGGAATATAATTAGTACCAATTATTGTATACTTATCTCGCCAGGGAACAAAAAAGAATAACCTCTTCCCTCTTTTGATCAGTGCATCAGTATCCGTATAATCTGTGTACCCTTCCAGCCCCACAGCATATTTATCAAACAGTTTCTTCTTAATAATAATATTTACAGCTATTGCCCATTGCTGCGAAGATTGATTATTACAAGGTCGCAGATTGTTTAGCCAGGGTCCGGTAGCGTTTACAACTGTGCCAGAAAAAACCTCCAGTTTTCTACCAGACAGCAAATCTGAGCTCCGCACGCCCTTAGCAATGCCATCCTCAACGATTATATCATCAACCCGCATATAATTAATTGCTGTTGCACCATAACAACAGGCTTCTTTTACATACTCGAGCACAAGTCGCTCACTGTTCACAGCAATTGCGTCATACCATACTGCACCACCAGTGAGGTTTTCTTTTTTAATATAAGGAACCTCTTTGAGTATCTCCTGAGGTGACAATTTTTTAGTATCAGGAAGCCAGCAACTACCCAGAAGGTCCCTATTGCGGTCGCAAGCTATCCAGTCATATACTTTAAAGGCCAGACCCATTACTTCCCTGCCCTTTATACCGTGACCATACGTGGGCATAACACAAGATAATGGTTTAACCAGGTGCGGAGCAAATCGCATCATAGAGCGTCTGGAACGTATGGACTCCCGCATACGCACAAAATCACCATGCTGAAGATATCGAATGCCGCCATGGATGATTTTAAGACTGTTTGCCGAAGTTGCCCATCCCCAATCCCTCTGTTCGATAAGAGCAACCTTATAGCCAGCTTTTGATGCTACAAGAGAAAGAACTGCGCCATGGATTCCGCCACCAACAACAATCACATCAAAGTCAGTATCTGCTATTTTATCAATATTTCTTTGCATACATACAGTTTTCTCTACCAGAAAATCTTCCCTGATATATTAATTTCATACGAGGACGGGTGAGGAGTAAACGACTACAAGCTCAGACATTAATTCGTTTTAATAATTTCTGCCCCCAGTACACAGCCAGTAACATATGCAACGAGTTATCCTCTTGTAGTCAAGATAACTATTGTTACAGGTGTGGGGAGCTACGATAATTAAAGAGAAATGAAAGATTTGTATATCTTCCCTTTCTCATACAACATAAAACATACAGATCATACTACAATGCTCTGTTCTTGTCAGGCCTGGAGTGTGATCCGCTTTTATTTCGAAGTCTGCAAAGCAAGAAACATCCTACACAAACAGTAATTCCCCATTGCAGGCAATGGGGAATTACCGGATCACTTCAAGTCCATTAAGAGTCAGGCCACTGCAACAACATGCTGTGACACTGAGATCCGACTCTCAATTATTTGTCATTATGGCATTCGAATAACTGAATACTCTTTTCAACCTTCTCCCTTACATGGTAGTAGGAGTGGTGGCAGTCTGCCCGAGGAGTAAAAAGTTTACGCCTGCAATATTCATTGATTCCTCTGGTTCTGGGTCAGCATCTCCGATACGGACAAGTTTCGCACCGCCATATGCTGTTGAACGTCTGTCGTATCCAGGGTAATCATCAGTATCACTCCCTGCAACCAGGGTCGCTGTGCTTGTGATAGTCAGAGGATTTCTACGTGTACTTCTCATCAGATAATAGTCACCACAACATCCTGCATTTCCATACTGATTGATAATACCAGAAGCAGTTGTACGCCCCGAGGTACCATCGGTAGTTATTTTCCAGGGGAAGGCTGATGTTCTGTTATCAGAAATCCTGTAATGAATCCAGAGTTCATACTTTCCAGGAGGAAGATTTTTAAAAACAGCCGTTGCAGTACCGAGATATGTGCCATCAGGGTTTGTCCTCAAACACTCTCTCCCACAGGTGCCGTTAAGACATCGCCCTTCTTTTCCAGCCCAACGGGTGGTTGAATAATAAGGTGGGCGTGGTACCGCCCAGTTATAACATTTTGTGTAGGTGGTATGAGGAATTTCCTTGGGAACAATAAATGTTTCTCCCAGTGCAAAAGCAAAATTCGAAGTAACTCCAACAAGAAAAAATAATAACGACAGATTCAACAGCAGTATTTTAGTGAGCTTTCTCTTGACCATTCCTTTCTTCCTTTGTTTTTAATAATTTGATTCGTGTAAAAAAGAACTTCATCTTTTCTCTCTTTATCAGAGGATATCATAGTTATTTTCTATTTACCAGATTTTTCTCACTCTCTTTAATGTTCTTTTATTACTGATAATTTTTTCTTTACTTTGTATTTGCATCACCGTATAGTTAGCGCACTGATTTAACGGTTTGTTTCACTTCTTGGATCCCAAAGAGTACACCTTTACTGTTGTCTTTTTGTTTGCAATTTGATTGCTCCGTTTCCACACAAAACAGATAACACCCCTAGAAGGAATGATGAAGCGATGAAAAACAATTCCCATATAATATCAAGATGCTTTACGTTATTAGTTGCCTTTCTTGTTTCTGGAGAGATAGCTTTTGCCGGGAAACAAGCTGGTTTTGCTCTTCCAGAGACTATTCTTTCTGACATTGCAATAACGACAACCAGCGAATCCAAACTCACTGTGTCGGTCTCAGCGCAAGACAGTGCCGGGATTATTACAACCCGTTGTTATTTCAGGTACGCTTCTTCCGTACCCTACATTTACGCGGAAATGAACAGTAAAGACAAGAATAGATATACATGTGAAATACCCTATCCCGCCAAGACTGACACCACTCTGGATTTCCTGATCCTCGCGGTTAATGGAAACAGGCAGATTGTTGTTTCGCCAAATTATCAAAGTTCAATTGCTGTAGATATAAAAGAAATACCTGTTGATTTACTATTACACAGCGAAACGAAAGCTTCCCCAAATGCTGTGTCTCTCTTTGCTGATCATGAACACATCACAATTCACGAGACACCGGTTACTGAAAATTATGGTGTACTTGCCGGGCTATATAATGCCGATCAAGTAAAGGGAGATACAGTCCCAGGATATTTTGGGGCATTCACCTGCAACCATGGAACAATGGCAGCAAGACAGGGACTGGCCATTTCTCTTGATTTTTCACCTGGGCATGGAAACAATGTCTTTAGCAGCCCGGCACGAGTGGATCTTTCAGGTGAATATTGGTCAGGCGAATTTTACCGGACTGATGATTATGCTGGTACCCAGCAGGATATCACCGCATCAATTACTCAAAATGCTGGCTATGTAGTCGTTGTCACCACTTCTCTTGAAGGGCTTGGCCATCAACTTGTAGGAAAGATCTATTCATCGAATCATTTACTCCTCTATGATCAATATGACGGTGAAGACTGGACTACCCATTATGGCCCTGCCTCAGAAAAATATGTCTTACTCGCTGACTATGTCTGGGATATGCATGGACATCCTTTAAACATAATTTCATTGCATCGAGCAACTTTTGACTCTCCCCCTACTCCGATAATAACAAATAAAAAAAATCTACCGGCAGTCCCGGCTTTACTGCTGAAACAATAGTTTCAGCTACGATATAACATAACAGAATCACATGGTTTTTCAGTAATCTTCGGCACTTTTAAATCCAAATGAAAAATGGAGCCTATTATGAAAACTATTATGCTGCTCATCAGACTTTTTCTCCCACTATCCCTCTGTTTTTCTGTAACTATAACATTTGCAGACGACAGACAAATGGGCCTTTGTCTGTGTAATCCCACCAATGCAGGAAGCCTTGAAAAACCTCATTGTGCAACGCCAGCCAGTTCCTCAGATGCTGATGAAATTGAAGAATCATGGCCGACTACTCCATCAGTTTACACCACAAATCTGAACACAGAGGATTTTCCATGGATTACCTTTATCCATAACTTTTCCAGAAGAGAAGATAAATGTCCTTTATATAAGGAAGAAATGGATCAACGAATCTACTTTTTCGATAGCCCTATACGCATAGGTGACGATCTCTATTTTAATGAAAATCCAAAACATTCTGGTATGAGCTTCTGTATAAGCTCTGCCCCCTATAACTCATATACAACCACTTTTACTCTTCCTGAAGAGTGCGAATTTAACAGTGCCACTCTCCAGTACTGGGCTACTGGTGTCTGGAATGATGATTTTATTTACCTTAATGGAGTTCGCGTAACTGAAATTTGTCATACCGGCAATATTGCCAAACAAGGAGATGTCCGCGTACAGGGAATAGATACATGCTGCACTGACAATGCTATTGATATTTCTAATCTTTTGAGAATAGGGGAAAATACACTCAAAATTAAGCTTTCCCTCTATCCATGGGATGATGATGGCACACCTTATGATGATATTGAAATATACGATATGCATATAATCATTGATTCTGCCAATTGATTTTTCATTATTTCAGCTTACGTGAAATATTCCTGGCCTGTTCGTGACAGATTTCATTTATCTTCTCTTTCCATTCGATTTACCATTCAGAAAAAAAGCGATATTCAATGTCAAGATCGCTTTTTTTCTTATCTTCAGTTGCCTTTCAAAATTTTGGTGACTATTTTGCTGTCCGTAGCCTACTGAACAATTATCTGGATCGAAGTTTGTTTTTTCCCGACTCATCAGGTACTGCTTTTATTATAGAGGTAAACTATGTGTGGAATTTGTGGTAAGATCTACCATGATACAAAAAGATATGTCACAGAAGAGTCTATCAAAAAAATGATGGACTCCATGGTACATCGCGGCCCCGATGATGCTGGAAAATATATACATAAAAATATTGGTCTGGGCTTCCGCAGATTAAGCATTATAGACCTCAGCACAGGGCATCAACCCATAACCAATGAAGACAGGTCAATATGGCTTGTTTTTAATGGTGAGATATACAACCATCTGGATCTCAGAAACATGCTCATCCAGAAAGGCCATATCTTCTCGACAAAAACAGACTCAGAAACAATCATTCATCTCTGGGAAGAGTATGGAATAGAGTGTGTTGATCATCTGCGTGGCATGTTCGCCTTTGCCATATGGGACAATAAGAAGAAAGAACTTTTTATTGCCAGGGACCGTCTGGGAGAAAAACCCCTGTTCTATTATTCCGATCACACTACTTTTATCTTTGGCTCCGAGGTCAAAACGGTACTTCAGGATCATGAAACTTCTAAAACCATGAATCTTGATGCCATGGACAGCTATTTATCTTTACGTTTCATACCTGCTCCAAACACCATGTTCAAAGAGATTAAAAAATTGAAAGCAGGTCATTTTTTACACATTAAAGATGGGGAATTACATAGTAAACAGTACTGGAAGCCCTCGTATATTGAAAAATTTTCAGGTACACGCGAAGAAGCACTGGAAACAATGCAGTATCTTATGAAAGATGCTGTACAGATGAGGTTAATGAGCGAAGTTCCTCTTGGTGCCTTTTTAAGTGGTGGAATCGATTCCAGTCTTCTTGTCAGTTTAATCAGTCTTACCTCACCAGAAAAACCGAATACATTTTCCATAGGAGTTGTTGATGATGATTTCAACGAGCTCCCCTATGCGAAAGCTGTTGCTGAAAAATATATGACAACGCATCGAGAGTATCTGATAAAGCCTGTTATCATTGATATTTTACCCAAAGTTATCAATATGATGGATGAACCCACAGACCCTTTTGCTCTCAGTGTTTATAATATTTCGGAAGTCACCAGAAAACATGTTACCGTGGCAATTGGCGGGGATGGTGGCGATGAATTATTTGGCGGCTATGACCGGTATAACGGCAATCAATATGTAGGTTATCTCAGATATATCCCGGAAGCATTACGGCTGGGAAGCCTTAATTCCCTGATAAAACTGTTTCCTGAAAAATTCTCGAAGAAAAGTTTGTCCCAAAAACTGAAATGGCTCAAACATATGTCATCATTTGAAAATGACCGAAGATATTATGAAAGCATGTCATTTTTCCGATTTTCTGATAGAGAGAAGAACTCCCTGTACACTACAGAACTCCAGAGAAAAATGGAAAATATCCATCCATCAACATATATTCTCGACCATTTCAATGACAGCACTACCAACAGTTATGTTGACGCAATGATGTACACAGATATGATGACCAGGCTTCCAGATTACACATTACAAATTCTGGATAGAATGACTATGGCCCACAGCCTTGAGGGCCGCTCGCCCTTTCTGGATCACAAACTCGTTGAATTTGCAGCATCCCTTCCTGCGGAATGGAAAGTATCTAATGGAAATCTTAAAATATTTTTACGTGATTTTTCTAGACAGTATCTACCATCCGTCCTGCTAAAAAGAGAAAAACAGGGATTTGGTTTTCCCTTGAACAGGTGGCTGAAAAATGATCTGAAAGAAATGATTGACGATGTATTTTCAAGCTCCAGACTTATCAGAGACGGCTACTTTAATGAAAAATATATTTTAAAAATTATAAAAGAGCATCAGAATGAATGTGCAGATCACCAGATGAGGATATGGAGTCTGTTAAATATGGAGCTGTGGTACAGAACATTTATGGCTCATTAATTTTACAATAATTACCCCAGCTATCGCACAATGTAATCACCACCTGTCAGAACACCCGTAGAAAGCGAATGAGCTATAAAAAAACCTTAAATATTATCACCGAGACTGTGACACCTGGACTATGTGCCAGATGCGGTGCCTGTGTACCCGTTTGTCCCCGTCACATTATAAAGCTTGACGAACATCATTATCCCTATATTGAAGAAATGGACAGGTGTTTAACGAAATGCAACATGTGTGTCAGCATTTGTCCAGGGAAAACTGTTGATTTTAATGCCTGGGATGATGAGCTCTATGAAAAAAGACCGCACCCTGAATCCATTACAGGAATTGTCAAAAGCTGTTTTGTTGGATACTCCACGAATAAAAACATACGTGAAGCAGGGGCAAGCGGTGGTATTGTAACGCAGTTGTTAACCTATATGCTGGAAAAAAATCTGATAGATGGTGCTCTGGTACTTGGTAGTGAGGATGACAAGAAGGGATACCGTATAAATCCCGTTATTGCCAGGTCAACCGAAATGTTAAAAGAGGCTGCCAGATCCAAATATTTAATCAGCCCCCATCTCACCAAAATTCAGGAAATTATGGAAACTGAGGGCAGATATGCTATCGTAGCCCTCCCCTGTCAAACTCATGCTATCAGAAAATATCGCAAAATCAATAAGAAATTCAGAAATCGAGTGAAACTGGTTATTGGACTTCATTGTAATACAGTCTATGAGCCTTATTTGCTTGATGATATGATTGAAATCAGTGGTTATCGAAGAGATGAAGTCAGCAACGTTGAATTCAGAGGCGGTGAGTGGCCGGGCTATATTCAATTGACCTTGAAAAATGGCAAGGTAGTGCGTCCTTTTAAATTTGAAGAAATCAAGGATGCAATCAATACCTTAAAACTTTTTTACAGCACCAGACGGTGCAATCTCTGTATGGATTTTTCAGCCGAGTACTCTGATTTGACAGTAGCAGACCCTTGGCTGAGAGGAGAGGACGGTAACTACCTCTATGACGATGGATGGACCACCATATTGACACGAACTGAAACCGGTGACAAGGTCATACAAGACGCTACTTCTGCTGGATACATAATAACCGAAGATCTTCCACTGCAAACATACATGATGAATTTTGAGAGAAATGCAACCTACAAAAGAAGCCACGTACCCAAAAATATAAACATGCGGAAAATGTTTAAACTACCAGTGCCTGAGTATTCGCGCCCTTTCAAAACATTTACACTCGTATCCTATCTGCCGGTATTTGTTAAAATCAGTCTGTTATATATATCAAGAAAATCCAAATTCTTACGTTTTACAGGGGTTAAACTATTCAACTCTGATCTTGCGATGAAATTTTTTGCATGGAACAGAAAAAGAAAGAAACGTGATTATAGAATAACCTATAAAAAAACAGAACAATTTGTACGCCGTGTCAGAGCTAACGATCTCGAAGAAGATAACCTGTAAAAGAAAACTCCTGAAAAACAGTTTCAACGATATTTTTCCTCACCGAATAGCTGGTTCTTCCATATAATCCAATTCACAAGATAAGCGATCTTAAAAATTTGAAGACTTCCGATTGAAAACGTTTGAACTATCCACTGAAAAATCTGGTCTAAAACCGGCAGCTCAATATTCGAATAAACACGATTTTATAAAAAAATCGCATTCCAATACCAGCCAGAATCAGGTACATTGTCTGATGAACTCTTTTACAGTGATAATTACTGTGAAATGCTCAAATTTATCCATTACGTGGAATAATCCACCATTCATACTACATAAGGAGAACTCATGTTAGAAGATACAGCAGCCAGGCAAACAGACTTACTCAAGCCTGTAAAAGAAATACTCACACCGGTTGATACTCCACCTTCACATGATTATGCCATAGCTGATATCTCTCTTGCAGACTGGGGTCGCAAGGAAATAGAGATTGCTGAACAGGAAATGCCAGGCCTCATGGCAACCCGTGAGAAATATGGACCATCCAAACCGCTGCAAGGTGTTCGTATTATGGGAAGCCTGCATATGACCATCCAGACAGCGGTTCTCATCGAAACCCTTACAGCTCTGGGAGCTGATGTCCGCTGGGCCAGCTGTAATATATTTTCCACACAGGATCACGCGGCAGCAGCTATTGCCAAGGCAGGAATTCCCGTGTTTGCCTGGAAGGGAGAGACTCTGGAAGAATATTGGCAATGTACTCTCAGAGCCATGACATGGCCAGATGGATCCACACCGCAACTTATTGTCGATGATGGCGGCGATGCAACCCTTCTGATACACAGAGGCTATGCAACAGAGAAAACACCTGAACTACTTGAAGAGACATCAGATAACAAGGAAATGCAAGTAATCATGCAGCTTGTTAAAGATGTCTATGCTGTTAAACCCACATTCTGGCAGGAAGCTGTAAAAGAATGGAAAGGGGTTTCCGAGGAGACAACCACAGGTGTAAACAGACTGTATCATATGCAGAAAGAAGGTTCGCTGCTCGTTCCCGCAATCAATGTCAATGACTCTGTGACAAAATCAAAATTTGACAATGTCTATGGCTGCCGTCATTCCCTGGTGGATGGTCTATGCCGAGCTATGGATGTCATGCTGGCTGGAAAAACTGCCATGGTCTGCGGCTTCGGTGATGTGGGCAAAGGTTCTGCCGAGTCTCTTGCCGGCCAGAAATGCAGAATACTTGTTTCAGAAATTGATCCCATTTGCGCATTGCAGGCCTGCATGGCCGGGTTTACTGTGTGCAGGGTTGAAGATGCATTGTCGCAGGCAGATATCTTTGTTACCACTACAGGAAACAAGAATATCATTACAGCAGAGCATATGAGCAAAATGAAGGATCAGGCCATCATCTGCAATATCGGTCATTTCGACAATGAGATTGAAGTGGATAGGCTCAATGCATGGCCAGGTGTTGTTAAAACTGAGATCAAACCCCAGGTGGATAAATACACCTTCCCTGACGGTCATTCCATTTACCTGCTGGCAGAAGGTCGCCTGGTCAATCTGGGCTGTGCGACCGGCCATCCCAGTTTTGTCATGTCAAACAGTTTTGCAAATCAGGTACTGGCACAAATTGACCTTTGGAATAACAGAGAAACATATCAGGCGGGTGTTTTTCTGCTGGATAAAAAACTTGATGAAGAGGTTGCCAGATTACACCTTGATAAGCTTGGCGCGGTACTCACAGAACTCTCACAAGAACAGGCTGACTATATTGGTGTGCCAATAGAGGGTCCATACAAACCAGATCACTATAGATATTAAAACCAAGTGCCGGTAAATCCAGGTAGGCTAAGGAGGCTTCCTGTAAAATCAGCATAGTAGTGCCCGATCTATAGTTGATAATAAAAAAAGCCCCGATCCTGTATGAGGACCGGGGCTTTTCCATGAAATCAGCCATGCAGTTTTTCACTCTGCAGAAGCTGCAGCTGTAAGTCTCTGAATTTTGGTAATCAGGTTTTTAAGAATCATCACCTCTTCCATGGGTACAAACAGTTCTCCTTCAAAATGAGAATCGATAAAGCTCCCTGTCATTCCAATCCCCGGGCCAACCTGGATATCTATCATTGATTCCCCTGTTTCAGGATCTTGCGGAAGAGAGAAAACACCGGGTAGGCTCATGTTCTGCATCCATTGCAATAATCTTGGAACGGAAAGGTACATAAACATATTGCTTTCTTCAGGAAGACCAAATTCTGCAAAATAAGGTGCAGCAGGAATTTTCTTATTCTGGCTGACATTACTCATTATTGAAGCAACATTCTTCTCACTGGATTTTCCCAGACTCATAACAGCATACTTTTCAGTCAAGCCAATTGGCATATTGAACTTCTGCCCAAAGAAGCGGGTAAAAAGAGCTTTTTCTTCTTCAGAGCCAAGGGAATCAACACTCAAGTTTGAATCAAAGCGCATGATTTCACCACCTTGCACCCTTTCAGATTCTGACAACGTCAGATCAAAAACCACATCCTGGGGGATATCCTCTGTCATCTGTGTCATCATCATATCCAACATTTCAGGATACTCTCCAAACAACGCTTTGGCCTTGGCACTGTCAGAAATCTCCATAACTTCTGTTACCAGAGTCTCGGATGCCGGACTCAACATACCCACAACAAATTCGGTTTTAAAAACTTCAAAGGCATTTTCCATCCATTGAGAAATACGCTCAATTGCAGCTTCATCTTTGATGTTACCGAGAAAAGTCGCATTCATCATGTTGAGATAGGCCTGTTTAAACTCTTTTGTGATATTAAGTGAAGTACTTATCATGATTGAAGAATCAGCAGGCATAATACCCAATAGAGCAGGCTTTTTGGGAACCTGGTCTTTCATAAATTTCCCAACCGCAGTATTTGGTAATGCGAACATTGCCTTGGAAATCCGTACCCCCTGTTCTTCAAGCCCGACACCTAGTTGCAACTGATCAATTTCCCTGAGCGTTTCTAACAGCGTATTCATCTCAATTTCAGCTATTTCGCTCATAGAAGGCTGATCTTTATTCTCTTCTTCAGATCCCTCCATCTCCATTTCCAATACATTCAGAGCCTGCTCCTTAAACATGTCAATCATCGGCTGTAAGGCAACTAAAATTCTTTTCAGTCCAATAGAGGCAGCAATCTGTCCCTTCACAACAGGAAGTTCCGTAAGTATACTATTTTCTGTTTCCACAAGTATTTTTGCCTGTGTCGCCAATTGAGGACTCTGAGCAATAACACCATATTCACCTGTTATTCCTATAAAAATATCTTCCTGATCGGAATCTTTAAAAATCTGTAGCTCACCAATATCAGGTTGCCTGCTCAAATTCGAAGACAAGACCTCCAGAAACTCATCACCTTTAACGAGCGGGGCAATGAGAGCCACAGGGTTCTGTGAATATTTCACGGGATTAAAAATCACAGCGGTATATTCACCGGCCATGTCCATTCCCTTCCATTCAGGATTATTAAACACCTGCTGCCCAACCATCATGGAGTTTACCAGTCCCCCCATCCCAGGCTGGAACTTATCAACAAGTGCAGCAACTCGTGGCAAAAGCTCCTGTGGATTATGTATTCTAACAACAGCAAAGACATCCTCTTCCAATGCTCCTTCATCGGCAGCTTTCAAATCCATCTTCGCAAAAGCTGTCCCCATCGGGGATAGCAAAAAATAAAGTAAAAATAAACAGATGAAACGCATATCATTGTCTCCTAATCGGTAATGATTTATATTAACTTCTCAATATAAGAGATTTAGAATAATAAAAGTTTTCAATCAAGATCGAGGTATATAATTGATATCTCAAGGTCTAACGCTTGCAGAAGGCAAATTTTTGACCAGCGCAGAAATTGGCAGAATGAGCAATTTTTCAAGTCTCCCATAATCCCTTACTGGAAAGCAGCCAGGGATTATAGGGAATTACAAAATATCAAATATTTATTTCTGTACCAAGCACCTCAAGAAATTTTCGTATCCATGCAGGATGTGCAGGCCATGCCGGTGCAGTCACCAGATTGCCATCGACATGAGCATCAGTGAAGGTCTCGTTATTGGCCATCCAGGTACCCCCACCACCCACAACATCAGGACCACATGCAGGATAGGCAGAACATGCCTTTCCCTGGAGAACGCCAGCAGTAACAAGGATCTGAGGACCATGACAAATGGCGGCAATGGGCTTGTTGTCACTGTTGAAAGCACGTACAAGCTCGAGCACCTTCTCATTTAATCTGAGATATTCGGGTGCCCGACCTCCCGGTATAACAAGAGCATCATATCCTTCAGCTGATATTTCATCAAAATCTGCGGTAATCATAAAGTTATGACCGGGCTTTTCAGAGTAAGTCTGATCTCCTTCAAAATCATGAATAGCAGTTTTAACTGTATCACCGCCTTTTTTATCCGGACATACAGTATCAACGTGGTGTCCGATCATCAGCAACATCTGAAAGGGCACCATTGCCTCATAATCTTCAACATAATCTCCAACCAGCATCAAAATTTTTTTCTGTGCCATTTTTTCCTCCTCACTATAATTTTTGGGCTTGTTACACCTTTGTCATCAGAAACTATCAACAAAATCCACCTCAACGAGCCAGGTAAAGAATAAACCTGAACCATGAATGGTATGATCAACATTCGTACTCATCGGAATCGGTAAAACCCTTCTAAAAAAATAATACTCTCAAACAGGGTTTCAGGAACAATAAAATATCCCGTTCTTCCATATTTTCCAAACTGCACGAGTATACCATATGCAAGTAATTTATTCCAAAGTAATTCCATGAAACTACCAGCAGCAGGACAATCCCATTTCTGCATGGAAGAATAAAGAAATCTGGCATTTCCCTGTAAACTGATTATCATCATAAGTAATAATCACACTCATCAAGGAGATATTCATGAAAATCACGCTAACCTGTATCTTCTCGTATTTCCTGTTTCTTATAAATGGTATTGCTCCTCATCCTGTTTTATCTTCAACCATTGCAGGCTGTCCACTGCTGCCAGCTGACAACATCTGGAACACAAAGGTTGATACATTGCCTGTTGAACCCAACTCCGATAAATATATAAACACAATGGGAGCTGACACTTCGCTGCATCCTGATTTTGGAGCACCATACTGGACAGGTGAACGCTGGTCACCCATTGGTATTCCCTATAATGTGGTATCAGGTAGTCAGGAGAAAAAGACCATGCACTTTGATTACGAAGATGAAAGTGATGCCGGTCCATACCCGATACCAGATAATCCGGAAATTGAGGGGGTTCTGCCTGACGGCGACAGAGACGTGGCCGGAGATCGTCATATCCTGGTGGTGGATAAAGATAATTGTATACTCTACGAAACATGGAACAGCTGGCCACGACCTGACGGCAGCTGGGACGCTGGTTCAGGTGCCATTTTTCATCTATCATCAAACTCACTGCGCCCAGATGGCTGGACATCCGCTGATGCGGCTGGTTTACCTGTACTTCCGGGGTTGATACGCTATGAGGAGCTACTTGCAGGTGAAATCACCCATGCAATTCGTTTTACTGCAGCAAACAACCATATCCGCAAAGCCTATGTCTGGCCGGCAAGACACCAGGCAAACACCAGTAACAACCCTCTCCTTCCACCCATGGGACAGCGGTTCAGGTTAAAAGCTGATTTTAACACAGCCGGTTTTTCTACCCAGATGCAAATTATCTTGAAGGCTATGAAAACTTACGGCCTTATTCTTGCTGACAATGGCTCAGATTGGTATATCAGTGGAGTTGCCGACAACAGATGGAATAATGATCTGCTGGTAGAGGAATTCAGCAGGATACAG
>PDWI01001659.1_pt1 | contig 38022 bp, 31 predicted proteins | sample 1430891 | NCBI WGS metagenome assembly PDWI01 (sample SAMN01162508, study PRJNA174530) | Oral metagenome, whole genome shotgun sequencing project. | biome: Marine environment; feature: Marine mammal; material: Swab sample of the gingival sulcus; isolation source: swab sample of gingival sulcus... | reverse complement strand
TGAAGATGAGATTCAGATAGACACGCGCAATTTCCCTGCCGGCACCTATTATCTTCACGTAACCTACGGCGACAAAACCGAAAAATCACAACTTGTAATTGAATAGTCTGTGTCTTTTTGTACCATTGCAAAGGCAAGGCTGTATTCATCACAGTGTAGAGCATTTGAGGGGCGAAACATTTTTCGCCCCGACAATCGGTTCAGAAACTCATCCAAACAGGACAAACTCGCGGGTTTGTCCCCATGTCGTATTTTGCTTGTAGAAAAAATTTTGCAGCTTTTAATTCAACAAATTCTTGTTGTATTGCTTGCCAATTTTTTCTGTTTTGTTTATACATTAAAACGAATATGGAGCAAATCGCCATCGTTTACAATATAGTTTTTGCCTTCGATTTTAAGTTTTCCTTTTTCTTTGCAGGCATTTTCTCCGCCCAATTCCATATAATCGCTAAATTTCATTACTTCTGCTCGAATAAACCCCCGTTCAAGGTCGCTGTGAATCACGCCGGCTGCTTGCGGTGCGGTGTATCCTTCTTTGATTGTCCATGCTCGAATTTCTTTCGGTCCGACGGTAAAAAAGGTTTTCAGGTTCAACAATGCGTATGCCGAGCGCAATAGTTTGTTCACGGCGGGTTCTTGCAGTCCTGCATCGTTCAGAAATTCAGCGCGGTCGTTTTCGTCGTCGAGTTCGGCAATCTCCGCTTCGAGCGCAGCAGCAAGCACAAGTATCTCGCTGTCGTCGTCTTTAAGGGCTTCTTTTACCTGTTCGACATATTTATTTCCTGCAAGCGCAGAGTTTTCATCGACATTGCAAACATACAAAACGGGTTTGGCGGTCAATAAGAATAAATCTTCCACAAAGCGTTTGTCTTGCTCCTCAAGCGCAACAGTGCGTGCATTTCCCATGTTTTCAAGATGTTCTTTGTAGATGTTGAGTATCTCGATGGCTTTTTTCGCTTCTTTATCTCCCGATTTGGCTACTTTTTCCATGCGAGTTATCTTTTTCTCGACCGACTCAAGGTCTTTTATCTGCAACTCAAAATCAACCAACTCAATGTCTCTGACAGGATCTATTTCGCCTTCGATATGAGGCAGATTATCGTCGTCAAAACACCTTAAAACATGAATCAAAGCATCTGTGTTGCGTATATCTGCAAGAAATTTGTTGCCAACACCTTCGCCTTTGCTTGCGCCTTTGGTCAAGCCCGGAATATCAACGATTTCAACCGTTGTTTGGATAATTTTTTCCGTAGGTTGAAATTTTTCAAGTTCATAAAGCCGCGAATCCGGAACTTTTACAATTCCTATGTTTGATTTTGATGTGCTGAAAGCAAAATCTGTAATTTGTGCTTTGTTCTCTGAAAAACAATTGTAAATTGTCGTTTTTCCAATATTGGATAAGCCAATAATTCCACACTGAAGTCCCATAAATTTTATTTTATATGTTTTACCTCACAAATGTAAGGCTTCTGATTTAACTATAAAAATGATTTTTACGATTTCGAGCTTGTATTTTTTTTAATATGCTTGTTTGTTGTCTGTGTATTGATTATTTCTATAATTTTATGGCGTTTATTTTATTAAGTCATATTGTATCAACACTTCCTTAAAATTAAGAAGTAAGAGTTAAGAATTATTTTATGCAAAACAATAAAAGATACGAACGAAAATTTGTAGTTGATTCTATTCCAAAAGAAACAATCGAGTTGATAATCAAGCAACATCGTGCTTGTTTTTCTCAAATATATCAGGAGCGAAGCATAAACAACATTTATTTAGATACGCACAATTTTATGTTTTATCTTGATAATAATTTTGGAAAAGGACAGAGGAAGAAAGTCCGAATCAGATGGTATGGCGATATGCTTGGCAAAATTGCCAAACCTGTTTTGGAGTTTAAAATCAAATTGGGTGCTGTTGGCGACAAATTAAGTTTCAGGCTGAAGCCTTTTGACGTAAACCGAAATTTTACAAAAGAGCATCTTCGCAAAGTGTTTTTAGAATCAGATTTGCCTGCTTGGGTAATCGAAGATGTCTTGCCTTTAGAACCCAAATTGTTGAACAAATATTCTCGAAAATATTTCTTGTCGGCAGATAAAAACTTCCGAACAACAATTGATTTTAATCTGCAATATTTTCAAATAGGAAAATACAACAATTGTTTCATTAAAGGCGCAACAGACGAAAAAGGAACAATTGTCGAGTTGAAATATAAGTACGACAAAGACAATCTTGCCGAGCTGATTTCAAACGGCTTTCCTTTCAGGCTTACCAAAAGCTCGAAATATGTGAACGGGATTGAGAAATTTTATTACAATATTCCGGTGTAAAGTGTCTTTGTTTTTCTATTTGACTTTACTAATCGGTTGTGCATAAGCCTCAACAGCTTCTTGGGTAATGTTATTTTCGCATAAAATGATCAATCGTTCAACAACATTGCGAAATTCTCTGATATTTCCTGTCCACGTGATTTTTTTCAGCTCTTCGATGGCTCCGGGCGTAATTCCTTTTCGTTGCATTCCATATTCTTGGCATACCAGTTCGATAAAATGGTCTGCCAATAAAGGAATATCTTCCAAGCGTGAATTTAACGACGGAACATTGATCAATATAACGCTCAACCTATGGTATAGGTCTTCGCGGAAATTGTTTTGTTCAATTTCTTTTTTCAGGTTTTTATTTGTTGCAGCAATGATTCTGACATCAATTTTTATTTCTTTATCGCTCCCGACCCTTGGCTCATGTCGCCGATTTCGTCAAGAAAGATAGTTCCTCCATTGGCAAGTTCAAATTTCCCCTTTCTTTGTTTGTAGGCAGAAGTAAAAGAGCCTTTTTCGTGTCCAAAAAGTTCACTTTCAATAAGCTCGGAAGGAATTGCGGCGCAATTAACTTCGATAAAAGGCATTTTTGCTCTGGAGCTTTTTTCGTGCAACCATTTTGCAACCAGTTCTTTCCCTGTTCCGTTGCTTCCTGTAATCAACACGCGCGCATCTGTTGGAGCAACCTTGTCTATCAGTTTTTTGATTTTTTTCATTTCCGCAGACTCTCCAACCATCTCAAAAGTTTTATTCACTTTTCGTTTAAGAACTTTTGTTTCTGTTATGAGGTTCGATTTGTCCATGGCGTTGCGAATTGTAATCAGCAAGCGATTCAAATCCAAAGGCTTTTCTATAAAATCAAATGCTCCTTTTTTTATTGCTTCAACAGCAGTATCAACATTTCCATGTCCGGAAATCATAATTACAGGCGCATCAGTAGTAGATATTTCGGAAATTTTTTCTAAAACTTCAATGCCGTCCATCTTCGGCATTTTTATGTCACACAGGATTATATCGTACTTGTTTTTTGTAACCAACTCAAGACCTTCTGCACCATCTTTCGCTAAATCAACGATATAGTCTTCGTATTCTAAAATCTCTTTTAGCGTTCTGCGTATGCTTCTCTCATCATCTATTACTAATATTTTAGACATGTTGTGTAGTTATTGTTTAAATGTTGATAGCATAGTACACAAAGGTAGATATTTATATCAATTATAAAAGAATTTTTTTCATAATTTTCTTTGTTTTTCTTTACTGAAAAAAGTAATATTTTGATTATTAATTTTATAAGAATACGCATGTTTTGTGTAGGAACTGCTGAAATAGCCCATTATTGATTTAGTATCGGATGCACACAACAACACTGCGTTAAAATTAAGAATTAAAAGCTGAAAATTATATTATTGATAATCAAAAACTTAAATCCTTATCGGTTTGTAATTGTAATTGTTTGATTACCTGTGTTTTTAAATTCTCAACTCTCAATTTTCAATTTTCAATTTAATGAAGTGTTGTGAACAAAAAGAAGCTGTTTTTTGTTTATTCATACTTTTTGTGCTGATAAATCGGAAAAAATCGTTATGAAATGCTTTTTTCGGGTAAATTTGTTGCAAATAGTTACAAAAAACAAAAATAATTAATCATAAAAATCAAATAAACTATGGCTTACAATCTGTTAAAAGGGAAAAAAGGGATAATTTTCGGAGCTTTAAACGAGAAGTCAATTGCATGGCAAGTTGCAGAAAAAGCGCACGAAGAGGGAGCTGAAATTGTGATAACAAATACGCCGGTTGCCATTCGCATGGGAAACGTAAAAGAACTGGCAGAAAAGTGCAATTCTATTGTCGTTCCTGCCGACGCTACAAATGTTAAAGAGCTTGAACATCTGTTTGATACAAGCATGGAATATTTCGGCGGCAAACTTGATTTTATTTTGCATTCCATTGGTATGTCGCCAAACGTGCGCAAAAAACGTCCTTACGACAAGCTAAACTACGAATATTTCTCGAAAACCATTGATATTTCAGCAATGTCGTTTCATAAATTGCTACAAGTTGCCAAGCAGAAAGATGCGATAAACGAGTGGGGTTCTGTTGTTGCATTATCATACGTTGCTGCCCAACGCACACTGTTTGAGTATAACGATATGGCTGAAGCCAAAGCAATACTTGAGTCAATTGCCCGAAGTTTTGGTTATATTTACGGTCGCGAAAAGAGGGTGAGAATAAACACAATATCGCAATCGCCCACGCTCACGACAGCCGGAAGCGGCGTGAAAGGCATTGATGGATTGATGGACTTCTCGGAAAGAATGTCGCCTTTAGGAAATGCAAGTGCCGAAGATTGTGCAAACTATTGTATTACATTATTTTCCGACTTAACCAAAAAAGTAACCATGCAAAACCTCTTCCACGACGGAGGATTTTCAAATATGGGAATGAGCCAAAAAGCAATGCACGTTTACAACAAAAGCCTCGAAAATTGCGACGATTGCTTTGACAAGGAATAATTGCACGCCAACACCTTGCGCCATGACTTGAAAAAAACGTCTGATGTAAAAAGTCAGACGTTTTTTTTTTCGAAGCGAGTATATGCTTTTTGTTATTGTCCAAGTTTTGCTTTAAGGTCAGCCAAGGCATCAGAGGTGTTTGTTGTAGAGCCTAATGCGCTTTCAATTTCCTCGTCAATGCTTTTGCTTTCCGATGCAATGTCGCCGTATGCTTCCGAGAGAGCTTCTTCTTTCTCTACTTTTTCTTTCATTCTTTCAAGCATTGAAATTGTGCTTGAGCTGTCGATCTGTGCCATTTGCTTGTTTACGTTTTTTGTTGCAGCGCTCACTTTTGCCCTTGCTTTTAATGTTTTAAGCTCATTTTCGTATTGGCTTATGTTTGAGCGAAGTTTTTTGATGTTAGCATCAAGCTGTGCCACTCTTTTGTCGAGATTCGCAACATTTTTCTCCTCAATTCTTGCTTGTTCCAGACATTCTTCTTTTCTTGCCAAGGCTTCGGAAGCCAATCTGTCGCCTTCAGATGCCGACAAATCGCCTCTTTCGGCTTTTTTAAGCAACATAATTGCTTTTTTCTCGTAGTCTGCGGCTTTGTTTTTCGAGTTAGAAAAGTCTTTCCTCGCTCTGATTGCCAATGCTTTTACTTCTGCAAATGCTTTCAAACTTTCGTCAAGGTTTCCTTTCAAGTCTCTGATACCTTGTTCTGTCAATTTTATCGGATCTTCCAAGTTATCAACCAAGGAATGTGCTTCTGCTTGTCCGATTTTGAATAATCTTTTAAAAAAATTCATATCTCTATTTTTTTACTATTTACGATTTAATGTACGATTAAAAATTAAACTATTTTATGCCTTAGGCAATAGTCGAATAAGCAAGAATTTCTTTTGTGTATTCGCTTAGCAATAGAGAAAGCGAATTTAGAGAGCCTTCCAACTCATTCAAATCCAGATTTTCTAACTGAAGAGTATCTCTGAAAAGCACTTTTTTTCCTGTTTCATCTAAAACAAAAGCTCCGTGTATGATGTCTCTATTTTTCTGAAGAAGATTCCGAAATACGTTTATATCTTCTTTTTTGATGTCAAACAGATACTGTTCCATAACAAGAATTGGTTCTGCACACACGATCATCATATTGCTGATTCCTGCTTCTTCATTATCGACAACAAAAATTTCGTCTTCTTTGTTTTCGCTAACAATGTTGTATTCAAGATCGAGCAAAAAATTCTTTACTTTTGCAAAATAAGTTTCCATTGAATTATTGTTTAAAGTTAAAAAAAAAATTTCATACTTGAAAGAAAAGGCTTTTTTATTGTTCTTTTGTGTTTTTAAAGCACATTAAGCAAACTTAATTTTCCGAGAAAAGCCTTAAAATCAGCATTTTACACCAAAAACGCTGTTTTGGCTTGTGAATACTAATCCCAAATATATAAAATAATTTGAAGAATTATTCAATTATTGGTTTAAGTTTTAATTATTTTCTCTTTTTTGCTAATTGATGTTTGTTTTTGCATTTTTTTCTTATTTTTTCGTTGTTAATAATAATCAATAGTTCGTTGTTTTTTTTTGTAAAAAACTGATAATAAGTAGTTTATGTTGGCATTTGCGCAGATGTTGTAACTGTCTGATTGTTATTGTATTAAATTCTTAATTCTTAACTCTTAATTTTAACGAAGTATTGTAATAATGCCAAAGGCTTATTTAAAATTTCGTAGTCTAAAATGCTGCACTTATCTACTTGCGAGTGTACGATTAAAAAAATTTCTTCAAATTTGTAATAATTGTTTGATTTTTTTATTTTTGAAAGATAAAATATATAATGTATTAATAATCATACAAAAAGAGCATAAAAATGACAGAGCAAGCGGATTTACAAAAATATCCTAAAATATATTCGGGGAAATATGCAGAGATTTATGATTTATCTTCAGAATTGCCTCATACCATATTTGCTTTTTGGAAAGGTTTCTTTCAAATTTCCGATCGAAATTTTTTAAAAGAAATGTCCGAAACGCCGAAATTAATAAAAAATAAAAACGTAAAAATTTGCATTTCCGATCACAGTTACTTGAAAGTTGTATCTTCGGAAGTTTTAAATTGGTTACACAACAATTGGTACAAAAACTCTTCTGCTTATGGTTTATTATTGGAGTTATCCATCGATACCCAAAGTGCAATTGGACGAATTAGTTTAAGAAAAATGTTAGATGCAACAAAAATCAGCAATATAAGAACGGCGTATATTAAAGATTTTGAAGAAGGAAAAGAAGCATCGAAATTATTTCTGAAAAAGCATGATCTGATGTAGAAAGGTTTGTAAAAATTTGCTATTTTGCCCTCATATTTTTTATGTGCCTGTGTGTGCATTAAAAAATTATCATGTATATTTGCAATTTACAAAATATATTAAATGTATTTTTGCACTTTATTTTAAACTCATTATAAATAAACATTTTAATACAGTAAATTATGTCCAAAGGTTATTTTAATGTTCCTCCGGCAAGCAACGAAAAAGTTTATAGTTATGCCCCCGGAACAATAGAAAGAAAAAAATTACAAGAAGAAATAGCTGCACAAAAGAAAAAGCAAGAATATATTCCGATGATTATTGACGGAAAGGAAGTTACAAGCGATTCGAAGATTGAGATTAATCCGCCACACGACCGCAAGCATGTTCTTGGATATTACTATCGTGGAGATGAGTCGCATGTGCGAGATGCAATTCAGGCAGCCTTGAAAGCAAAAGAAAAATGGGCTGCAATGTCGTGGGAACACAGAGCTTCTATTTTCTTGAAAGCAGCCAATTTGTTGTCCGGTCCATACAGATATAAAATAAACGCAGCAACCATGCTTGCTCAATCTAAAAATCCTTTTCAAGCAGAGATTGACAGTGCTTGCGAGTTGATTGATTTTTTCCGCTTCAACGTTGAGTTTATGGCAGAAATCTACACCAAACAACCGGCATCAAGCTCTGAGATGTGGAATCGTGTTGAAACCAGACCTTTAGAAGGCTTTGTTTTTGCTTTGAGTCCGTTTAATTTCACCTCTATCGCCGGAAATTTGCCCACAGCACCGGCAATGATGGGAAATACCGTTGTTTGGAAAGCTTCAAATGCGCAGGTTTATTCAGCTCGCGTTATCATGGAAGTCTTGCAAGCTGCCGGATTGCCCGACGGTGTCATAAATATGGTTTTTGTGCCGGGACCTGTGGCTGCAAAAGAAATTTTTACGCACAAAGATTTTGCAGGAATTCACTTTACCGGTTCAACCGAAGTTTTCAATACAATCTGGAAAACAATCGGTGAAAATATATCGAACTATCGTACCTATCCGAGAATTGTTGGCGAAACAGGAGGAAAAAACTTTATTTTAATGCACAAATCAGCAATTCCTGTTCAAGTTGCAACGGCAATCACTCGTGGAGGCTTTGAGTATCAAGGTCAAAAATGTTCCGCCGCATCAAGGGTTTATATTCCTCGAAAATCGTGGGACAAAGTCAAAGAGGAAATCTTTCGCGACCTCGCCGACATAAAAATGGGCGGAGTTGAAGACTTCTCAAACTTTTTCAATGCTGTAATTGATGAAAAATCCTTTGATAAACTTGCCGGATACATCGACCGAGCAAAAGAAAGTCCTGATGTAGAAATTATTGCAGGAGGAAATTACGACAAAACAACCGGATATTTTATTGAGCCGACCATTCTGCTGACAAGCAATCCGCATTACGAAACAATGGAGGAAGAGTTGTTTGGTCCGATTGTTACTGTTTATCTGTACGATGACGATAAATTTGAAGAAACCATCGAGTTGGTTGATAATACTTCAATTTACGGATTGACAGGTTCTGTTTTTTCTCAAGACAGATATGCCATTGAGTTTGCATCAAAAAAACTTGTGAACGCGGCAGGTAATTTCTATATCAACGACAAGCCAACAGGAGCGGTTGTAAATCGTCAGCCTTTCGGTGGCGCAAGAGCTTCGGGAACAAACGATAAAGCCGGTTCTATTTATAATTTGTTGCGTTGGGTTTCGCCTCGCACAATCAAAGAAAGTTTCTTGCCCGACGAAAGTTTTAAATACCCGTTTATGCAAGATGAGGCAAACGTAAAGGCATAGAATTGCCTGAAAAGAAAAACGAACAAACGAACAAACGAACAAACGAACAAAGCCGATAGATTTATTCTTTCGGCTTTGTTTTCAGACAAGGGAGTATTCTCCCTTGTTAATGACGGATAATCATTCTCTTGTGTGTCTAAAAATTTTTAGTCGTGGACTGTTTCATTCGATAAAAATATGGCATTTGCAGACAATTACTTGCAAAAAAGGCGTTTGTTTCCCGATTTTATAAGTTCGCACCCCAATTCTTTGTTGGAGTTTATCGTTGTTATTCCGTGTTACGATGAGCCGAACATTACGCAAACATTGGATTCTTTAAAAAAAAGTGCAATAAAATCGGTTTTTGTAGAAACTTTAGTTGTTATAAACTCATCTCAGACTACTCCCGATAGAATACTTGAGCAAAACCGCCAAACGCAAATCGAAATCGAACAATGGAAAAAAGCAAAGGCATCAGAGGCGTTTCAGGTGCATGTTGTTGCGGTTCAGAACCTGAATCCGAAAGAGGCAGGAGTAGGCTTGGCAAGAAAAATAGGCATGGACGAGGCAATTGCTCGCTTCAACAAAATCAACAATCCGCAAGGAGTAATCCTGAGCCTTGATGCCGACACGATTTGCGATGATAATTATTTCCGGGAAGTTAAAAAATTTTACGCCACAAACCCGACAGCAAAGGCTTGCACAATTTATTACGAACACCCGACAAGCGGCACTTCTTTTCCGAAAGAAATATACCGGAGCATTATGCAATACGAGTTGTATCTGAGATACTACATACAAGGCTTGCGCTATGCAAATTTCCCGTATGCTTTTCATACGATAGGTTCTGCTTTTTCTCTTAAAGCGTCGGTTTATGCAAAACAAGGCGGAATGAACAGACGACAAGGCGGCGAGGATTTTTATTTCTTACAAAAAATTATTCCTTTGGGAAATTTCTATGAACTCAATACAACAAAAGTTATTCCCTCACCACGCCCGTCGGCACGTGTTCCGTTCGGGACAGGACCTGCCGTAAAGGAAATAGCTGCATCGGGCGGGGAGTATCTCACATACAATCCTTTGGTTTTTAAGGATATTCGCGTTTTCTTGCAAAAAAAAGATGTTTTATTTAAGATTGAGCCTCATGCGATAGATGCCGCATTCGATGTGTTTCCGACAATGATCAAAGATTTTTTACGCTTGTCGGATTTCGGAAATGAGTTGCAAAAAATAAACAACAACAGTCCGAACCTTAGAATTTTCAATTATCGTTTTTTTCAATGGTTTACTGCTTTCAGAGCCTTGAAATTCATCAATTTTGCTCACGAAAATTTATACCGAAAAAAAGCAATTTCTGAAGCAGCCAAAGTTTTGTATGATGAGCTATTTGAAAAAAAATTGCCCGAAAACGTTCTCGAACAACTGCTTGAGTTTCGACGGATTCAGAAAAATACGCCTTATAACTTCATGAAACAGTCTTAGAAAGCAATGTGTAGATGCACACAAGCTCAAATCGTCAGGAAACTATTACACGATTTTGCGGACAGATTCTCTTGTTGGATTTTTTTTACGGCATCACGATTTTTCTTTCTGTACATTTTCAAGCCATTCTGTTTCAGTTTGGTTTACTGTATCCGTGCCGGAATATGCCGGACAAATCTCTCTGCCCACTCCGCAACTCGAAAATAATGTTCCGACCAATACTAATCCTGTAAAAATTATTGCAAACTTTTTCATTTGTTTGTTTTTATGCAAGCGACTGATTTTGAAGATTAAGACAATGTATCGACTTTCAAAATCTGTTTAATGCTGATTTAATTTTCTTTTTTTATCTGTGTCTTTTGTTTCCAAATTCATACAAAAGTACTTTCTTGTATAAATAAAACAAGGACACTGCATTTTTGTTCTTTCCCTTTGTGGCAAATCAAGTGCCTGAGTGGTGTATTTACTAAAAGAACGAAAAAAAATTGATATTTGTATTTGTCTTCCTAAATGTTGCACTGCTTTATTTGAACTTACGCATCATTCTTCTTGCTCTGCTTGATGAATAATTGTGCCCGATTTTATTTCTTTACCTTGTTCTACTTCAATAAGCGTATCTTCATAAAAGATTAGAATGCTTTCTACCCAAAACCAAGAAGACCCTGCATAAATATTTTCCTTATAATACCAGTGATCATAATATTTGCCATCATCAGACAATTTAAAAGCTACTTTATAGGGACCTCCGATACGAGATTCGACCTCTTCTTTAGTCATTTTCACTCGTATATCGTTCGATATAATTTTACTTTGTCTAATTATTATTTTACAAGAAGGTATAGAGGTTAGAAGAGAGCCAATAAACATCATGCAAAAAAGTAGCTTAAAAGTTGAAAATATTTTTCGGTACTTCATTTAGACACTATTTGTTTTCACATATTATGGTAACAAATATAGATTATTTTATGTTTTTTAGACGAGAGTTTTTTTGTTTTTTTAATTTAATTTTTAGTATCAAAAAAGGAAGATTTTTTTGACCTGCGCCCTAAAAATATTTCATCTGTTTTATACAATTCATCATCAATCATTACCGTCATAAACGAAAAATTGGGGCAAAAAGCCCCAAATTTATTATATAACAAATTGAAAAAGCTCTTCGTTTTTTTTAACCGCATTCCGATGCTCCGCACGATTTACAAATCAGGCAACCTTCTTGGTAAACCAATGGTTCTGATCCACAATTTTTACATTTGACACCGCTTTTTGCTTTTGTTCCGTCAGGAATATAACGGCGCAATGCGCGCTCAACTCCATTTTTCCATGTATTAATTGCATGTGAATCAAGATGCAACGACGAAATCAGGTTCACCGCATTGATAATAGGCATTCCTTGCCGCAAAACGCCGGATATTAATTTTGCGTAGTTCCAAAATTCAGGATTGAATTTGTACGAAAGTCCTTCTATGGTAACATTGAATCCAAGACGGTTTTCGTATTGGAAATCGTATCTTTTATTTCCTTTTTCGTCTTTTTCTTTTATGATTATTCCTTTTTTTATTGATTTAGGAACGGGCAAAACTTCGTCGTCTGCCATTCCTGTAAATATTTCGTAAGGCGTGCCGTCTTCGCGCAATCCGATGAATGCAATCCATTTTTCTTTGTTGTTGCTGAAACGTATGACATCGCAGTTCAGTTCTTTCGGACGTTTTTGGCTATCTGCTTTTTTTGTTTTATTTGATATTAAAACGCCCGAACGCGAGCCGTCTCGGTATATTGTCAGTCCTTTACAGCCGCTTTTCCAGCCGGTAATGTAGATGTCGCTTACGATTTCTTTGCTTGTATCTTCGGGCAAATTTACGGTTACACTTATCGAATGATCAACCCATTTCTGGATTTCTCCTTGCATTTTTACTTTGTTCACCCAGTTTACGTCGTTGGAGCTTGCTTTGTAATAAGGCGATTTTTTGACCAAATCTTCGATCTGCTCATCTGAATATCCTTGAACTTCGTTTAGGTCGTAACCATTTGTTGTGAGCCACGTTTTAAAATTATGATGAAAAACGGCATATTCTTCCCACGAGTCGCCTACTTCGTCAACGAAAGTTATTTTTGCATCTACATCGTTGGGGTTTACTTTGCGTCTGCGTTTATATACAGGCATAAATACAGGCTCGATTCCTGATGTTGTTTGAGTCATCAGGCTGGTTGTTCCTGTCGGAGCTATCGTAAGGAGCGAAATATTTCTGCGTCCGTATTTTTTCATTTCTGCTTCCAATTCGGGTTTTTCTTTGAACAATCGTTGCAGAAATCGGTTATTCTCTTCTTTTTTCCGGTCGTAAACGGCGAATGTTCCGCGTTCTTTTGCAAGTTGTACAGAGGTTTGGTATGCTGTGAGTGCAAGTTCTTTGTGTACTTCTACTGAAAAATCTATGGCATTGTCCGTTCCGTAGGTTAGCCCTAATGAAGCCAACATATCGCCTTCGGCAGTAATTCCCACACCGGTTCTGCGACCTTCAAGGGCTTTTTTTCGGATATTTTTCCACAAATTGCTTTCAATCTGTTTCACCTCGTCGGTTTCAGGGTCTGATTTTATTTTTGCAAGAATAGCGTCAATTTTTTCCAGCTCAAGATCAATTATATCGTCCATGATTCTTTGTGCTGCTTTGACATGTTGCTTGAACTTTTCAAAATCAAATTTTGCCTTTGGTGTAAACGGATTTTCAACATAGCCGTACAAATTTATAGCCAATAAACGGCAGCTGTCGTAAGGGCATAAAGGAATTTCTCCGCAAGGATTTGTCGATACGGTTTTAAAGCCCAAATCTGCGTATGAGTCGGGAACGGATTCTTGAATTATTGTATCCCAGAATAATACACCGGGTTCTGCCGAACTCCATGCGTTGTTTATGATTTTGTCCCAAAGTTTTTTTGCATCAATTTCTTTGCTTACAACCGGATTTGCCGAATCAATAGGGAATTGTTGCGTATATTTCGTGTTGTTTACCACAGCCTTCATGAAGTCGTGGTCGATTTTCACGGAAATATTTGCTCCCGTAATTTTCCCCTGCTCCATTTTTGCGTCAATAAATTGTTCTGCATCAGGGTGTTTTACTGAAATGGAGAGCATTAATGCTCCGCGTCGTCCGTCTTGTGCAACTTCTCTGGTTGAGTTTGAATATCGCTCCATAAACGGCACAACGCCGGTAGAGGTCAATGCACTATTCAAAACAGGGCTTCCTTTCGGACGAATGTGCGACAAGTCGTGTCCCACTCCGCCGCGTCTTTTCATCAGTTGCACCTGTTCTTGATCAATCTTCATGATGCCGCCGTAGGAATCTGCCGGTTTCTTGTCTCCGATAACAAAACAGTTTGAAAGCGATGTCGTTTGATAGCTGTTGCCGATTCCTGCCATCGGACTGCCTTGCGGTACAATGTATTTGAACTTGTCAAAGTATGAATAAATTTCATCTTCAGACATCGGATTTGGATACTTTTGCTCTATTCGGGCAATTTCTTTTGCCATTCTGCGGTGCATTTCTTCCGGATTCGATTCGTAGATATTCCCGAAAGAATCTTTCAAGGCATATTTGTTTACCCAGACTACTGCTGCAAGTTCGTCTCCCTTAAAATAGTCTAAGGCTGCTTCGTATGCTTCGTTGAATGTGTATATTCGTGCCTTTGTTTTTGCTTCTTCTGACATTTTTTTAAGATGCATTAAGTTTTGATTTAAAAGTATTTATCTCAAAAAGATTTGAAAATCTTCAACGGCAAGTTATGAATTGATTTTTTGTTTGACTAAAATAGTTATTAACAGTTTCCGGAAAAATGAGGTTTAATTTATTGATGGAAAATAATATACTCCTGTTGATATTTGTGTGTAAAATTTAGGCGAAACAAGAGGGCTAAAAAAATTGCCGTATTCTTTCAGTAATATCAGTTTGGGAAGAAAAATGACATTATTTCAAAGAAAAATAGTAATATTGACGGCAACATATGAAGAGATACCAAGTTTTAGCCTTTCTTGCTTTCGGAGTGTAATAAATTTGTTGATAAAAGCTAAAATACAGTATTTCACATCCTTTTTTTCTGCAAAGTCAGGAAATTCGTTCAAAAATCAACTGTCCGTTTATTTCCTTCTTCAGCCTGAAATCAGAACTTAGAATTTCTTTTAGCTTTGCCTTGCTAATCGTATCTTTCCCATAAATTCGCGCACCTATGCGACTCATGTAAGATAATTTTCCTCCTGTTTTAATCACTCTGCTTATTTCGTCTAACACCTTCTGCTTTTCCCTGACGATAGGCAAGGTGTTATGCAAAAACACCAAATCAATGCTTTTGTCTGCCAAACCCGTATTGCAATCGGAACGGATTACTTCAACATTATGTAATTTGTTTTTGCGGATTTTTCTTTTCATGACTTTTATGGCATGCTTACTCAAATCAAGAGCAAAAACGCGCCCTTCTTTACCAATTGCTTTTGCCGCAGCTATGGTGTTAAACCCTAAACCGCAACCGAAATCAAGAATATAAAACCCTTTTTCAATTCCTGCCAAACGAATTTCCTGTTCAATATTCCTGAATCTTTTTCTCATGTTCATGATCAAGCGCATGAACTGAAATGCAATCCACGACATTGGTTTTTGTTTATCACTGTCTTTCATTTTGTTTATTTTTTTAGTTAGAAGTGGGAAGTGGAAAGTTTTGCTTTTTTCAGAGAATTTTGTAAACTTTTAAAAGCTCCTTTGTTTTCATCAGCATCTCTAATTGATTAAGTATATTTGTTATATTTTGCAAATTTAATCTTTTCGGGCAAAATATGGCAAATATGGCGAAAGAAATGCGAAAATGTTCAAAATTAGCACATTGCCCGCCATAGCATATATATCGTATTGTGCTTTGTTATTTATTTTCCATCCATCTATTCATTTCACTTTTCCACTCTTTATGATTTTCATATATTTCATAACAGGGAAAAGTTCGTTCATTACGATACTCTTTTTTTAGAATATACTTGTAAATCCAACCAAACCATTTTAATAAACGAGCTTCTTTTTTATCATTATAAGCTTTATCGTATATTATAATTCTTTTAATATATTCTTTTGATTGTTTAGTTGTTATCTTTGTTGGGAACCCTGCCTTTCCGATAATATTATAATACGGTTCATGAAAAATAAAACCATCAAATACATCTTGCCATTTTAAATTATTATCGTAAGGATAATCATATTCATCGTCTCCAAAAGGCGAATCTGCCAGATTAAACCCCATCGGATTACAATTAGTTAACTCAAAAGCTGCATCAAATTTACCATTTGCCGATAAACCATTGGTCTTGTTAGGAAGAATCTGGGTTTGCCAGTTTAATGGCATCCATTTATACCAATTCATTGCTACTGTTTTAACCTTATCTCCATAAATATCTTTTATAAAAGAGGCTTGTCGCTTTACTCTATTCCCTCGGCACTGAACGTCGTATTTTCCTGCATATTCTCTACTGGTAATAACCAATGCCTTTTTATGATTGTTTTTTACTTTTTGTTTTGGATAAAATTTAAGAAAATTGTCTGCCATAATTTTTTCCCGAGTGGCAAACTCTTTATTCATATCAACCTTTATAAAATGTCTATACTTTTCTACAGTCATTTCATCATTCCATGTAAATTCCATATCAAGCAAGCCCAAAGATATCTTTTTATTTTTAGGCAAATTTTTATTGATTTTGTACAATCCATAAAGCAATTGATAGTGATTGTATAAATCCCAAAACACAGGCTCCCAGCCCTCAATTAACTGCAATTCAGCAAATTTTTTGTCAAATTCTTTTTTGTCAAATTCGCCTTGTATCAACTCATTTGCCTGTTTTGTAGCATTTACTACTCCTATTTCAATATACAAATAGCCAACATTTTCAATAAATCGTTTGTCAGACAGAATGTCTAAAATTAAATTGTACTGCGTAGTATCACGGTGGTCTCTTTCGCCCAATATAATAATGTCAGCATCTTCCCAAAGTTGAAACATATACTCTTGAGGAGTTTTTTGTTTTTTCAAGAAATCAACATAATTCTGTATATCATTTTGTCCATATATAAAATTATCTGTAATTATTTTATTATTTCAAAAAATCTTTCAGTATCATAGGTTTGCCAAACAAGTTCATCATTAAACCAGACTTTCTTGCAAATTTCAGAACTTCTATTTCTGTCAATTTCACACTTTAATGTGTCAATGTCCATTTCTCTCCACTTAATATAAGTTATTGGATAAGAAACACCCTTATTTGTGTTTGGAAATATTCTGATTCTAAATTCACTTTCGTGTTGATAGACAAAAAAACCTTTTGAGTAATCAAGATTTTCATCATTTATTTCAATTTGTTCACCGTCTATTTCATAAAAAATTTTAAATTCATTCTGATTTAATGAATTTGGACTGTTAGTGTTAAGTAAGTCATTTCCATCAACATCTTTGACGGAAATGTTAATATCCGTATCAATAATTACTTGTTCATTGTCATCTAAATTACAAGATGCAAAAATCATAACTGTTAAGATAAAAAATAAATATTTCATGACTGATTATTTTAAGGTTTAATATTATATACCATTCCTGTTTTATAGTTAAAGGTATGTTCTCCAGGATTGAAATTGTTAAAACTATACCACCCATTGTAAGAACCATTCCATCCCCAATTCATATTAAATTTTAAGATAGAACCCCAACAAGGATTTATGTAATTTAAGTAACCATCGCATACCCAAGCATGACCGTCTTTATATTGACCAAAAATCCACCATCCTGATTTTCTTCCACCTTTAAGTATTACAGGGCGATTATGACTCAATTCATTTTTAACAGTTTGATAGTTATAACTAGAATAAGTAGCAGAGCTGTATCCAAAATCATTTCTAAAAGAAGATGCAACTTCGTCCTGAGTATCAGCTCCAGAACCATCACATGTATAATCCATATTTACAGCATCTCCAATATCTCTCATTAATATTGAAGTTGTAGAGGTTCCATAAGAATTAGGCATACTAGACCAGCTATAACTAGTGGGGTATTGATGATATTTCATTATTTGAGCCATAGCAGTAGCTACACATCCAGTCCATGCATGATTACAAGGTCCACATGACATTGATGGTGTTTTTGAATTATAGCCACAGCCTTGTCCCCAAGTTGTTTGAAGAAATGGACCTTTTTGAATTACATAAGGTGTGCAGTCTGGTTCTTCAGGGTCAATAATTCGATAAGAAATTACATCTGCACCACCTTTTTGTAGGTCATTCCATTGTTTTTCAATTTGTGGACTAATTTTCTCATTCTTGTCTCTAATTTTTTCAATATTTTCTTTTGAAGAATATAACCAACTTACCAAACCTGAAGGGAAATAATCAGACTCTAACTCAAATTTATTAGTCTCGGAAAAAGCAAGAATTGGTTCAGACCGTTTGTCCCCAGCTAGAATAATAAAACCACCTCCCTCATAATTTATTATGAAATATGCAGTTTTTTTATCTTCGTCTGGAACTTCAAGAATAGATTTTATTTTTTTCTGATTCTTTATTGTAGCACTCTTCAATGATTTATTACTAAGATTTTCTGTTGTGTTCACTAACAATAAACCATTTGCAATGTCCACAGCTGTTGTTTTATTAATAGTAAATTCATCGTTAACAATTGTTTTGTCAAGATCATCAAATGTTTCATAATCATTACAGGAAAATAATATTCCTCCGATAATGAATATCGCTAACCATTTTGTTTGTTTTAATTTTTTCATTTTTTACTTTTAAAGATTAATAATTTATTTTAATTACAGATAACGAGCCGCGTATATACGCTGTGGCGGTTTTGAAACACTAACCTTCAAAATACGCAACACCGTGAGCCGGATTTGTTATATTTTGCAAATTTAATTTTTTCAGGCAAAATATGGCAAATATGGCGGACAAAATGTAAAAATGTTCAAAATAAGTACGTTATCCGCCATAGCATTACATACAATATTACCTGCAGAGCTTCTTATATATCAATCAATAATTAGAAAGTTATAACTTTCCCCTTTGTTTCCCCTTTTATAATGAGTATGTATTTAATAAACAATATATTATATTAATATGCTCTTTTTTCCTTGCCCCTTTATTGCCCCTTTAATACGTATAATGTTCCTTTACCTGTTTCTCCTTTTTTATCTAAAAACTTTCTTTCAATCTCTTTTGCCATTTTCTTACATCAGATATACATTGAACAAAAATCGCTTCGTTGTGAAATTTATCAACAAAAAAACAAACTTGCTCTTTTGAGAAATTTATTTCTCGCTTGTTTCTTGTTTTGTTTTTTCTTTCAATTTCATCAGATTTTTTTGGTATTTTCCTTGTATAATATCAACCAACAACATGATTACGAGAATGAAATAGAAAGTAGCCTTGTTCATTGGGGTAATTTCCTTGTCGAATAGTTCAAGATGTGCCAGATGTCCACCTTCGGAAAGCAGCATCACGCCAACGAGAAAAAGGATAAATAAGCCTAAGACTTCGTACATTCTGTTTTTTTTCAGAAAGTTAGCAACCTTATCCGAAAGCCACATCATCAGAATTCCTCCAACGATAATTGCCACTGCCATAACCCAAAATACATTGGTAAGGGCAATTGCGCTCAGAATTGAATCGAACGAAAACACCAGATTCATAACCACAATCATGACAACGATATTTGCAACCGAAGCTTTTTTTGTATTTTCGTGCGTCGATTTTTCTTCCAACGAAATCATATGCCAGATTTCTTTTGTTGCCGTGTAAATGATAAATCCGCCTCCAAAAAGAACAATCAGCGAATGAATGTTGAATTTGCCGATAAAAAGTCCTGTTAGTTCTATCTTAAAAAGCGTGTCTTGAAAATAGCTGATAACGCTAACCAACAAGAATAAAAGTCCGATGCGCAAGAAAATTGCCAAGCCGATTCCTAAGCGACGCACGAAAGCCTGTTTTTCCTGCGGTGCTTTTTTGGATTCTAATGAGATATAAAGCAAATTGTCAAAGCCCAATACCAATTGTAGAAGAATCAGCATTGCTAAGGTGATGAAATTTTCAATAGATAAAGTTTCCATGTTTTTTTCTGTTTTTAAGTTTTTCTTTTTTTCGTGTTAAAGAACCAAAAATATAGAATTTGAGTGAAATTTTATAAATTTTGTTGAATAAATTACGTTTTTTTGTTAAGCATAACAAGCAAGCAATCTTATGAATGTTTTGTTTATTTTTTGTTTTAAACATTTTTATTTCCTGAATCGCAAAGAGTAAAATTTCGGTTTGTATTTTATCTGAGAAAGAAACAAACCGCCAACAACAAGCGCAATGCCGATTATATTTAGCGAATTAAGTTGTTCATCAAGCAGTATCCATGCAAAAAATGCGGTAAAAACAGGGATAATATTTGAAAACGAATTTGCGCGTGTAATTCCTATTTTTTGTATGCCGTAAGTAAAAAGCATAAATGCGAAAGATGATGCAAATATCGAAAGGAAAATAAGCGAGGTAAACGCTTTTGTTGTGATTTGTGATGCAAGAAAATCATGCCAATCGAGAAAAAAAAATAGGGGCAAAAACATGAATACGCCAAGCGTATTTTGGTAAGTTATCAAGGAATAAATGTTGTATTTTCCCGTAAGTTTTACTATGACAACAGAATAGGCTATTGCTGACGCTACTGCCAAACCCAAAAAAAACAATCCTTTGGGCGATGCTGCCAACGACAAATCGTCTTTCAAAACCACCATGACAACCCCAACAATGGAAATAAGGATTCCTGTAAAATTCATTGGCGACAGTCTCTCTTTCAAGAAAAAATAAGCCGCAAAAGGACTGAAAAGCGGAATTGTGGCAATCAGCACCGATGCAATGGTTGATGAAACCTCGTTCAAACCGTAGTTTTCGCCGAGAAAATATAAAAACGGCTGATAAAAAGTCATTAAAGCCAAAATCGAGAAATCTTTTTTTTGAAGTTTTTCTATTTTTTTCAATAATATGCCTACAATCCACAAGAATATCGACGAAATAATCAAGCGGAAACAAACGGTCGTTACCGGTTTGTAAACTTCAAACACCATTTTCGACCAAATAAACGAAAAACCCCAAAACAACATTGAGACGATTAAGGCGGTGTATGTGATTAGGTTTTGTTTGCTCATTGCTATTTTCTTTGTTTTTTTTTTGACTTGTGCAAATATCATAAAAAAAACGCCTGATTTTTACATGCAAGCGTTTTTTATTATCATTTTTTTATTTCTCTGTTATTCTCCCAATAAAACCGTATTGAAAGCAGAATCAATGTTTACTTTTCCGTTTTTGACCTCAACTTTTTGCCCAGAGTAGAAATCTGTCAAATTCGTGCCATCAGGGAAAAGTCCGGCGATGTCTATTTCTTTTTTCCCTTTTTCCAAATCAAGTCCGACAATTACTTTATCAACAAAAGAATCTGAATCATAGGTTCTTTTAAACACATACGGAGTTTTTGAGAGCATGGTATGCACTCCTGCACCGACAGCCGGGTGTGCTTGCCTGAATTTTCCGAGTTTCTGATAATGTGCCAAAATCTCTTTTGCTTTTATTCCGTTGCGTTCAACATTTTGTTCCAGTTCGTCCCAGTTCATTTTTGTGCGCAGCCTTGCATCACCAACTGTTTTTTCGTGTTTGAGGAGGCGGTTTGTTTCATCGCCGTAATAAATTTGCGCAGCTCCGGGACAAAGCAGAAGTTTGGTGGCAGCTTCAAAAGCTTTTTTCCTTTCAGGATCAAACGGATTTCCGTCGTCGTGCGAACTGATGTAGTTTAAAATTCCTTTACCTTTTAATGTTGAGTCTAAGACTGCCGAATATTGAGAAAAAATTTCTTCGTAAGGCTTGTTTGCATCTCCTGCAAATTGGAAATTTATCAGACTTTTAAATCCGTTGGCAAAATAATCAACTTTTTTGTTGCTAAAAGTATAATAACGTCCTCCGCCAATTCCGTAGCCATACAATTCTCCAACCATAAAGAAATCGTCATTGTGGAACACTTTTTCGGGGTTTTCTTTTTTCCATTCTTCGTATGCTTTCGATGCTGCTTCCCAAAGTTCAGCCCAAACTGATTCTTCTACATGCTTCACCGTATCGACCCTGAAACCATCTATGCCGTATTCGCGAATCAGGTCGCACAACCATTTGATGATATAAAATCTTGGCGTGCGCGGGTAGCCTGTTTTGGCAAAAAACTCGTCAAGTTCGGCAACTTCTTGTTTCAGACGACCTTCTTTTTCCCATTTTTGTTTCAAAGCCTCCGGCAGTTGCACCTCTTCTTTGCTTTCTGTTTTGATGTCGGGCAAATTGTCTGTCAGTGTGCATGTAACCGCGCTTGCATAGTCTTTGTACGTACATTTTGGAGCTGTTCTGACCCACGAATCAGACCAAACCGGATCTTTTTCGGTAACCGGTCCTGTGTGATTGATGATTACATCAAACAGAATTCTGATGCCGTGTTTGTGTGCTGTTTCTACGAGTTCGTGCAGGTCTTTTTTTGTTGCGAAATTCGGTTCTAAAGCAGTCCAGTCTTTGATCCAATATCCGTGATAGGCATAAGTAACGCCCGTTCCTTCATCAACGCTACCATGAATTTGTTCGGCAACCGGCGAAAGCCATATTGCATTGACTCCTAATTCATTAAAATATCCTTCGTTTATTTTTTGGATAATTCCTCTTACGTCGCCACCCGTAAAGTTTCTGAGTACGCCCGTTTTGTTGGTTCTCTCGAAGTTCAAATCATTGTCCGTAGTGCCGTTTTTGAATCTGTCGGTCAATAAAAAATATACGTTTGCGTTTTCCCACATGAACGGAGCATCTTTTTTTGTAGTTTCTGATGCGGCATTTTTTTCCTGCCTTTCTTGTCGGGGTGTTTCTTTGCTTTTCGGATTTGTACAATTTGTGGCTATCAAGCCCAAAATCAATAATAAGCTAAAAAGTGATACATGTTTCATTTTTTTTAAGTTTTGTGAGTAATACATTTTTATCAAATCTTTGGTTTGGGTGGAAGAGAAGCAAAGATATTGAAAAATGAAGCAATTTACAATGGAATTAAAAAAGGTTTATTGGGATTTTGTAATTTTTGACAACAAAACTGCGTTTGTAGTTTGGATATACGCTTTAATGTAGGATATTTTTAGTGTGATAAATTTAGGTTTGTTTATTCGTCGAATTCTATTTCTTTAAGAATTTTTTCAACCTCTTTTTCTGTTTTAAAAAGGGTGTCTTTGCACGTTTTTATCAAGGTGGAAACGCGTTTTACTTTTTCTGCTAATTCGTCAATTTCCAAATCGCCCGATTCTATTTGGTTTAGAATTTCCTGAATTTCGTCGATCGCTGCGGTATAACTTATTTTTTTCGTTCTTTGTTTTGTCATGGATTTTATTTTTTTCACAAAAATAGTAGGATTATGTATAAAAAAACAATAAAAGTCTGTATTTTTCTTTTATATAATGTAGCAAGATTTTATTAGAGTTAAAAGTTAAGAATTATATTTCTAATAATTAGTAATTTTCAATTCTCAATTCTCAGACACACACGGGTATGATTATAAGGATGGAAGATGGAAGTTAAGCGAAAAGCTTTGGCGTAAGCAAATCACCCATCACTAATTACTTATCACTCATAAAATATAAATATATGAAAAAGATGAAATTTGTAGCTTTTGGGGGCTTTGTATTGATGATTTTTATGTCTTATTCGCAGAGTTTTGCACAGCAAAAGAAAATCAGCGATAACAGTATCAATTTTACAGATAAAAATGGTTTGAAACAAGGATATTGGAAAAAAGTATATCCTGACGGAAAAACAGCTTATGAAGTGTATTTTAAAGATAATAAGCCTGTTGGGGATTTTAAGAGATTTCACGAAAACGGAATTTTGTCTATTCACATAGAATATGACGAGCAAGGTAAGCACGGGAAAGGGAAAATATACGATGAAAACGGAAATTTGCTGGGCGAGGGAAATTATCTGGGCAAAAACAAAGACAGTATTTGGAATTATTATAATGAACAAAAAGTGCTTTTGATACAAGAATCGTTTAAGAACGGCAAAAAACACGGGCTTTGTAAAATGTATTATCCGAGCGGAGTTTTGGCGGAAGAAAAAAAATGGGAAAACGACGTGCCAAACGGCATCTGGCGAAAATATTTTGAAAACGGCAAAAAATGGTTCGAGACAAAACATGTTGCCGGAAAAAGAGACGGGGCTTTTAATCTGTATTTTACTAACGGAAATCCGGAAATGCTCGGTTGGTATAAGAATGATTTGAAACACGGCAAATGGAGGTATTTTGATAAAAATGGCAATCCGCGAATTGAATTAAACTACGTTGAGGGCGAGGCAGAAAATCAAGATAAACTGGATTCGCTTGAAACACAACAGCAAATTGACATGGAAAAAAATATAGGACGGTTTCGTGAACCTCGCGAATTTCAAGGCGATCCGTCTGTGTGGTTTTTACAAGGAGGTAAAAAATATTGAAAAAAACTGCTCTACTCGAGGTTTTTTGTAAGTTTCTTTCGTTTGCGGTTTTTCCCCCGACCCTGTCAGGGTTTCAAACCCTGACAGGGTCGGGGGAAAATTTGCCTCTGACTGATTTTAAGCGCAAACATCAACACAATGATAAAAATGTCGTGTAGAGTAGAAAAAAACACTTTTCAGCATATTGCAAAATGTCGAGAAAAAAAGTTATAATGGCACTAAGCGGCGGAGTTGATAGCGCAGTTGCTGCCTATTTGTTGAAAATGCAAGGTTTTGATTTAATAGGCATTACTTTCAATATTGCCGCTTCTGAAGGTGCTGCTTTTTCGGCAAAAGCAAGAGCCGAGATAGATGCCCAAATGAATGATGCTGCAAAAACCGCATGGAAATTAAATTTCCCTCATTATGTTGTAGATGCAGGGCAAGAATTTTCTGAAAGAATCATAAAGAATTTTGTGTCGGAATATCTGTCGGGCAAAACGCCAAACCCTTGTGTGCTTTGCAACGAAAAAATAAAATGGGAAGAGCTTTTGAAACAGGCAAATAAACTCGATTGTGAATATATTGCAACAGGACATTACGCGCGTATTGCCGAACATAAACACAGAAAATATATCAGACAAGCCCTTGATGAAGCGAAAGATCAATCTTACTTTTTGTGGAAGTTGTCCGAGAAAGTGCTTCGCAAAACATTGTTTCCGCTTGGCGATTACTCGAAAAGCGAAATAAAGGCACTTGCCGGCAAAATCGGGCTTGACGAAATAGCCCAAAAGAAAGAAAGTTATAACCTTTGTTTCCTTTCCGGACGTAATTACAGAACATTCTTAGAGGAAAAAAATCCGATTTTTTTTGACACAATCCGAAGCGGAAAAATTATCTCTGAAAAAGGAAGGCTGCTTGGAACGCATAATGGATTCCCATTCTATACAATCGGGCAAAAAATAGAAATAAACCGTTTGGGACAAAAATATGTTTATAAAATAGATGCCAAAGAAAATATTATTTATGTCGGGGAAAAAGAAAGACTTTATTCTTCATCGTTTTATGTCAAAGATGTCAATTTGACAAAATATGAAAAAATACCGAAAGATGTTGTTGTCGGAACAAAAATAAGATACAAAGATAAAGCGAGATTGTGTAAAATGAATATTTTGGGCGATAAAATAAAAGTAAGCTTATCTGAACCGATTTTTGCGGTCTGTGCGGGACAATCGGCTGTTTTTCTTGAGGGGTCGGCGCTGATTGGTGGTGGAATTATTGTGTGAGTTGTAAACTTTTTTTACCCTAAAAGTATTCTTTGATAGTTGTCATTTTGTGGTTTGAATTTGGATTTTCAATAAGGTTTCTAAAAAAAATAAAGCAATGATCGTAAATAAAAAAATAATCGTATTCATCATTTTTACGTTTGTATATCTTTCTGCGGCAGCACAAATAGAAATTGCTCCGCACACTTATCTTGTTTATTTTACAGATAAAAACAATACAGAATATTCTATTTATCGTCCGGAAGAGTTTTTATCTGAAAAAGCCATTCAACGCCGTTTGAGGTTTAAAATTCCTATTTGTTCTACGGATCTTCCTGTAAGTAAAAAATATATTGACGCGCTTCGCAATTTGGGCTTTTCGGTATTGAGCGTTTCAAAATGGCTGAATTGTGCCGCCATTTACTGCAAAGATGTGGAAAAACTAAAAGAAATTCAGAAACTTAGCTTTATTTCAAATACGCAAATAAGTCCGGAAAAAGACAAAGAGTGTTATTTCGACGAAACCTCGACACCGCACGAAGAGCTGCCAAAAAGCAAAGGCAAAAATATGTCTGCCTTAGATTACGGAGCATCTGCCGAACAGGTGAAAATGCTGAATGGGCATTATTTACACAATCTCGGATTTCGTGGCGAAGGAGTGCGAATTGCTGTTTTAGATGCGGGTTTTTATAATGTTGATAAATCAGCGGCTTTTGACAGTGTGTGGACTAATAATCAGATTATTGTTCATCGCGATTTTGTTGAGGATAAAAAATTGTCGTTCAATACGAGCAATCACGGGGCAAGAGTATTTTCCATACTTGCGGGAAATGTTTCGGGCAAGTTGGTCGGGAGCGCACCCAAAGCGGAATATATGCTTCTGCGCACAGAAAAATCGGAAACTGAATATCGTGTTGAGGAAATCTACTGGGGCGAAGCTGCCGAGTTTGCCGACAGTCTTGGTGCTGATATTATCACGACCTCGTTGGGTTATTCGGAATTTGACGAAGCCGACCAAAATTACAATTACAGCCAAATGGACGGCAAAACCGCCTTAATATCGCAATGTGCCGAAATGGCTTTTGCTAAAGGAATCCTTGTGGTGAGCAGTGCCGGAAACGAGGGGAAACTGGATTGGAAATACATTACTGCGCCCGCCGATGCGGAAAATGTCTTGAGCGTGGGAGCGATAGATCGCGATAGTGTGCGCACCGGCTTCAGTTCGTTCGGACCTTCTGCCGACGGAAGAATAAAACCCAATGTCGTGGCTCTGGGCTTATCAACCGCCTGCTGGAGCGGACACGACTATTTAAGCCACGCAAACGGAACGTCGTTTTCTTGTCCTGTTGTGGCGGGACTGGCTGCTTGTTTGTGGCAGGCGCATCCGAATTTGACAAACCGGCAGATTAAAACCGCCATTGAACGAAGTGCCGACAACTTTCTCGCGCCGGATACGCTTGTCGGACATGGTGTGCCTGATTTTAAACTTGCATACAATCAGCCGGATACTGCCAAAACAATCCTTTTGCCTTACTCTAATGTCTTAAATGTTTATCCGAACCCTTTTTCCAAATACGTAAATATTGAGGTCTATTCCGAAATAGAACAGGAGATTAGCGTTGAATTGTATGATTTACTGGGAAATAAACATTCAAGCGTAAATTTCCATTCCATGTATCGATCATACAATCGCGTGCTTATTGATAATATAAATTCTTTGCAAGACGGCATTTATATCGTGAGAATCAAAACAGATAACTTTTATTATCAGGAAAAAGTGCTGAAAATGTAAAGCCCGTCTTTTTGATGTAAAAAACTACCCTACACACGATCATTTTTTGCAAATTTCCTTCGTTTGCCGTTTTTTCCGCACGACCCTGTCAGGGTTTGAAACCCTGACAGGGTCGTGCGGAAATTTGCCTCTAACTTATTTTAAGCGCAAACATCAACACCACAGCTCGTTACTTTCACCTTAAGCGACTGACAATAAGCAATTTATATTGACGCTTTACGCACAATCCATAACTACATGATCGTCATTGCATTAAATTCTTAATTCTTAACTCTTAATTTTAACCAAGTATTGTCGGTCAAAACAGAATTTCTTTATCATAAATCATGAAAATACTAATTTTTTTATATTTTTGAAAGTCATCATTTCTTTAATTCATAAACATCTTGTAGGGTTCAACAATAAATAAAACAAAATGAAGTATTCCCAAAATATTCTGTATGATTTGATTCTTAATGACAAAAAAATTTTTGATTTTACACAAAATTATGCAGAAGACGGAATTTGGCTGTGGCACTCGGAGCAGGCAGAAATTATTCGTATAAACCCTTTGCTGAATAAAAGGTTAGGCTATCAAAAAAATGAACCCGAAAATCGAATAAAATTGACCTACAACATTATTGCAGATGAAGATTTATACAAACTGACCAACGAATATTACAAAGGCAAAAATTTAGACGATCGCCTGCCCGATATAAAATTGACTTTCATAAAAAAAGACAAAACAAAACTCCTGACCACCTCAAAAACGATTGTAGCAAAGAAACATAACGAAAAAGGATTTTTTCTGATTGCTTGTGTAAGCATCTCGAAAGATCTTCTGGGAGATCTATCAATAAAACAAGACCTGTTGAAAGAAGCGCAAATAATAGCAAAATTGGGAAATTGGGAATATGAATTTGCGACCAATAAACTCCGTTGGTCAGAAGGTCTCCTAAGAATTTTCGAAGCAGATAAGATTCAATTTGAAGGAAATGCAAATTCCTTTTTCAGGTATATTCACCCGGACGATTTGAAAAAAATACGCGCTATTTTTACAGAATCATTGAACGAAGAGCAGCAACAACCACAAAATTTGCGCATAATTTCAAAAAAAAATAAAATAAAACATATAGAACTGAGGTGGAAAATAAAAAGAGACAAAAACAATAAGGCAATACGAGCGATAGGAACAATTCAGGATATTACCGAACAAAAAAAACTGGAAATAGCAGAAATAAAAAACCGCAAAAAATTTGAATTTCTATCGCAAACGGCAATAGAATTAATTGGTCTTGATAAAGAAAGTGAAATTTTAGATTATATCGGCGAAAAATTGCAACAACTCATTCCGGATACTTTGATTTCCATTTTTTATATTGATACGAAAAAACGACAAGGCAAAATACACAGCTTGCGTTCAAGCATAAAACAAGTGCTGAACATAATATACAATACCATCAAAATAGATATACTGAACACTGTTTTTAATTTACACCCGGATTATCTCCAACAATATTCTCCGGTACAAATTGAAGAGTTTGATATTAATGCCTTTAATGCTTTGAAAAAAAATTTTTCTTATGTTATGCTAAAAAAATTACAAGAAAGCATTGAAATAAAAAAAATTTACACCATCGGATTGTATGACGACACAACACTTTATGCGGGAATTATGATTTTTACGCTAAAGGAAATTAATCTGAAGAACAATTATTTTATAGAACTTTTCATAAAACAATCAACAAAAGCCTTACAAGAAATTATTGACAAAAAAAAGATAAAACAAGCCAAAAACGAAGCAGAAAAGGCAAATAAAATAAAAGCCGAATTTATTGCAAACATGTCGCATGAGTTCAGAACTCCGATGAATGCAATACTGGGATTTTCGGAAATATTGAAAAATAAACTCACAAAATTTCCACAATACACGGAATATTTTAACAATATCATGAGTAGCGGAAAAAGTTTGCTTGCGCTGATTAATGATATTTTAGATTTGTCGAAAATAGAAGCCGGAAAGCTGCAAATTTCGTCAGTCTCCTTCAGCCTGCCGCGCCTTATTGATGAGATAAAAGATATTTTCAAACTAAAAGCAAAGCAAAAAGGCATACAAATCACGGCAGAAATTGCCGAAGATTTTCCACAATATATTTTTGCCGACGAAAGCCGCATGAGGCAAGTTTTGTTTAACCTTGTAGGCAATGCCATAAAATTTACGGACAAAGGCTTTGTCAGCATCACATTGAAAGAATATACAGAAACAAACAGTAAAGTAGATTTTAAAATACGCATTAAAGATTCGGGAATAGGAATCCACAAAGAGCAATTGAAAATAATCTTTGAACCATTTCGCCAGCAAGCGAATCAAGATCACGGGAAATATCAAGGAACAGGCTTAGGACTGGCAATTTCTGAACGGCTGATTTCGGCAATGAACGGAAAAATTCATGTGAAAAGTACAGTTGGAAAAGGTTCGGAATTTATTATCGCCATGAAAGAGACTCCGATTCAAAGCCAACAAAAACAAATAGCCTCCGACAACAATGAGAGCATAAAATTTAATCCCGCAACAATGATTGTGGCAGACGATTTGAAAGTAATGAGACGAGTTGTAACCGCTTACCTTGACGAATTTAATTTTAAAATTATTGAAGCAGAAGACGGAGAAGAAATAATTGATATTATAAAAAAAGAAAAAGTAGATTTGATTTTTACGGATTTGCTGATGCCGAAAATGAACGGCGAAGAGGCTGCAAAATTTATTAAAAATGAAATGAAAGGAAACATTCCGATTTGTGCAATAACAACCACCTCGTCAAGGCAGCGAGATCTCTCGATTTTCGATGCAATTTTGCAAAAACCTATCAATAAAGAGCTGATTGTTGCTTGCTTAAAGAAGTTTATTCCATTCAACTATTCGCGCCCGAACAAAGAAAAAGAGGAAAACGATATGATAAAAAATTATCAGATCAATAAGAAGATAGTATTGAGAGAAGAACACAAACTTTTGTTAGCAAAAATAAAAGAGAAAAAAAAACAGATTCAAAATTTCTTCTCTATTGACGATGTACTTATATTTACGGACTCAATTGACGAATTGGCAAAATTTTACAAAATAGAATCCTTGCATACTTACACAGATGAAATACGAAAAGCAGCACAAAGCTTTGATATTGAGAAAACAAATTCTCTATTGTTGCATTTTGACGAAACAGAAACCTTTCTAACAAAAAATGACCATGAATAAAAAAGGGAAAATACTAATCGTTGATGACATTGCACGCAATCTGCAAATTATTGGAAATATCCTAAATCCGGAAGGATACCAAATTTATGCGACACTCAGCGGAAAACAAGCCTTAAATGTGCTGAAGCAAAAAGATATTGATTTGGTTTTACTTGACATTTCCATGCCAGAAATGGATGGCTACGAAACAATAACACACATAAAACAAGACAAAGACATTGCAAATGTGCCGGTTATCTTCGTAACCGCCCGCTCACAAAGCGAAGATATTATAAAAGGCTTTCAACACGGCGCAGTAGATTTTATTACCAAACCATTTAACGCAACCGAATTGCTCCAAAGAGTTGCAACACATGTGAAAATAAAACATCAACAAAAAGTAATCGAACAAAAAAATAAAGAACTCGAAGAAGTAAATGCAACCAAAGATAAATTTTTCTCACTCATAGCCCATGATCTAAAAAACCCGTTTACGACGATTCTCGGATTTACAAATCTATTGATTAGCAATTTAGATACTTACGACGAAACCAAAATAAAACACTTTCTCTCTTTAATAGAAAATTCAACAAAAAACACGCACAAACTTCTTGAAAATCTATTGCAATGGTCGCGAAGCCAAACCGGAAATATCAAATTTGAACCTCAAACCATAAGTTTAAAACATATCCTGCAAGAGGTTGTTATGATTGTTGAACCACAGGCAAACAAAAAAGAAATAAGCATAAAGTCAGAAGCTCCGGAAGAGTTACAGTTTGAAGGCGACCTGAACATGATAAACACAATCGTTCGGAACTTATTGTCGAATGCACTGAAATTTACAAACCGAAATGGCTCTATCTATCTGAAAGCGAATAAAGAAAACGAATCTGTTGTAATAAGCATTGAAGACACAGGAGTAGGCATGAGCCAACAAAAATGCGAAACCTTATTCGAAATTCATAAAAAAACAAGCACACTCGGAACTGAAAATGAGAAAGGAACAGGCTTGGGATTGATTCTTTGCAAAGAATTTGTGGAAAAACACAAAGGAACAATAAAGGTCGAAAGCACTTTAAATATCGGCTCGAAATTTACGGTTACTTTGCCGGAACATCAAAAGTTGGCGTAAATCTTGCTTTCCAATCTCTCGGCATCAAGCCTATTCAGCAATGTTTTTTTCAAGCGGAGCGAAGAAACTAAAATTCACTTTTCCGTATTTTCTATGCGACTCGAAGTTGAGATGCTTTGAAAAATCAAGGTTTTTCGAGTGTTCAATAATAAGCCACCCTTTGGGAGTCAGCAGTTTGTTCGTAAAAACCTCAAAAGGGATTTCGTCGATACGCTGCATATCGAAAGGAGGGTCTGCAAAAATTATATCATACGGAGCTTGTGGAGTACGGATATATTTGAAAAAATCAGCTTTTACCGCGTTTATGTCCACGCCAAGCTCGTTTGCCGTTTTTCTGATGAACTCAACATAGCGCAAATTTTTATCAACAGAAGTAATGTCGGTACAAGCTCGCGAGGCAAACTCGTAGCTGATGCTTCCCGAACCGGCAAATAGATCTAAAACACGCAGTTTATCAATATAGTAATTATTCTCAATAATATTGAATAATGCTTCTTTTGCCAAATCGGTTGTGGGGCGGTCTCTGAAAAATTTTGGAAGATTGAAATGTCTTCCGCGAAAAAGTCCGCGAATTATGCGCATGAATATAAGTTAAATAAGTTCACAAATGAATGTTCCGGGATTTGATTCATCTTATCACTGTATTTAAACAATGTATTCAGTTTCAAAAATTTAATTCTTTTTATATACTTTTTTGCCAGGTTGTACTCCGGAGAATTTAGTGAAATATTTTTACCGGAAATATTCAATTGATGAAAATCAGGATTCAAGCCTTGTTGCTCAAAGGTATTTAGAATGTAATAAGCAAAATCTTCTTCTGTCTTGTAGTGGAAATTGTTGTACAGATACAGTTTTTGGGTATCTGCCACATAAATATCAAAAAATGTATCTGCCACATTCACATAGACCTTTTTCTGATTGCTCGTATTTCTAAATTTCTGAGATTTACTAAAGATAGTATTAATAAAAGGGCTCAACTGATGGTAAAATTCGATATTCTTATATTTGTTGATAAGAATAGTTGTCAGAAACGATGGAAGTGTGAAAATATTGTATGCTTTAATGCTATCAATTTTATTGTAATTGATCGACTCGAACAATTCGAGTTTATGATTAAAAGTAAAATAACTTTTCAGTTTTGTTATTTCGAAAAGTTCATCGGGGACAAGTGTTGATTTTGATGTCTGGTAGATAAATTTGACGCTTTTAAAGTTGTTGTTCAAGAATTCGTCTTCCTTGAGGATTTCTTTTATTTTGGCATAAAATTGGTCAGCCATAGCAGGCTGGCGAAGTGTAAATCTTTTTGAAAAAATTTCATACTTCAATACAAGATATTTATTTTCGCTTGTGTCCAAAATACACAAAGCATATCCATCCAGACTAAGCTGGATAGATATGTGGTATTGCAATGTTTTTGTTCTGTCAAATTTCGGGTCTATTATGGTTGTATTGTTCATCTGTTTAAGATTTTAGATTCATTAAAATCAAACGATTGTTGTTTATCGTTTTCAATGATAATGTACACAAACAATACCAAAATTATTCCCAGTTTCCGGCATTATTTGTTGCTTCTTCGAGCGACCCGACCCGCAAACCTTTGTATTTGTTTAGGCTCTCGGCAGCTTCGTTCAGGTTGATTATTTCCTGCCTGTCCATTCCGTTGAGGATTACATGGTTTGGTGCTTTTGCTTCAAAAACCTTTACTTTTACTTTAGAGCCTGTTTCGATTTCGCCGGCTCCCATTGCAAACTTTATTCCGTTGGTAAATGGAATAAATTTCAGCCTATCGACATTGAATCCGGGACGTTTATGCGCGCCGAATAAAGAGTCTTTTACCGAAATAAGCGAAGTGTCGCGCGAGATAATTCCCAATTCAAGGGCTTTGGCTTCGGCTTTTGACATACTTTTCAACTGCTCAATCAAAGAGTCGGGAACTGAGCCTTTTTTACGAACCAATGGGAAAGAATCCTGTTTTAGAAAATCAATCAAAGTGTCAAAATGAGCAGTATATTCGCCTTTTACAGATTTGTAGGCAACTTGAGCTGTCCTGATATCTTTCAATCGCTGAATAACTGCTTCGTAGCGTCTGTTTTTTTCTTTATTGAATTCTATCGGTTTTTCGATACTTTTGTACAATAAAAAAGATAGGATAAATACGCCAATCGCTAGGATAATTTGAATTACTATTTTCATTTTCTTCGTTTTAAGTTATGTTTGTTTGCAAATTTATAAATTTTTTTCAATTTCGGTCTTTTTATACAAAATTTTATTTAAAAATATGCTTAAAAACTTTATTGGTTCAGAAATCAAAAAAAACTTCGGACATGAAACGACAAAAGGGCAAAGCGAATTAATCGACAAACTTGCTGAATTTGTTTCTAATGGTTTTCAAAAGGACATTTTTCTGCTAAAAGGCTATGCCGGAACGGGAAAAACGACGATTATTTCGGCTTTGGTAAAATCGCTGTCGAAATTTAAGCTCAAAAGCGTTTTGCTTGCGCCAACCGGACGGGCAGCAAAGGTTATTACTTCGTATTCAAGCATTACGGCATTTACTGTTCATAAGAAAATTTACAGGCAAAAATCCTCGCCCGATGGTTTTGGGAAGTTTGTATTAGACAAAAACCTGCATACCAACACTTTTTTTATTGTCGATGAAGCGTCAATGATTTCTAACGATTCGTACGAACAGTCGATTTTCGGAAGCGGCAGATTGCTTGACGACTTGGTCGAATATGTTTATTCGGGGCGCGACTGCAAGTTGATTCTTATTGGCGACAAAGCTCAGTTGCCTCCCGTTGGCATGGAAATAAGTCCGGCGCTCGACCCGAATGCGCTTGCTTTGTACGGTTTAAATGTTTGTGAATACGAGCTGAGAGAGGTTGTGCGACAAAGCCTCGATTCGGGAATTTTGGCAAACGCCACTTTGCTGCGCAGGCTTATTCCGGGATACAACCGAAAATGGTTTCGCTTATACATACGAAAAATGTCTGACATTCAATGGATTTCGGGAAGAACGCTGATTGAAAAAATAACAGAATCTTATGATCGTGCCGGCATTGAAAATACACTGATTGTAACGCGCTCAAACAAGCGTGCGAATAAATTCAATCAAGGCATTCGGAATACGATTCTTTTCAGGGAGGAAGAAATTTCAAGCGGCGATTTTCTGATGATCGTAAAAAACAATTATTTCTGGATAGATGAAAATGCTTCGATGGATTTTATTGCAAACGGCGATATTGTTGAAATCACTCGGATTTCAAATTTTGAGGAAAAGTATGGTTTTCGTTTTGCCGATGCAAGCCTGCGTTTTATTGATTATGACGACATGGAAATTGACGCAAAAATTCTTTTAGACACTTTAAATATTGAAACGGCATCGCTTTCAAGCGAACAAAACAAGGAGTTGTTTTTTACCATTGCCGAAGAGTACGCAAATGTAAAAAGGAAGAAAGAAAGGTATAAAAAGGTTCGGAACAATGCTTATTTTAATGCGCTTCAGGTAAAGTTTGCCTACGCTGTTACGTGCCACAAAGCGCAAGGCGGACAGTGGAAAAATGTTTTTATCGATCAAGGTTTTATAAAACAGGAAATGTTGAATGTCGAATATCTGCGTTGGCTCTATACTGCGTTTACCAGAGCAATTGAAAGGCTTTATCTCGTAAATTTCAAGAAAGAATTTTTTGATGAAAACCAGATGATTGATGAAGAGTAAAAGTATGTGCTGTGAATGCGCCGTTTTTTTTCGTTGTTAAAAGGCAAAACAAAAAGCGTTTTCTTACAGGAAATTACGATTTCTGTTTTTTCTTGTCGCATTTACCGTATTTTTTGGGTTTGAATGTCTATTCTGATGCTATTTCTATAATATTGAAAGGCAAATATACAACGCTTTTAATTTCTTCGCCTTTTTCCATGATTATTTCGTCAAGTTCGTAGTAATACCAATTTACTTTTATATCGTATCCGTTTTCCATCAGGGTTTCGAGCAAGACAAATATTTCGACAAGTTTACGTACTGTTGACGAGTTTAAATACTCGAGCGTAACATCAAAGCAGGTCGATTTGTTCGGTGCTTTAATGTATTCTTCGAGCCATTCGATTACCGGCGCATAAAACTCAACAGCATTTATGAGCAAAGAACGTCCTTTAATCTCAAACTTGTTGTTTTCCGGATCAAAAATGATTTCCGGAGAATCAATATCTGAATCAATATACAAAAGCTCCATATAAATATTTTATAGCTTTACACTCAATAAAAAAAACGATTTTTGCTCGTCCACACGAATAAATTTGTATTTTATTTTTTCCATACTTTCTCTGCATATATCAATGAGTCCGAGAGCAATATCTTCATCAGGGTTTATTGCGGCTTCTCGCAGCCTTCTTTTGTACACAACATTCAACTGTGTCTTATTCTGTGTGTTTAAATAATCCAAAACAGATTTTAAAGCCTGAACTCCGGAATTTAAAATATAATTCCCTGTCCGAAATATATAGTTATCATTTTCGTGTGCCAAAATAAAAATTCCATCGCGAATATCATTAATACTATGTGCATGTTTGCTGATATTTTGTAATACTTCAACCAAAACATGAAAAACACGCTTTTTCATAGAACCTTTTTCGCTTATTTTGTTCATGTTCTTTTCAATCATTTGCAATACAGGCTTGATTGATTCCTGTGAAAAATTATCGCGATGCAGCAATATTATATTTTCTGAATCTATTTCTTTTTGTATTTTCTTTGATGTCGAAATCAAGATGTTTTTATCTGTTTCTCCAACTCCTTTTCCGTTAAAAAATACTTGAAGAAAAAAGTAGGAATATTTTGAGTTCAGCTTGACAAAGTCAAATTTCAACTTTTGCCCCGATTTGCGAGCCATTTCTATCAAGCCTAATCCGGCTCCGCCTTGAGCTGACATTTGCTCATTTTTCAAAACTTCAAGATAAAATTCTTTCAATCCGACAGCATCTAAATCATTTACTTTTTTTAATTTCTTTCGCAAACTTGAAACTTTCGTATTCTCCACAAGGTTTGCAGAAATGAAATAATATGTCTTAGAAATACTACGAGTAAAGAAAAAATGTTTGCTGCTTAAATCCTTTTCTACATCATCAAATATTTTGCCATGCCTGACAATATTCTGGAAACATTCTGCCATTAAAAATGAAACTTTTTTTCTTATTTGCGACATTTCCCGAATATCAGTAATATTTACTTCACTCAGTTTTATAAGTATGTCGGTAATAACGTCGTTTGCGCTTCCATAATAAATCAGACTAAAATCATCGTCTTTTAGTTCGTTAAAAAAATTATATATTGAATCAATCCGCATATCTCTTGCCTGATTCGGCGACAAATATAATACCTTAATTCCTGTTTTCAATAAAATGCTTCTGATTCTATTTCCAAAAATAGAATTTTTTTTTATTAATACATGAATTATAGTAAACATTTTTTACTATTTATAGACTTTTGCAAAGTTCATGCAGATAAAGATAGGTAAAATGCTTGAATTTAAAAAAATATTTTCAGGCTGCTGTTTCATTTAACAAACAGAAATAAAAACACCTTATTAACAGACAGTTAATGTAAAAATCCATCAACAAATATTGTATTAATGAGAAAGCTTATCTGAAAACATTAGTTTTTCTCAAAACAAAAAATTACTATTATCATTAAAAGCTTGAATAAAGATCAAACAAAATTATTATTTGCCCAAATTTAAGTATTAGCAAAAAGGAAACAAAGGGTATAAAAATTTAGGATTTATTGTTTTTTTAATGCTAAACATTTAAAATGTCGTGTAGAGGCGCGCGCTAAGTTAGAGTAGTAAATTATTTGTATCATTGTTGTCTTATAATAAACTATCAGCAGTGATAAGAGAAATTTATCCTAACGGAACACAAACTATATGAATGTTACCAACTAAATGAGAATAATAAAAAGCCATAACACCGAATAAATATGAAATTACCAGTAAATATAACTGTCATTTTAATATAAATTACTACATTTGCAGCTCAATAATCAGAAAATAGACATATCCTAACGGAGTTAAAGCATTAGATGATGTTTCAATAGAGATAACAAACGGAATGTTTGGTCTGCTTGGACCAAATGGTGCAGGCAAATCGAGTTTAATGCGTACAATTGCAACACTTCAAGAAGCCGATTCAGGCACGGCCCCAAAATTACAGCTTTACAATTACTCGACCACATGGCTGTTTTAAAAGGTATTAGCAATTCTAAAGAACGAAAAGAAATGGTTAAATACCTTTTAAACAAGGTTAATTTATACGACAAACGCAACAAAAATGTCAAAGGCTTTTCAGGAGGAATGAAGCAGCGAGTTGGAATAGCCCAAGCATTAATCGGAAATCGAATCCGAAAATATTAATTATGGACGAGCCGACAGCAGGATTAGACCCAAGCGAAAGAAACAGACTTTATAATCTATTTGCAGAAGTAGGTCAAGAAGTAATAGTTATACTTTCAACCCACATTGTAGACGATGTTAGAGAATTGTGTAATAATATGGCTATCATGAATTTAGGTAAAATAGTTTATGACGGCACGCCACTTGATGCAATAAATGAATTAAACGGCAAAGTATATCAAAAAATACTTTCAAGAGAAGAGTTGCAGGAATATTCGCAAAAGTATTCAATAATATCTAACAAAATGTTTGGCGGACAAC
>PDWI01001414.1_pt1 | contig 38034 bp, 40 predicted proteins | sample 1430891 | NCBI WGS metagenome assembly PDWI01 (sample SAMN01162508, study PRJNA174530) | Oral metagenome, whole genome shotgun sequencing project. | biome: Marine environment; feature: Marine mammal; material: Swab sample of the gingival sulcus; isolation source: swab sample of gingival sulcus... | reverse complement strand
GGATTTCCTTAACGGATTCAAAAATGAACAAAATTTGTATTGCTTTTAGCCCTTTGCTGGCGTAGGATGGCGTGAGTTATTAACAATTGTTATATTTTATTAACAAAATTCCTTGAAAAATCCGGTTAAATTTGTACGAGCTCTTTAAATTCCTATCTTTGAGGTGTTTTAACGTTAATTTTAATAACTATACTATGAACAAACAAGAATTAATCGATGCTATGGCAGCTGATGCCGGAATCTCAAAAGTTGCAGCAAAAGCCGCATTAGAATCATTCACTGAAAATGTAACTAAAAGCCTTAAAAAAGGTGGTAAAGTTGCTTTAGTAGGTTGGGGAACTTTCTCAGTTTCTAAAAGAAATGCCAGAACTGGACGTAACCCACAAACAGGTAAAGAAATTAAAATCGCTGCTAAAAATATTGTAAAATTCAAAGCAGGATCTAAATTTGATGATGCTGTAAACTAAGCCTATCAAATGTAAAACATTTAATCCTGCTTTTTTTAAGGCAGGATTTTTTTTGGTTCAAAATTTGCAGTCTATCTTCTGAAACTCGTCAAAATGATTGTAAAATACTTGACTTTGAAGGGTTTTATAAATGTAAATACATCATAAATATTGAATAAATGATAAAAGTGATGTATTTTTGAACCTTAGAACACTTATAAAAACACTGTAAACATTCGGATTACGGGTTTGTGATAGGTAATCAATACTATTAGTTTTAAACGCATAAGACAACACAAATGATTTCACAAGGTATACAAAAAGGTAAGTTATTATTGGCAGAACCGGCTATACTCAACGATAAATCTTTTAACAGGACTATTATCATATTGGCAGAACACAATGAGAATGGTACTGTTGGTTTTGTGTTGAACAAGCCCAGTCGGTTTACACTTGGGGATTTGGTGCCCGATATTGATTCAGACATCAGGGTTTATATAGGAGGGCCTGTAGAGCAGGATAATCTTTATTTCATCCATGAAGTGCCGGAGTTAATTCCTGATAGTATTGAGATAGAACACGGTATTTATTGGGGTGGTAATTATAATACGGTCAAAAGCTTAATCAACAACAAGCTTATTCAGGCCAAAGATATCAGGTTCTTTTTGGGTTATTCCGGTTGGTCGCAGGAACAACTTGAAGATGAAATCAGTAGAAATTCTTGGGCAGTCATTGAAATTAACGGCACTAATATTTTTCAAATCAATGATGCCGGAAGCTGGAAAGAAAAACTCATAGAACTGGGGGGTAAGTACCGACTATGGGCTAATTCTCCTGAAGATCCTATGTTGAACTAGAATATTAAAAAGCTCAAACGATAAGTGTTTGCAGTAATTCTGTCAATGCCTTCGCGACAGATGTGCTATATGTTTTCCTTTTAAAATGTGTCACCGGTTGAATGCTGGTTATAGCATTGGTTAAAAACACCTCGTCAGCTGAAATGATATCGGTTATGGACAGGCTTTTTTCTTCAATGCTGTAAGAGGGATGTTTGGGTATTTGGGTTAACAATACCTCTCTTATGGTTCCTTTTAAACATCCGTCACTGATGGGTGGGGTGTAAATGCTCTGTTGGTTTACAATGAACACATTGGCGTTGGTACTGCAGGCGATGTTCTTATGTTGATTTAATAACAATACATTGTCCAATTCATGTTCACCGGCATAGATGGAAGCCAAAACATTGGGAAGTCTGTTGGTCGTTTTAATATGGCTAAAAGCATCGGCATTGATGGATAAATTTTTATAAACGCCTAAACGATAGGTGGATTTTACCTGATCGTTCAATACAGAAGTTTCAATGAGGTAGTTGATGTCGTTGCCGGAAGGTGTGTATAAGCCTTTAGCAGAACGCCATACCGTAGTGCGGTACCTCAAATCTGCATTTGGTGATTGGTCCTGAAGTTTGTACAGTTCCTCATTCCAAAATTCTAAAGTAAAATGAGACGGAATTTCCATACGCAATTGACGCATACCTGCCAGTAGTCTTAAGTAATGAAGCTCTAAAAAATGGTATTTGTTGTTCTTGTATTTCAAAGTATCAAACAAGGCGTCTCCATAATAAAAAGCCCTGTTATCAGGAGAGAGATCAAGGGTATTGGTCAGCTGACCGTTAAGATTATACATATGTCTCAGAGTTGAAGTTGATAAGTAGTTTATGCTGAATTACAGCATATGTTTACAAGTTTTTAGCGAACTTTAAAAATAAAAAAAACGCTTTATTGTGATTTAAAGCGTTTTTTAGGGTTGTAGCGAGAGAGAGACTTGAACTCTCGACCTCCGGGTTATGAATCCGACGCTCTAACCTGCTGAGCTACCTCGCCGTTTTTTTTTCAGGTTGCAAATATAGACATTTTTTAGATTATATAAAGTTTTATGACACAAAAAAAGTAATATTTGTGTTGGTTTATGTGATAAAAAAATACTACATTGCCGACAAATTACAAATATCTATAAAAGCTACATATGTCAGATAGAATAAAAGTGCAAATGGAATACCCAATCCATGCCTCGCCCAGTATGCTGTATAAATACTTTTCGATGGCATCAAGTTTAGATGAGTGGTTCGCCGATAATGTTAATTCAAGAGGTGAGTTATATACTTTTATATGGGGTGATTCAGAAGAGCAGGCAAAGGTCATAAGATATGATACAGAGGATTATATGCGTTTTCAATGGGTAGAAGACGAAGGAACCGATTGCTATTTTGAATTTAAAATTCAAGTTGATGAATTGACCAATGACGTCTCTCTCATCGTCACAGATTTTGCTGAAGAAGATGAAGAGGAGGATGTGAGATTATTCTGGGATAACCAAATCTCAGAATTAAAGAAAACTATTGGAGCTTAATCCACCTACATATTTGAGGCTTTTAATGTGTTTTTAAGCAACATGGCAATAGTCATAGGGCCTACACCACCGGGAACGGGTGTGATGTATGATGCTTTTGGTGCTACACTGTCAAAGTCCACATCACCGGTCAATCTATAACCTTTCTCTTTAGAGGGGTCTTCTACTCTGTGAATACCCACGTCTATGATTACAACACCTTCTTTAACCATATCACCTGTAATCATCTCAGGTTTTCCGGCAGCAGCTACAATAATATCTGCATGACGTATCAATTCTTCCAGGTTTTTTGTGTGACTATGCGCCAATGTAACGGTGGCATTGCCTCCGGTATTTTTTTGGCTGAGAAGAATGCTTACAGGTCGTCCCACAATATGACTTCTACCGATGACCAACGCATTTTTGCCGGCAGTTTCTATGTTGTAAGACTTTATCAACTGCATAATACCACAGGGGGTAGCGGGTAGGAGCGCAGGAAGATCCAGAGTCATTTTTCCAACATTGACCGGGTGAAAACCATCAACATCTTTTTTAGGGTCAATGGCCATGATAATATTTTGCTCGTCGATATGTTTAGGCAACGGCAATTGTACAATAAAACCATCTATATCAGCATCGTTATTTAACAATTTGATTTCGTGAATTAATTGTTCTTCAGTAATGTCTGCCGGTAACTCAACCATGGTAGAATTAAAACCTACTTTGGCGCAAGTTTTTACTTTACTGCTCACATAGGTTTGACTGGCGGGGTCACTACCTACAATAACAGCAGCCAAATGAGGTATTTTCTCTCCATTGGCTTTACGTTGTTTAATGATTTCGCTAATGTCTTGTTTTAAACGTTCTGCTGTGGCTTTACCATCGATGAGTTTCATGGGCTTGGTTTTAGATTCTATATGAAATAATACTGAATATTGTGGTATCTCAGATGATTTGTATGTCCTTAATTATTATTAATAAAATTACTTTAATCCACGCATCATTTGAGCCATTTGTCGTTTACCGTTAGGGCTTTGCATGACTTTCATCATTTTACTCATTTGGTCAAACTGTTTCATCAGTTGGTTGACTTCCTGAATGCTTGTACCGGCACCTTTGGCTATTCTTTTTTTACGGCTGGCATTGATGATTTTGGGTTCTGAACGTTCCTGAGGAGTCATAGAATGGATGATGGCCTCAATACCCTTAAAGGCATCATCGTCAATATCCACATCTTTCATCATTTTGCCAACACCGGGTATCATACCAACAAGGTCTTTCATACTACCCATTTTTTTGATTTGTTGGATTTGCTTTAAGAAATCGTCAAAACCAAACTGGTTTTTGGCAATTTTTTTGCTGATACGTCTGGCTTCCTCCTCATCATATTGTTCCTGAGCCCGTTCTACTAATGACACTACATCACCCATGCCCAGAATACGGTCTGCCATACGGTCGGGGTGGAAGACATCCAATGCCTCCATTTTTTCTCCGGTACCTATAAACTTAATAGGCTTATTGACTACCGATTTTATACTCAAGGCCGCACCACCACGGGTATCACCGTCTAATTTTGTCAGAACGACACCGTCAAAATTCAGTACATCGTTGAAAGCTTTAGCCGTATTGACTGCATCCTGACCGGTCATGGAGTCAACGACAAAAAGGGTTTCCTGCGGGTTGACCGCTTTATGAATATTTGATATCTCGGTCATCATCATTTCATCAACGGCCAGACGACCGGCGGTATCTATGATGACGAGATTCTTACCATTAGCTTTAGCATAAGCAATAGCGTCTTGTGCGATGGTTACCGGATTGTTTTCCTCACGGTTACTGTAAACTTCTACACCTATTTGATCTCCTACGACGTGTAATTGGTCAATCGCAGCGGGTCGGTATACGTCACAGGCTACCAGTAGAGGTTGTTTTGCTTTTTTGCTTTTGAGGTATTTGGCCAGTTTACCGGAAAAAGTCGTTTTTCCCGATCCTTGTAAACCGGACATTAAAATAACTGTTGGGTTACCGGAAAGGTCAACACCTACGGTTTCACCACCCATAAGATCAGTCAATTCGTCCTTGACAATCTTTACCATGAGTTGACCGGGCTGTAGGGTCGTCAATACATTTTGACCCATAGCTTTTTCTTTAACCGTATTGGTAAAATCTTTGGCAATTTTATAGTTGACATCAGCATCCAAAAGTGCTTTACGGACTTCTTTGAGCGTTTCAGCTACATTGACTTCAGTTATACTGCCGTGCCCCTTGAGAACGTGAAGGGCTTTATCGAGTTTATCACTTAAATTATTAAACATAATCTTATCTGCATTTTATAGTGCGGCAAAGATAAGGTTTTTATTCTTGGAACGAAATAAACGACTGTATAAGTGTTGAAAAAAGAAAATGACCACGTTATAAACATGGCCACTTTAGATGTTTTCACAACGGAATAATCCTTATTGTGAATTAATTTCAAGTTCTGTCGCAAAGATATAAATTTTTATTAGAATACTGATATTTTTTTGAACTCAGAAAAAATATTTTATAGGGTGTTTTTTTTGATTTTAATAGACTAAAACGTAGAAAAAAATATAAATTTGTGCCACTAAATTATTTATTCATCATAAAAAACAAAAAATTTAAATTGACAAACAAAAATTTTAAAACAGTTCTTTTTTTATTCCTAGGCTTTGCCCTTTTTGGAATGAACGCCCAAAGTGTTTATGTCAATGAAAGTGATGGCATGCAAACCGGGTTTAATCTGTCTGAAATTCAATCTATCAGTTTTGAAGGCGGATCTATGAGCGTTACTTCTACAGATGGCGTTGAAAACGATTTTGCTCTTAGTAATGTAAGTGCATTGGTGTTTTCACAAACTATATCTGGTATAGAAGATGTATTGTTTTCTCAACAAAACAATCTCAGTATTTATCCTAATCCTGTGAGTGATTTATTAAAGGTCGATTTGACCAAATTGACAAACACAGAAGACGGATTTATCAGTATTTTAAATGTTAACGGACAAGTAGTTCAAACAACACCCATTAACAATAATGGTACGCTGACCTTAGATGTTAGCCGTCTGTCTAATGGTGTTTATATTTGTCGTTACACCAATCAAAATGAAATTCAAATCGTAAAATTTATTAAAAAATAATCATTTATTATTAAATCATGAAGAAAGGTCTACTTTTATTTATAGCTATATTTACTTTTGTGTTTACTGTTAAGGCACAAAATGATACTTTGTATGTGATGAAAGACGGGGACATTGTTGCCAAGTATAATGTAAACACAGAAATTGACAGTATTATATTTTATAAACCGGCGATCGTAGAATACAGTACATTTATAGATGAGCGCGATGGAACAGAATACCATTCTGTGGTTATTGGTAATCAAGTTTGGATGGCTGACAACCTGAGATATTTACCTACAGTAAATGCATCTGATAATATTTCCTACAGTGAGCCACGCTATTATGTCTATGATTATCACGGTACAGATGTAGAAGAAGCCAAAGCAAACCCTAACTATACTGATTACGGAGTATTGTACAACTGGGCGGCTGCTATGGCCGGTGCATCTACGAGTGTAGAAAACCCCAGTGGTGTACAGGGTATTTGTCCGGAAGGTTGGCATATGCCTTCCGGTACAGAGTGGACAGAATTGATGGACTATTTAGGTGGTCAGGATGTGGCTGGTGGAAAATTAAAAGCCACAGGTACAGATTATTGGTCAGCACCTAATACCGGAGCCACAGATGAAGTAGGTTTCAATGCGCGTGGCGGAGGTTTCAAGGCTATTCTTTCTGCAAACTATCTTGATAAAAAAAATATTGGATACTATTACACAAGTACACAACATGAATATGAAACGGAAACAGCTTATGTCATATTTATGAAATATGATCAAATCAAAGCAACACCTCAGAATTACAATAAAGACTACGGTTTTTCTGTACGTTGTGTACAAGACTAGAAAAGATATACTATATCAATTGATACCATATAAAAGTCCGGAAATTCCGGACTTTTTTTATGAGGGTATGTCAGATTGTAGTCAAAAGATCAGGGATTACATTGTGTTGGTTTTTGTATGTTTGCAACCGTCTACAGAATTATTTGAAGAACTTTTTTATAAAACACATTACACGATGAATACTAGATTACTTTTTATAATTTTAATATCACTTAATTTCTCTCTATATAGTCAAACGGAAATTTCGTATAAAGAATATGATATTAATTTAAATGCTGATATAGGACATGATATTTATGCTTTGAAAAATAATGGCGAAAAACTTCCTGAAGGAGATTATGTTGTTAAAAAAACAAAAAGATCGGGTAAAAAATTTGCTTTTTACTTCTCTATATCAAATTCTGGAGAAATAGATGGAAATGTTTATTTGAAGTATGGACATGATATTGAAGGTGTCGTAATTTCAAAAATTCAAGTTAAAAATGGGGTAGTTAAGAAATATCGGTTGTTTGATTTGAGTGGAAAACATCTAAGAGCTGAAGGTTTTTTTAAAGGAGATACAATAGTAACAAGAGAATACACTAATTCAAATTTATTAACGTATGAAATTAAAGAGCTTAAAGGAGAATATGTTTATAAATATGAATGTGATGCTTATAATTATCCTAAGCAAATGACGGACAGTTTGGGTAAGTGTGTTAAAACAGACTATGTAACAGGTGTAGAAGATGAGATTTTAAATGGGAAAATACTCACCAGAAAAAGAACTAAAAATATACCCGAAGATATAGAGAGTATTATTGATATTTATGATTCTACAGATGAGAATAAAAGAATAATCTATTATATAAATCGGGTGAAGAAGACCATCAAAAAAGATGGTTCTTATGAAATAGAGGAGCGTAAGGAAGGAAGTTATTTGTTAAAAAAATACAATAAAAAGGGTGAATTAATAAAATCAGATCATATCATATTAGAAATGAAGGTTGCCCCAGAAGAACTTCAGGAAGAATGATTTCTATACTTGGGCAGTTGAAGACTGCTATATATACATTTTCAAAAGAATCATGTGTAAAGCCACCCAAAAACTTAAGGTGGCTTTTGTATTGTTTCCCTTTGGGCTTATTTTATAACCACCTTGCCGCCGGAAGACTTCTCGATATCAGTCTGTTCCGGGTGTCCTTTCACAACAATATCACTGCCGCTGGTGGCTTTGGCTTTAAGCTCTTTAGTAATGTTTATTTTGATGTCAGCACCGCTGTTGGCATAGGCTTCACCTTGCGGGCTTTCCAGTTCTGAGGCGTCTATATCACTACCGCTGGAAGCATTGGCTGTGACATAATCGCAACTGCCTTCAATCTCTATATCACTACCGCTACTGGAAGATAAGTTGACATGATGGGCTAACACTTTTAAATCAATATCACTACCTGATGAGGAATCCAGGCTGATATCATCTGCCTTTATGGTGTTCTCACCTTTAAAATCTGCGCCGCTTGACGTGCTGATTTCTGTAAGATGCGGTGCTGAAAGAAAAATCTTTGAGCTTTTGCGTTTGCCTACATTTTCGCTGAAATAAATGTCCAGTTTACCGTCTTTGACCTCTGTAACCAGAAGTTCATGAAGATTGTCATCCATTTCAACGCTCATGTTTGTATGGTCGTCTTGGGTAAAATATACGTCGATACCTTGACTGACATCAATACAGGTAAATGCTTCTGTAAGGGTTCTGCTTTCTGAGGTAACATTGCCGCTACCGGTAATACCGTTAAATACGCAGGATTGTAGTAAAACAATGATAGAAAAGCTGATAAGTGTTAGTTTTAGAGTTTTCATAAGATTAATCTTAAAAGTTAGTTGTAAAAGTTATTGGTACAGGGCTTATTGTTTAAAACCCTTATGTTTTTCAGTCACATTAATTGTAAACAACGATTAAGGGTTGTAATTATTTGATTTCAATCCCGTTTTTGTCGATTTTTATACGGGCTTTATTCTCACCATCATCTACATTGATGTTTAAGCCTTGCTTATTGATGTCAATATCTAAACCTTCATTAGACTTTTTTACAGGTTGGGCACAATCCAGACAGTTTAAGCCTTGTGAGGTCATTTGATAGGTGTGATTGGTCATATCGTGTTCATAGAGGTCTTGTATGTTATTGACGTCATAGAGAAAAGAACCTGTGCTTTCGTCAAGGGTGATGATTTGGTTATCGGGAATATAGAGTATCACGTCTAGTTTAGGTTTATGGTGTTTCAAATCATCAGGGGTTGTAAAATACGAGTTAAGAGCTAACTTATTGTTCTCTAATGTATAACGATAGTCTATCTTTTTCGCATATTTACCGGCATTTTCTTTATTATAACCACGGGCAGATTTTAAGACTTTCACCATGGTTTTTTCAGAATTGCTGCGTCTGATGTCCAGGTAAATATAGGTGGAGAATAAATCATTATTACTATTGATAACAGGTTCCAGAAGTCTGCTGCGGTACAGCTTTTTCCTGTTAACCAGTGTGTCATTACTCTTCATACTGACAAACAGGGTGTCCTGAGGTGTCAGCGTATAACTCTCATTACTGCTTATCAGGTTCTCTTTAGCAAATCTTGTTTGATGTTCTATACTGGAAAAGCCAAGTATCATCAATGAAATAATCCAAACGGCTAAGAAGGCTAAATTACCGGAAGTACCAATACCTTTTCTCTCATCAGAAAGAATGTTTAACCCCAGAATTAGCAGATAGAAAAAAGGTATAGACAGGGCAAAGATTAAAGCGGCAACCAAAACCCACAGTGGAATGACTGAGAGATTGAAATAGCCCGGATAGCTGATAAACGGGTGCTCTATACCTAACATTTTATAAAGCCCCCAGAAAAATAACGCTATGATAAGTGCTAAAGCTGTAATACCTCCAACGATGACAAGCAACCCGCCGATAAATTTAACGATGATTTTAAAAAGAAGCACAATGAGATTTGCAATACCGTCAATCAAGGTTTGCAATACATTTTTGACCCCTGAAAAGTTGGTGTTTTTGACCTTCTTTTCCAGACGCTCGTATTCGTCCTTGATGTTTTTTTCAATATTATCAATCGTTACCGGTTTACCTTTCATTTCCAGTTCTTCAGCTGTAGTTTTGGCGTCGGGTATAATAATCCATAGAATGATATAAACTAATAAACCTATGCCATTAGGGATTAGAAGTAACAACATAAGAAGGCGTACCCATATCACATCTATACCAAAGAAATACGCCAGACCTTTACAGACACCACCTATGATACCCTCTTTTCTGGTGCGGTACAATTTTTTAGGTTTTGCTGTATTAGGTGCTTTTTTAGATTGATCTTCCTCTTCGTTAAACATACCATCGTCATACTGATAGTCTTCCGGTTGACCCATCGCTTTGATGATATCATCGATATCTCTGTCATTGACCACCTGACGATTATTGGATATTTTTTCCGATAATAGTTCACTGATGCGTAATTCTATATCTTGAATAATTTCCTCTTTACCTTGTGGGTCATCGTTGAGTGAATGGCTTATCGAATCAAGATAATTTTTGAGTTTCAAGTAAGCATTTTCGTCTATATGAAAAAATGTACCGCCTATATTGATGCTGATTGTCTTATTCATGTCAGTCTGAATTTTTACAGTTTATCGTGTTTGGTTAGTGAGTTGAGTTACGGCTTGATGCAAATCTTCCCATGAAGTTCTTAATTCTTCTAAAAACAGTTCGCCTTTATCGGTGAGGGTATAATATTTCCGCGGTGGCCCGGAGCTGGACTCTTCCCAGCGGTAGCTCAGCAAACCGATGTTTTTCAGGCGTGTCAATAAAGGGTAAACGGTACCTTCTACGACGAGCATTTTTGCATCTTTGAGTTGGGCAAGTATGTCTGAGGTATAGGCATCCTGATCCTTAATAATGCTGAGGATACAATACTCCAGTATGCCTTTACGCATCTGTGCTTTTGTGTTTTCAATGTTCATGACTAGTTACATTTAAGTCTTTATAAGTCTGTTTATTAACCTTGCTGTTCATTGTGTTTGTTTCCGGGTGATAAGAATACCGATATATTGGTTCTGTTTGCTCATCAATAGCCGGATCAGCTTTATGATGTGTTTGCGTATCATTTGAAATCTGCATCAGTTATACTTTGAACAGTCAGGTTAACTCAGTACGATAAATACAATGAAATTTATGATACTGATTAAAATTTCTATAATCGTTAACATGATATATTTTAGTTAGTTGTGGGTGTTGTTTACTTTATAAATCTGATGGTCATAGGATAACGGTAACGGTAACCTTGTCCTGCCTTTACGGTTGCAAGAATGATAAAAATGATTTTCAGAATTCCTATAATACTAAAAGCTACCAGAATACCTACGATGCCTCCTGTAGATAACAGAATACTGACAATTTCCATGGGGTCATTTGCATTATCCAGGCTTATAGCATTAAAAATGGTAACGCCAAAAAGTGCTAAGGCGATAATTCCTAAAATAAAATTGTAAAACAAAAAACTGATGTTAAAATTGACAGCTTCTTTACCGTGATAATCGATATAGTCACTGTTGTTCTTAAAAGCCTGCCATAGGATCAATGGAAATAGAATTGAGATAAATGGAATAGGGATGGCAAACTGTACCAGTGAAGACAAAGATGATAAGTGAATGAGTGCTGCAGTAGAATTGTCATTCTCATTGTCTGTGGTTTTTTTTGGGTTGAGCTCTTTCATGCTTATTAGGTTTTAAAAGTTATTTGACTATGCAAATATATATCTAAAAGAAGGTACTATGTAAAGCAAGATACTATATTTAACAAAAAATTAACATTTTGAGTGCCTGAACTATAAAAATGGAATTAAAGTTTGATGTGTAGAGTGCCGAATGTCGGAGAATAATCGTTGGATAATCATTTAAAAAGTATAAATACCTTATCATGGCTTGAGTAGTGGAAAAAACCAAGTCCGGGACAAAACTGAATGCGGTAGCAAGAAGGTGCTTTAATTAATAAAACATCTTATAATCAGAGACTTACTTTTTATTTAAGAAATATACCGTCAGATTCCATCTGTAAAGGTCTATAAATCTAGTGTTTATAACACTGTCAAGTGAAAATGTTAGTTCGCTTTTAGCAGATCTGAATCGAAACCTAAAGCTGTCAGGCAATATATTCAAAGCTTTTATGTTTTATATATAGCTGATAAAACCCAAGGTGGGTTGGTATTTTTTAATAAATTTGCAAACCTTGAAATCTTATGATGATTAGGAAGTTATCATTTTTTATAATTATAATGTTAAGCATGTCTGTACAGGCACAATTACTCAATGAGATTGGCGGAACTTTAGGTGGCGTTAATTATAGTGGAGATATAGGTGACGAAACCTATATTATGCCTAATGAAGCAGCCGGTGGAATAATATACAGACGTAACCTGAATTCCAGAATAACAATCAGGGGTACATATACCTATTATACATTGTCCGATGCAGATTCTTTGTCTTACAGTACTGTTAGACAGAGACGAAATTATAGTTTTACAAATGCTGTAAACGAATTGGCATTGGGAATTGAGCTTAACTTTTTTGACTATGATGTGACCAACCCCGACAGCAATTTTACACCATATGTTTTTTTTGAGTTGGCAGGGTTAAGTCATCGGGAAGTCGCTCATTATGATCCTGTGAATGGTTCAACATTCAACACTTCCTACACATACGCTATTCCTCTGGGTGTGGGATTTAAGTCGGGATTAAGCAGGGAGTTTGGTATATCTTTAGAATTGAGAGCGAGATATGCTATGACTGACCAACTGGACTATACAACAACAGATGTAGAGGCATTAAATATGGGTAATCCCCGCTATAACGATTGGTACTTCTTTACAGGTATCATGCTTACTTATTCATTCCAAAGGCCGCCTTGTGCAGTAAAACCAAACTATTGATTATGGATAAAACTTTACTCAGTTCTTCAAAAAAATTACCTAACCATGTGGCTGTAATTATGGATGGGAATGGTCGTTGGGCCAAACAAAAAGGTAAAGTCAGGATTTTCGGACATAAAAATGGTGTTGAATCGGTAAGGCAAACTATAGAAATTGCCGCAGAAATAGGTATAAAGGTTCTTACTTTATATGCTTTTTCCAGTGAAAATTGGAATCGTCCAAAAACAGAGGTTGATGCGCTGATGAACCTGTTAATCAGTTCATTAAAAAATGAATTACCTCAATTGCAAAAAAACAACATCAAGCTTCAAGCTATAGGTAGTCTGAACAAGCTTCCGGATAAAGCCATCAAAGGTCTGGAATATGTCATGGAACAAACCAGCAGTAATGACCATATGATTGTGAATTTGGCCTTGAGTTATGGTTCCCGAAATGAAATTTTAGATGCTGTTAAGCAGATTTCTAAAAAAGTTGTTAATAATGAATTGGAAATTGAAAATATAGATGAAAAAACTATAAATAATCATTTATATACATTTTCTTTGCCTGACGTAGATCTTATGATAAGAACCAGCGGAGAGCAACGTATAAGTAATTTTCTCTTATGGCAATCTGCTTATGCCGAGTTTTATTTTACTGAAACACTTTGGCCGGATTTTAGAAAAAAAGATTTTATTAAAGCCATAGAAGTTTATCAAAAGCGTGAACGTAGATATGGAAAAACAAGTGAACAAATTTCAGATGATAAATAATTTACAATCAATGTTATTGTGGTGTGGTGTAATGTTTTTTATGACATGGGCCACTATGGCACAAGAGGACTCAACAAAGGCAAAACCGGAAGACGCTAAACTACAAGTTCAGGATACGATTGATGCCAAGGTCAAATCTTCAAAAGGATTCCAGCCCGGTAAAGATTATGTTTTAAAAGAAGTAAAAATCAATGGTCTTAACCGCTTTAGTGAGCAAACGGTAAGAGTTCACACCGGTCTGATAGAGAATACAAAGATAAAATTGCCGGGTGATAAGTTGACCAGTGCTATCAAACGTCTCTATGAAACCAAACAGTTTAGTAAAGTTGATGTATTTATTGCAAAATTGGAAGGTGAAGCAGTCAGTCTGGAATTTGACGTAAAAGAGTTACCGCAATTGAATAAAGTGCTGTACAAAAATGTTAAAAGAAATAAATCCAAAACTTATACGGAAGAAGCTAAATTGCGTGCCGGAGCAATGGTGACTGAAAACCTTTTGGTGACCACTAAGAATTATTTTGAAAAAAAATTCAGGGAAGAGGGCTTTTTGAACGCAAAGGTCAAGATAAGCACTATAAAATCTGAAAAACCTAACACAGTCAATTTATTTATAGATATAGACAAAGGAGAGAAGGTGAAAATCAAGGATATTGTTTTTCACGGTACAGAAAAATTATCTGACCAAAGATTGCTGAAAGCCATGAAAAAAACTAAGAAAAAGAAATTTTGGCGTTTTTGGAAGAAATCAAAATACATAGATCAAGAGTATAAAAACGATCTCAGCAACATCATTGATGTGTATTCTGAAAGAGGTTACAGAGACGCCATCATTACGAAAAAGGATTTGACCAGAAATGATGGCAATACCATCACTCTTGATATTTATATTGATGAAGGTAAACAATACAGGTTTGGTAATATATCTTTTGTAGGTAATACAGTGTATACAGATGAACAATTAAGAAACTTTTTACACCTTGACAAAGGTGATGTTTATAATGCTAAAGTGCTCAATGAGCGTGTATTAGGAGACGGAACACCTGAATCAGAAGACATCAGTTCGTTTTATTTGAACAATGGTTACTTATTCTCAAGGGTTACACCGGTAGAAACCCGTGTACATAACGATTCTATTGATGTAGAGGTGAGAATTTATGAAGATGAACCGGCTACCATTAGAAAAATTACAGTGAACGGTAATGATCAAACCAATGACCATGTGATTTATAGAGAATTATGGACAAAACCGGGTGATTTGTTCAGCAAAGAGAGTATTGTCAGATCCATAAGAGAATTGAGCCAATTAGGATTTTTTGATCCAGAAGCAATATCGCCCAATCTCAAGCCTAACCAATTAGACAAAACGGTAGATATAGATTATACTGTGGCAGAAAAGGGCTCAAGCCAGATTGAACTGCAAGGAGGTTATGGTGGCAGATCATTTATAGGAACTCTGGGACTGTCATTCAATAATTTTTCCATGAGAAATATTTTTAATAAGAAAGCTTATACCCCTGTACCTATGGGTGATGGTCAATCTCTTTCGCTACGTTTACAAAAGAGTAAATTCTATAGTACATACAGTTTTTCTTTTACAGAACCATGGTTGGGAGGTAGAAAACCCAAATCCCTGTCCATGTCTGTTTACAATTCGCAGCGAAAAGGTATAGACTATGGAACTTTCGAGGCATTAGACAATCAGGGCATGAGTATCTGGGGTGCCAGTTTAGGTTTAGGACAACGTCTTAAGTGGCCTGATGATTACTTCCAATTGACTCAAAGTATAGGTTTTCAGCGTTATGAACTCAATAATTACAAAGTAATACGTACACTTCCATTTTCTGATGGGGTCGCTAATAATATTAGTTATAACATAGTTTTCTCCAGAAATTCTTCCGGTCCTAATCCTATTTATCCTATGGGAGGTTCAGAATTGAGTGTGAGTTTAAAAGCCACACCACCATTTTCGCTCCTCAATAACAAGGATTATACCACCATAGATGATAAAGAGAAATACAAATGGTTGGAATACTACAAGACCTCATTTAAAGCCAGATGGTTTGTGCCGTTGTATGAAAAACTGGTGCTTATGGCCGGAACAGAATTTGGCGCATTGGGTTACTACAACAAAGATATAGGTTATTCGCCGTTTGAACGATTTGTCGTTGGTGGAGACGGTATGGCACAAAACTTTTTTGACGGTAGTGAAACCATAGCCTTAAGAGGTTATGAATACGGTGCATTGTCAGGCAGAGATGAGGGCGGAACGGTGTATAATAAATTCATCATGGAAGCCCGTTATCCTATCACGTTAAAACCTCAGGCATCTATTTATGTGGCCGGATTTTTAGAAGCCGGTAACTCTTTTCCCACATTTGAAAAATTCAATCCTTTTGTACTCAAACGTTCAGCCGGTTTAGGTGTTAGGATTTTTATGCCACAGTTTGGACTTTTAGGGATAGATTTTGCCCATGGATTTGATGAAAACCCTGTTACGGGTGAAAAATCAGGTTGGCAAACGCATTTTGTATTAGGTCAGCAATTCTAAGTCTTAAAATTCAGGCGAAAAAAATGAATCATTTGTACAATAAGATATATAATTAAAAGTTTTTAACTTTGACGTGATTTTATTCAAAGCAACTAATTCAGTATATTTATCATGAAAAAAATAGTTTTTACAATTCTGGTAATTTTTACTTCGGTACAGATGATGGCTCAAAAACCTCAAAGAATTGCCTATATAGATATGGTTTATATTTTAAATCAGGTACAGGATTATCAGCAGGCAACTTCTGCCCTTGATATGAAGGTAAAACAATGGCAGACTGATCTCGAGTCCAAAAAGAAAGAGGTTGAAACCATGGAAGCTTCATTAAATGCTGAACGGGCATTGCTTACTCATGATCTTATTGCAGATAGAGAAGAAGATATCAATATCAAGCGTCAGGAATACCAAGAATTACAAAATAAATATTTTGGTATGGACGGAGACTTGTTCAGATTGAGACAACAACTGGTCAAACCGGTACAGGATAAAGTGTTCAATGCCGTACAAGAGATTGCTTCAAAAAGAAAATATGATTTTGTGCTTGACAAATCCAGTGATCTTATCATGTTATATTCCAACAATAAATATGATATTAGTGATCAGGTAGTTAACGCCATAACCCGCGGAGAAAAAATCAAGTCAAGAGAGGAAAAAAGAAAAGCAGTTTTTAATAAAAGAAACAAGAAAAAACCAACTGCTGCAAAAAATGGCAAAGAAATTGCAGAGGAGAAAGCAGAAGCCATAGAACAAAGAGCACAAGAGCAAGCTGAAGCTATGGAAGAAAGAGAAAAAGAGATGGAAGAAAGAATGGAAGAGGTAGAGGCTAAGAAGGCGGAAAATGAAGAAAAGCGTCAGGAAATGCTTGACAAAGTAGAGGAGAAAAAAGCAGAACGCGAAAAGAAAATGGAAGAAAGACGTAAGAAAATAGAAGAAAAAAGAAAAGAACGTCTGGCCAAAAGAGAAGAAGCTAAAAGAAAAATGTTAGCCCGTAGGGACTCAATATTAAAAGCTCGTGAAGAGAAAAAAAAGGAACAAGAGAATAATAATTAAAAACAAAGACAAAAAATGAACACTATCAAAAAAGTACTATTTATCGCAGTTTTAACTTTGAGTTTTGGTATGATGAATGCCCAGTCAAAGGTAGCACATATCAATACTGAAGAGTTAATTGCAAGCATGCCCGAAACAAAAGCATTACAAGCCAAACTTGAAACTTTGACCAAAACGTATAATCAGGAAATAGAGAAAAAAGACGCTGAATTAAAAGCTAAATTTCAAAAATACAATTCAGAGTTTGAATCTCAAAGCGAAGAAGTCAATAAAACCAGAACTCAGGAAGTTCAGGCAGAAGCTCAAAAAATAGAGCAACTCAAAGAAGAGGCTTACAAAGATTTACAAAAACAAGAGCAAGATGGTTTAAAACCTATTCTTGAAAAAGCTAAAAAAGCCATAGAAGAAGTGGCCAATGCTCAGGGTTATGAATATGTACTCAATGTAAGTACACTGGTTATTGCCAATGGTAAAGACCTTTTACCCGATGTCAAAGCTAAACTGGGTATTCAGTAAACCGCTTTTTTAAAATATAAACCGCCTTTTAAAGGCGGTTTTTTTATATTTGTATCTTAACCAATTGTGACATTATGAATAGATTACTCTGTATAGGTTTGCTGTTATTCTACACATCATTGGGGGCGCAGCAACTGGCTATTATAGATGAAGGGTTTAACTCATCTGTCAGAGGCTTGAGTGTGGTCAACGATACTGTATTTTGGGTGAGTGGCAGCCATGGTCGTGTAGGTTATTCTTTGGATGGCGGTGAAACAATACATTGGCAAACGGTAAAGGGGTATGAAGCCATTGATTTCAGAGCTGTAAAAGCATTTGACCGTTATACAGCTATCATTATGGGGATAGATAGCCCGGCGTACCTACTTAAAACTACTGATGGGGGACAAACATGGCGGGAGGTATATAAGAATACTGCCAAAGGCATGTTTCTCGATGCTATGGACTTTTATGACCATAACCATGGAGTGGTGGTAGGCGATGCCATAGACGGTCGTTTGTTTATCATGACAACTGATGATGCCGGTGAGCATTGGGAAGAACTGGAAGCCGGACAACGGCCGTTACTTGACACCGGTGAAGCCTGTTTTGCAGCCAGCGGTTCAAATATCAAAATGCTTTCTAAAGATCACTATGCTATTATCACAGGAGGTCAACGGTCACGACTCATTTATAAAAACAAGAGTTATGTGTTACCATTCAAACAAGGTAAAGAAACAGCAGGTGCCAATGGTATGGCATTTAAGGACGATAAGACCCTTATGATTGTCGGTGGTGATTTTATGCAACCGGATGCTAAGGATGGAGTGACAATCTTCACTCATACTGCCGGACGAGTATTTATGGCTCCTCAGTTACCGGCTAACGGCTATAGAAGCGGCGTAACCTTTATTAAAGATAATACCTGGCTGGCTTGTGGTATCAACGGTATTGACATCACAGAAGACAACGGTTTGCATTGGAAAAGCATCAGTACAACAGGATTTCATACTTGTGCTAAGGCAGACAACGGCAGTGTGATTTATTTGACCGGTACTAATAAATTGGGTAAAATGACATGGTAATGACTAATGAACATCCTATTGGCTTATTTGATTCCGGTATAGGTGGTACCAGTGTTTGGCATGAAATCATCAAACTGATGCCTCATGAGAACACCGTATATCTCGCTGATAATAAACATGCACCTTATGGGGAGAAATCTAAAGACGAAATCATTCGTCTGAGTGAGAAAAACACAGAATTTTTATTGAATAAAAATGCTAAAATAATTGTTGTGGCTTGCAATACAGCTACAACCAACGCCATAAAGCATTTGCGTCAACACTACGATGTCCCTTTTGTGGGCATAGAACCGGCTATCAAGCCTGCGGCTTTACAGACCCAAACCAATGCTGTAGGCGTATTGGCAACTCAAGGTACATTGAGTAGTGAACTGTTTGATCAGACTAAAGGGAAATTTGCCCGGGATGTCAAAGTCATAGAACAGATAGGGTATGGGTTAGTTGAATTGATAGAATCCGGTAAGATAGAATCTCAAGAGACTACCCGTTTACTCAATCTTTATCTGGATCCTATGATCAAAGCTCATATAGATTATCTTATCTTGGGTTGTACACATTATCCTTACCTCATTCCCCAAATCAAAGCATTGTTGCCGTCTATGGTAACGATTATAGATTCAGGTAAACCTGTTGCCAGGCGGGTGCAACATCTTCTGAAAGAATATCATATTGACAATACCTTATCTGCTTCTCCGGTGCATCAAATGTATGCGACCGGTTCTAAGACAGAGCTACAAAGAATGGTAGGAGGGATAGCCGGTGTGGTCATGAAATAACAATAAAAAGGCGAAGCTGAAAAACCAGCTTCGCCAATCATGCTTCAATTTGGATTAACTTTAAATGAACTATTTGACATTGAAGCAAAATGATGAATAAGTTTCCTATTCAAGTTTTAATTTTTTCCGACGTACATGTATTTTAACCTGTAAAATGATAAGGGTCAATATAAAAGTGACCACGACTAAAAGGACTAAATGTCTGATCTCGGGCATAATTCCTTTCAGGTTACTCTCATAAAAGACCACTTTTTTCAAGGCGTCGAGAAAAGCTGTGGACGGAATAATGTCCGCGGCCTTAGCAATGAGTTCCGGCATTGCCATTCTGGGCCATGTAAATCCACTGAGTACAAAAGCAGGAGTCGAGATAACCATCAGCAGCTCTGTAGCCTTTAAACGGTTAGGTATGGCTATGGAAAATAATGTTCCTGTACTTACAGCTGCCATGGAAAGCAAGGCAATCAGTAGATAGTTGGTTGGTACAAACAGACTGAGTTCCGGACAGAAAAAACGGGTGATAAGTCCTACAACCAGCCACATAGGTGGAATTAAAAACATAAAAGGAACGGCTTTCAACATAAAATGATACAAAGCATTCTTACTGTGTTGTACTAACTCTGAAAAATAACCGTCTTCAAAATCCCTTGCAAATACCAATGCCAATGCCAAAAAGATAACCTGTTGCATGATGGCACCTATCAAACCGGGTAACATAAACATATCGTAGTTTCCGGTAGGATTGTACAGCTTGTTGTAATTGATTTTAAAAGGCTCAAATTGCTTTTGGGCAATTGTAGGTGAGAGCCCTTGTTTTTGCAACGCATTAATCTCAATACCGGCTTTTAAGGTTCCCAGAACCAACTGGATATTCTTAGTAGCAAAATTGGCATTTAATATGTTGACTGTATTGACGTCAACCTGGATTTCCGGATAGCGTTTGAGTAACAAGTCTGCTTCAAAACCTTTGGGAATACTGATAATCGCAGCGTAATTATTCTTAGGCATTTCCTCTTTTATGGTATGAGCATTGTGTTTAACCTCTACAATTTTAAGCACTTCATTATCATCTAAGGCGTGTATTATTTTATCGGATATCGGACTGACGTCATAATCTACTATGACAATGGGCAGATCTGTGACTTTAGCTTTAAAATAGACATAACCGAATAAAATACCGTAAGCAATAGGTGCTCCAAAAAATATGAGCATCATCACGTCATTAGAGAAAATGCGCTTAAACTCTGTCCTTAAAAGTTTTAAAAACTCTTTCATTTTCTCTTATTGTTTGATAATGACCGTAGCGTTATTATACCATACCTGTTCATCAGACACTTGTGTGGGGACACACTTTAGTTCGTAAATACTTTCGGTCAATTGATAATCGGGTGTGGTACTTGTAATATCCGCATAACGTGCTAATTGATTGATACTCCTTATACGTGTTGTTATACTTTCTTCGGTATAAGGATTTTCTACTATAATTTCCTGGCCTACATTGTAGTTATAGATATTGGTTTCGTTGATGGTAAATCTGAAAAATACGGAATGTAGTTCATAACCATTAAACAATGTGTAGCCGGGTGTAGCCAATTCACCTTTTTTTAGGGTAATGGTCTCTATACTCATATCTGCCGGAGCTATGATGTATTGTTCATTCAGGGCGATTTGAGCTTCTTGTTCAGCGGCTTTGGCCATGTTTAATTGTCCTCTGGCCTGAGCGATGATTTCTTTACGGGCGCTTTTGGTCACTTCGTTTCTTTTGGCCATAAGTCCGTCAACTTGTGCCTGAGCCATCTGATATTTCATTTTAACTTCCTCATAAGCCTGTTTGGTAATCAGAGTATCCTCATACATATTGGACATTCTGTTCAGGGTTTCCTTGCTAAAATCAAGTTGTGCTTTAGCCGCTTTAATACTCTCATCCAATTGTAAAATCTGATCTTGTGTTGCACCATCGTGTGCCATTTTCAATTGGGCGTAAGCCGCATTGACAGCGCCTTTAGCGCCTGTCATTTTGGCGCCTATTTCGGGCGCATCAATTTTAGCCAATGTGTCTCCTTGTTTGACTCTTTGGCCTTCTGTGACATACAATCGGGCAATTCTTCCCGGTATTTTTGAAGTTACGGCAATAGTTTCAAATTTTACTTTGCCTCTTACTCTTGAGATACTTTTATCGTGTAATTGACATCCGTAGATGTTTAATAATACACTGATTATAATCAGGGATTGTAATAATTTTCTGTTCATGATTTTATAGTTATAGTTCATTTAATAATAATCCTTTTGCATATAGCCATTCTATACCGGCTTTTCTTTGGTTATAGACCGCTTTATCATAGTCGAGACGGGCTTGCTCCAGGTCTTTCAGAGCTTCCAGTACCTCAGTCATGGTAGTCAAATCATTTTTATACTGCTTGTTTACCAGATTGTAGGTGTCTTCAGTCAACGCTATATTGGCTTCGGCAATTTCCAATTGTCTTTGGGCGGTTTTGTAAGATAATTCTGCTTTTATATTACTCAGGGCAATCAATTCTTCAGCTTCTGAATATTTTTCATCGTATTGAGCCATATCCAAAGCTAACCTGTTTGCTTTTTGGCGTCCTGTATTACGGTCAAACAAAGTCCATTTGAGCCCGGCACCGATATACCATTGGGGATCAAATAAAGATAAGTCCTCATCTATAAATTCGTAGTGACCTTTTATTGCCAATTGGGGAATGTAATAGGTTTGTTCCGCTTTCTTTTGATAACTTTTGGCGATACGGGCTTCCTGGAGTGCCAGTAGCTCATGACGTGGCTGAGAGGCCAAATCTGTTGCAATTGCCATAGGTTCCGGTTTGGGATCCAAAGCAATCAATGTCTGAGGCTCTGCACCGGTCAGCTGTTGTAATAATGATAGTATAAGTGCTTCCTGATTGTTCAGTTCTAAGCGTTTATAACTCAATTGGTTTAAAGCTAATGTGACTTTTTGTTCGTCCACAGGAAGTGCTAAACCATTACTAACAGCTTTAGAGACAAAACGGGCTTGCTCCTGTAAATAATTGTCTGTACTCGTAATGACTTTTTGAGAAGCCTTAATAAGCGCCAGTTGTTCATAAGCGTTTATGACTTTCAGTATGAGTTTTTCTTTGTCAATGTCATTTTGATGTTCTAAAGCAAGGTTTTTATGCTTGATAGCTTTAAGTGTTTTGTTGACTTTTAAGCCACTGAACAGTACCCAATCAACATCAACATTAGCCTTGAAAATATCTTTTTCAAGGAGTGGCGGAATACCTTGTACAGGTACATTATCAGGTAAAGCCATATTAAAAGGAATACCCAAAGCTTCTTTGATCAGTAGTTTTTGTGTGCCTATGAGAAGTTGGGTCATGTTGTCATCAAGTACAACATCATCATTGAGACGGGTATAGCCTGCGTTAACTGTTACCTTAGGGATAAAAGTGCTAATGGCTATTTTACTGTCAGTGTTGTTTTGTTGTGCTTGAAGTGCATTGATCTTAAGTTGATGATTTTTGTTTTGCGCTTTATCAATCAACATTTTGACGTCATCACTCAGGTGTTGAGCCTGAGTTGGTAGTGCTACCCATAACATGAGTACCACTACAAGAGGTTTTAAATAGTTCATTTTTAGTTAAAATTTTTGGCAAAAGTCGTGAGTTGTGTTTGAGCGGTTGTTATCCCAAAGTCAGATTTTTTTCTCTCAAATACAGAAGTGTGGTATTTGAGACGAATGATGTTGGGTTTGCGACTTTAGCCGGAAGTCGGGAATGAAGTTTGTAGTAAGTAGTTTGCTGTTTGAAGCAGGGTTAATTAAGCGTTGAGAATGTAGAATGTTTTGAGCAAAGTTTTACTCAAGACAACACTATCAATAGGGATAAAGCACTGTATGACACAGACAGGGGAAAAGTTTTCAGGTCTTTTAATCTCTGCTTCTTCGTAGTTTTGAGAGTTAAGAGCCAAAAGTTAAGAATATCAATAGTTAAGATTTGACCTTTGGTAACTAAAGGCTGACTACCAACTGCTAAAGCTCAAAGAGTTAATGAACCGGTTATGATCTGTTAACCTTCTCTTTGGATAAGGCGTATTCCGGATGATTGTCGTAAAACATAGCTTTAATCATACCATCGGCAAGTCCGAATTTAGGAACCAATATTTTTTTGGCATTGGCCCATTTCATGGTTGCCATAAATATTTCTAAAGCGGGAATAATTACATCGGCACGATCCGGATTAAAACCCAGATTTACCATACGCTCGTCGTAGGTCATGCCGGTAATCAGTTTGTATTTCTCTTTGAGATAATCCAAAGATATAGGTTTCCCAATACCAGAATTACCCATTTTGTAAACCCTGACGATGTTTCCGCCGGAACCAATCAGGGTGACTTTGTTACAATCTTTGGTGGCTTTCTTGACCCATTGTTTGGCTTCTTCCCACATCTTTGAGATGTCATAGTTTTTGTCTAACAGACGTACTGTTCCCATCTTAAAGGACTTACTGTCTATTTTTTTGCCGTTTTTAATCAATGTAAACTCTGTACTACCACCACCCACATCTACAAACAGGTAATTTTTTTTAGGATCGAGCACATGAAAAAAATCTGACGAAGAAATAATCTCGGCTTCAGTTTTACCGTCAATAATCTCTATTGTTATGCCCGTTTTATTTTTGATGTGTTCAATAACTTCTGCTGAATTGTCAGCCCCCCGCATAGCGGATGTTGCAAATGCACGATACTTTTCGACCCCGTGAACATTCATTAAAAGTTTATACGCCTGCATGGCATCAGTCATGCGGGTGATGTTTTGTGGGGATATAACGCCATCGCCAAATGTGTCTGCACCGAGCCTGATGGGCACCCTTACCAAAGAAGATTTTCTGAAAATAGGCGGATTGCCATTGTTTAATAAAATATTACTTATTAATATTCTAACCCCATTAGAACCTATGTCAATGGCAGCGTATTTCTTTATATTCAAACTATTTGTTTTTACGTTTTTTAAGATCTTTCGGGTACAAAGTCAGGATTGTTTTTCCTGCTTTTAAATCTTTCCAATGTTCGATATTGAATCTGATACCCACCAAACCACTGGTGGGAATAAAATCAACGATTTTATCCCCGTATTTATTAACAAAAGAACTGATGCCGTGTTCATGACTAAAAATCATGGCCGAATTGTATTCGTCATCAATTGCTTTGATGGTTTTTACCAAATAACCATCACTGAAGTTGTAAAGCGCCTTTTTGATCTGTAAATGGTTAATCGGGAAATTAAAACTCTCTGCAAATATCAAAGCTGTATGCAAAGCCCTATTAGCAAAACTTGAGATAAGAATGTCAGGTTTTTCCATGTCTTCAGCCAATTTTCTGGAGACCAGATAAGCATCATTTATACCGCGCTTTTTCAATGGACGGTTAAAATCCGCAATACCTTCATACTCCCAACTCGACTTGGCATGACGTACGATATACAGGGTTTTCATGGTTGTGGTAAATGGTTAACAGTTATCAGACAACAATAGTTTATCTATGGTTCAAAGTCTTAAGCCTATCCGGCTTTTACTAATTCTACATCAAATATTAAGGTTGCATCGGGTGGTATAACACCTCCGGCACCACGACTACCATAAGCTAAATGTGAAGGGATTACAAAGCGGGCTTTGTCACCGACTTTTAGAAGTAAGATGCCTTCGTCCCATCCTGCAATAACCTGACCTATGCCTACCGGAAAAGTTATAGGCTCATTGCGTTGGTAAGAGCTGTCAAATATGGCTCCGTCAAGTAACATCCCGGTGTAGTGTACAGAAACATTGTCACCTTTTTTCGCTTGTTTGCCATCTCCTTCTTTAGTAATCTTATAGTATAAACCGCTATCGGTTTTAGTCATCCCCTGAGTATGAGCTTTCAAGGCTTCTTCCAGGGCTTTTTGTTTGTCTTGTTCGCGCTTTAAGGCATTGGCATTAAAAGCTTGAAAAGCTTCTAAAGCATCAAATGCTTCTGCTTCCTGACCTTGTCTGATGATACTGACTTTTTCGATACTGTCACCTTGCGCAACAGCGTCCACTACGTCTTGTCCTTCTACTACATGTCCAAAAACAGTATGTTTATTGTCTAACCAAGGCGTAGGTACATGTGTGATGAAAAATTGTGACCCGTTAGTATTTGGACCGGAATTAGCCATAGACAATACACCCGGAGCATCGTGCTTCAATTCAGGATGAAATTCGTCGTCAAATTTATAGCCCGGGTCACCTGTGCCGGTGCCAAATGGGCAGCCACCTTGTATCATAAAATCTGCAATAACACGGTGGAAATTCAAACCGTCATAATAAGGTTGACCTTCTTTGGTTTTTAATGGCATTTTACCTTCTGCCAATGCTACAAAATTTCCTACCGTTCCTGGAGTTTTTTGATAAGTCAGTTGAATAAGTATATCACCTTTGGTTGTGGTGATTTTAGCGTATAAGCCGTCGTTCATAATTCTAATTTTAATATTTACTGCAAAGGTAAGGTTATTAGATGACATGTGAAAAGTTTTATAGATGTGAGGTGTTAGTCGGAAGACTGGAGGTTGTAGTGGGCAGTGAGCAGTAGGTAGTAGGCAGTGGGTAGTGTACAGTTTGCAGTAGGCAGTAGGCAGTAGGCAGTAGGCAGTGTGCAGTATGCAGTGAGTAGTAGGTAGTGTACAGTTTGCAGTGTGCAGTGTGTAGTGTGCAGTGTGTAGTGTGCAGTAGGCAGTAGGCAGTAGGCAGTAGGTAGTGGGCAGTGTATAGTATGCAGTGTGCAGTTGCTAAAGCCTAAGGCCAACAACCAAAGGCTAAAGGCTAACAGTTAATTCCTCCTCCCTGAAGAGTTAACATATTTTCTTACTTTCGCAGCCTGATAAATAGAAAGGATGACTTTAACAGCTTATACAAGAGAATTTAAAACCAACTTTGGTCTGGCTTTACCTGTGATTATCGGGTCTTTGGGGCATATGTTGACGGGTTTGGCAGATGATATCATGGTAGGGGTTTTAGGACCCGTAGAATTAGCTGCAACATCGCTGGGGAATACGTTGGTGTTTGTGATGCTGTCCATAGGTATGGGTTTTTCATTTGCTTTGACGCCTTTGATTTCTGAAGCAGATGGCGAAAAGGATTATGATAAGGGACATAAATTATTTCACCATGCTTTGGTACTTAACATCGTCATGGGAATTCTTATGTTTGCCATGCTTCACTTATCCAAACCGCTTCTGGGCTATTTTAAGCAACCGCCGGAAGTTGTAGAACTGGCTGTTCCTTATTTTGATATCGTATCATTGTCTATGGTACCGGTGATGATTTTTCAGGCGATGAAGCAATTTGCCGATGGCATGTCAAAAACCAAACACGCCATGACGGCGACTATTATATCTAATGTTATCAATATAGGCCTGAATTTTTTACTGATTTACGGGGTATGGTTTTTTCCAAAAATGGGTATTCTCGGAGCGGCCATTGGAACGTTTGTATCCAGAATAGCCATTCTCTTTATCATGTATTATTACCTCAATAAAGATAAACGTCTGACTGAGTTTTTAAAACCTTTGAAGTTTAAAGAGTATACCCAATCATTTTTTGTAAAACTCATCAACCTTGGTTTTCCTACAGCTTTGCAGATATTTTTTGAGGTTGGTTTATTTGCGTCAGGGGTTTTGTTAGCCGGTGTTTTAGGGACTTATCCTCAGGCTGCCAATCAAATAGCCTTAAAACTGGCTTCATCAACCTTTATGGTAGCAGTAGGTGTTGGGGTAGCGGCAACAGTACGCATCGGGATTCAAAAAGGTAAAAAGGATTTTATAAACTTGCGTAGGATAGCTTTGTCAAATCAACTAATGGTTCTACTGATTATGACAGTGTTTATGATTATGTTTTTTGTATTCAACAGGATTTTACCATGGGGATTTACTCAGGAAGTCGAAGTGGTTAATATAGCGGCTTCACTGTTGATTGTAGCCGGTTTTTTCCAATTGGCAGACGGACTACAAGCGGTGCTTATGGCATCATTACGAGGTTTGCAGGATGTGTGGGTACCGTCACTGATTACTTTTATAGCCTATTGGATCATAGGTTTTCCGGTGAGTTACTATTTTAGTCTGGAAACCGAGCTCAAGGCTATAGGTATATGGTTAGGTTTATCTTTAGGGTTGCTAAGTGCGGCAATTATGTTATTTTTGAGGTTTAATTATATCACAAAACAATTAATTGTAAAGCATCATGGAAACACCTAAATTTTTACTGGGCGATCACGCTGACTATAATGATGATATTTTTATCATTCATATTGAATTCCCGCGTTTTATTTTAAATTTGGTCAATGATGAAGTGTTGTGGCTCGAAGATATAGCCGATTCCGATGCCAATGATTTGACTAATGAAATGGAAGCACTCATTCGTCAGGCGGAAGAATTTTACGATGAACAGATGAAAAAATTTGATACTTTATAGTGTTGAACAATTTTTAATTATTAATGGCGTTTTCTAAATGTATGATTAAAAGAGTTATTTTTTTGTTTTTTGTGACATCTCATCTCTTTGCCCAAGTGGGAGGTGAGCAGGTTTATACGTTTTTAAACACATCCACGTCAGCCAAGCAAGTGGCTTTGGGTGGCAGTACTTTAACCTTAGACGGTGATGTCAATCAAGCCTTGTGGAATCCTTCTATGATTACGTCCGGTATTGATAATCAGTTGATGTTGAACTATGTGAATTTCCTGGGGGATATCAATTACTTTTCCGGTGATTATGCTTATAAAGTCAATGAAAAATTAGGCGTGTTTTATGCTAATCTCACTTATCTAAACTATGGTAAATTTATAGCTTCAGATGAAGAAGGTAATGAAACCGGTGCTTTTAAGGCTTACGATATGGCGTTTTCAGTCGGTTACGGCTATCGTTTTCCTTTATCGGATATTCATGTTGGGGCTAATTTGAAAATAATACAATCGTCCATTGAAGAATTTAATTCCATGGGGATTGCCACAGATTTAGGGGTGTCTTACCGGCCATTTGATAAGTCATATACATTAGCTTTGGTTGTGCGTAATCTGGGTGTTCAACTGAGTTCTTATGACGATGTCAGAGAACGAATGCCATTGCGAATTGCTTTGGGTTGGTCTTATCAGCTGGAGCACGTACCCCTAAAATTTCATACGACATTTGATAACTTACAACGCTGGCAGTTGGCTTATAGTAACCCTTCTGAACAAACAGTTGATTTAAACGGTAATGTTACGGATAATGTTCCGGGCTTTTTTAACAATGCATTCCGCCATTTTATTATTGGGGCAGAATTATTTCCCGATAGTGGTTTCTCCATACGCGCCGGTTATAATTTTCAACGGGCTCAGGAGTTAAAACTCAAGGAAACCAGAACATTTGCAGGATTATCGGTTGGTTTTGGCGTAAAAGTTAAACGGTTTAAGGTTAACTATGCTTTTGCAAAATACCATCCGGCAACCAACACACACACTTTTAGTTTAGCTATCAATTTGAATTAATGATCGCACCTTTACCTCAAATAAATATTGCTATAGACGGCTTTTCATCTACCGGTAAAAGTACGGTTGCCAAGCAATTAGCCAAAACGCTGAATTATATTTACGTTGACACAGGCGCTATGTACAGGGCGGTAACTTATTTTGCCATGCAGAATAATTGGATTGATGCCGCCAATGTGAAAACGGATGAAATCGTCAAGCATTTAGATGACATCCGATTAGAATTTAAACCCAATAAAGAGACAGCCCAATCTGATATGTATTTGAATGGGGTGAATGTAGAACAGGCTATCAGAAGTATGGAGGTGTCTGGGTTTGTGAGTCCTGTGGCGACAATTCCTGAAGTCAGAAACTTTCTGGTTGAACAACAGCAAATAATGGGAAAAAACAAAGGTGTTGTGATGGATGGGCGTGACATAGGTAGTGTCGTTTTTCCCGATGCCGAACTCAAAATTTTTCTTACGGCAGATGCCAAAGTGAGAGCAGAACGCCGTTTACTGGAACTCAGGGAAAAAGGGGGTCAAGTGACTTTTGAAGAGATTTATGATAATGTTTTGGAACGTGACCATATAGACAGTACCCGTAAAGTGGCTCCTTTGACCAAAACAAATGATGCGGTCGAAATTGATGTTACCCATATCAATAAAGAAGAGCAGTTTGAAAAAATCTACCGCTTAGCTTTAGAACGTATCAAAGCATTACAGATTAAATCCTGATCATACTTTTTTGAAATCTCACTTATTTCACTAAAACTATACAAAAGCTGAATAGTTTTTGTTGAGGAATCGCTGTTTTTTTAGAAAAACTGAAAAAATCCTTGAAAAAATGTTACATTTGTTCCAATAAACAATTTATTAATGGCAACAAAATTTCACTGGGGACACGGTATAGTAATTGTATTAGGTATTTTTATCATCTTTATTCTATCATTTGTTTACAAAACAATAGCAAAACCTGAATACGACCATAAATTGGTTTCAGAAGAGTATTATAAAGAAGAGATGTACTATCAAGAAGAAGCTGAACGTCTTGATAATGCCAAACAATTAGCTAACCCCGTAAAAGTAGGTGTTTATGATAAGGGTGTGATGATTATTTTTCCTGAGGTGTTTAAACCCGGAAAAATCAAAGGAACTTATGAGCTACAGCGTACCAATGATGCTTCTTTGGACATCAAGGGAAATCTTAATTTGAATACCTCAACATTACTTATTCCCGATAAATATTTAAAGCACGGTAGGTATAATGTCAAGATTTTGTGGACATACGACGATATCCCATATCAGATTAATGATAAAATCACCTATTAAGTATGACTTTAGCAGTTCTTATATCAGCCTTGATTTTGGGCTTGGGTGGTAGCTTTCACTGTGTGGGAATGTGTGGCCCGATTGCATTGGTATTGCCGGTTGATAGGGGAAATAAGTTTAAAGCTTTGGTGCAATCATCCATTTATCATTTGGGACGGATGGTTACCTATGCTGTAATGGGTTTGGTTTTTGGCATGGTCGGTAAAGGCTTGTCTCTTGCCGGTTTCCAACAAAATGTTTCTATTTTGATGGGGGTCATTATGATACTGGCTGTGATTTTCCCTACGAATTACTTAGGTAAGTTCAATTTTGGAAAACCACTATACAAACTGGTGGGGCGGTTGAAATCTACTTTGGGAACTTACCTTAAAAAACAATCTTATTCATCGTTGTTTGTCATAGGTTTACTCAATGGTTTACTGCCATGTGGATTGGTTTATATGGCGCTTATAGGTGCTATTGCCACAGGAAACGCTGTTTTCGGGGCGTTGTATATGTTTCTCTTTGGTTTAGGAACATCGCCATTGTTAACAGGGTTGATATTAGCGGGCAATTTTTTCTCATTAAACATTAGAAATAAAATAAACAAGGTTATTCCTTATTTTGTTGTTCTGGTAGGCTTAATCTTTATTTTAAGAGGTTTAGGTCTGGGCATCAAGTTTATATCTCCTCCCAATAAAAAGTTAGATATTAACAGAAAACCTATGAAAATGTCTCAAATAACTGATAAACAGGGTGATATTTTTATTTTAAACAGTATAGCTTATGAGTAATCAATTGTATTTATCGGCAGAAGATTTCAACAGCGTGTCTTCAAAAGAGGAGTTTATCAAACTGTTGAATGACAAAGAAGTTCCATCAGATAAAGTCTGGGAAAAGCTGAAATATTTGGAGGATTTGCAAGCCTTACAAATGGAATTGGTAAAGTTGCAACAATGGGTGTCCAATAACAAAAGGAGGGTAGCGGTCATCTTTGAGGGGCGCGATGCCTCTGGTAAAGGGGGGAGTATCAGACGCTTTATTGAACACCTCAACCCGCGTTCTATGCGATTGGTAGCTCTCAATAAGCCTACTGAGGTTGAGCAAGGACAATGGTATTTTACCCGGTATATCAAACAGTTACCCAATCCGGGAGAGATCGTGTTCTTTGACCGTTCGTGGTACAACAGGGCAGTGGTAGAACCGGTGATGGGATTTTGCTCAGATACTCAATACAAGCAATTTATGATTCAGGTACCTGAATTTGAACATATGTTGAGAGAAGATGGAATTGACCTGGTCAAATTATGGTTTTCTATCAGTCAGGAAGAACAAAAAAGACGGTTTGATGCCCGCAGGCAGTCACCGTTAAAACGTTGGAAACTGAGTCCCGTAGATGAAAAAGGTCAGGAGTTGTGGGACAAATACACGTATTATAAAGATGAAATGTTTAGCAAAACACATACAACACATAGCCCATGGGTTGTCATAAGAACAGATGTCAAGCGCCAAGCGCGCCTCGAAAGTATAAGGTATGTCTTATCCTTATTTGATTACGATGGCAAATCTGATATGCGTACGACTTTAATTCCCGATCCCAATATCGTGATGCGTTTTTACCGTTATTATTCTGAATTTATAAAACCTTTTTAAAAATGGAAAAAGTATTGAATTTCACAGAAAAGGAGCTAAAAATATTAAACTCCAACAAAGGTTTATATGCCTTATTGACGCAACGTGGTTTTGATCCTAAAAGAGCTATTCGTTTCGTGCGTTATGAGAAGAATCTCAACAAACTTCAAATTGAGATGGTCAAGCTGCAAAAGTGGGTAGAGATCAATCAGGAAAAGGTGGTCGTTATTTTCGAAGGACGTGATGCAGCCGGAAAAGGGGGAACTATCCGTCGTATTGTTGAAAAAATTAATCCACGTCAATACCGTGTCGTGGCTTTGCCCAAACCCACAGAAGATGAGGTGACCCAATGGTATTTCCAACGTTATGTCAATCAGTTGCCCACAGGCGGTGAAATGGTATTCTTTGACCGTTCATGGTACAACAGGGCTGTAGTTGAGCCGGTTAATGGATTTTGCAATCAGGAGGAATATGAAACGTTTATGGGGCAGGTCATTCCATTTGAAAAAATGATCGTCGAAAGCGGTACGCGATTGGTCAAAATTTATATGTCTATTTCTAAACGCGAACAGGCCAAACGCTTTGAAGAGATCAGAAATAATCCGCTAAAGGTGTGGAAAATGAGTAAAGTGGATGAACGCGCACAAGAGTTGTGGGATGATTATACACACTACAAAGAAAAGATGTTTGAAGTTGCGAAACAAGGAGGATTGCCGTTTGAAGTTATCAAAGCAAACAGAAAAACAGAAGCCAGAATAAAAGCGCTTAAACATTTGCTTGACAGCATTCCTTATGATAAATCTCTGATAGTTTAGAAGTTTCTGTCTGAGTTTGATATTCAGTTTATAAGCCTATAGTTTACTATCTATACGATAGTTTATCGATTTTGTTTGTCGTAAATGTTTTACTATATTTTTAAACCAAAATTTAATAATAATAATCCAATTTTTGTTGGTGCTTTAAAGATAGTTATAACACCTTATAAAACGGTGTTTTAGAGGTTCAAGATTTTTTATTAATAACTTGTGTGCAATGTTAGAACATTTTATGTTTGAAATGTAATTAATAAACTATAAAAATTTATCAATTATGAAAAAAATATTTTTAATTATGCTTTTTGCCATTGGACTGGTTAGTTGTTCAAACGATTCATCAGAACAAAACAACATTCCAATAAACGGTATTGAGAAAGAGTTTCTTTCACAGGTTGAATTTTTGACTGAGAATAATAGTATGCTGATTACACCAAACTATCATTCTATTGAACAACAAATTGCATTCACACCACAAGGTAAAGAAATTAGTTTTTTGACCAGCTTAGGTTTTAAAATTGACCAATCAAATCTGTTTGGCAAAAGTGACTGGACATGTGGTCTTGGAAAAATGGCAGTGGCAAAAGAAGTTAAAAACATAACAGATAACGGAGGATGTGCTTTAGTAAAAAAAGTAGATGATAATGAATATTGCGTAAAAGAAGTCCTTTGTGAGTAGAAACATACGTTTAACAATAGGTATAAATTCAGTGACTACAAAAATATTTTTTGTGGTCATTTTTTTTGATCTATTCACTTCTTAGACAGAATTTAAGATTCTCGGACTGTAGAGAGATTGTATCTCGTAGTCTTTTTTCAAAAGAACTACCCTAAAAAAGACCCCACAAGGTAGCCACAATTAAACAAATAACTAACCCCATTGCCACCGGTAGTAAGGAAGCGACAGCAGTCCATTTAGCACTTTTACTCTCTTTATAGATGGTGTAAATGGTTGTACTGCATGGGTTGTGCAGCAAGCTGAATAACATGACATTTATAGCGGTAAGCAGCGTCCAGCCTCCGGCTTGGAGTATGGTGTGTATTTCAACTTCGGAACCTTCAAACATAACACCTGCACCTTCGCCCATATTTAAGGTTTTAGTCACCAATACTGTGAGCATTAATATCGTGGGAATGACTATTTCATTGGCAGGAATAGCTAAAATATAAGCCAGAATAATCACACCGTTAAGTCCTATAGCTAAGCCGAAAGGATCTAAAAAGTCAATGACCCAATAGGCGATACTTTCCCCACCAATATTTATATTGGAAATCAACCAGATGAGTGCACCGGCAGGTATAGCAAAAACAATAGCACGCCATAGTACAATCAAAGTTCTGTCTATCAGAGAGGTGTAGAGGGTTTTCCAAAATTGTGGCGGACGATAGGGCGGTAATTCTAAGGTAAAGGTGGAAACCTCACCGCGCAACATCGTTCGTGACAGCAACCATGATGTACCAAACATAAAGGCAATTCCCAGCAATGCTATAAAAATAACTGAACCGGTCGCCACCAGGCTTTCGTATTGAGAAGGCACCATCACGCCCAGAAATATCGTGGCAAGTAAAATTTGTGTTGGCCATCGGCCGTTACACAGTGAAAAATTGTTTGTAATAATAGCAATAAGTCTTTCTCTGGGGCTGTCAATAATACGTGTCGCTACGACACCGGCGGCATTACATCCGAATCCCATAGTCATGGTAAGGGCTTGTTTACCATGAGCCCCGGTTTTTTTAAAGAATTTATCCAAATTAAACGCTACACGCGGCAAATAGCCAAAATCTTCCAACAGTGTGAAAAGCGGAAAGAAAATAGCCATAGGAGGGAGCATCACTGAAATAACCCATGCTGCAGCGAGGTAAACACCATCAATCAGGAAACCGCTTAGCCACCAGGGAAAATGAAGCGAAACGGCCCCTTCTTTAAGTATAGGGTAGAGCCATCCCATCAACAAGTCGGCTAACATTTGTGAAGGATAATTGGCGCCTGTGATGGTTAGCCATAACACTACTGCAAGAATTAACAACATGATGGGAAATCCCCATATCTTGCTGGTAACAATACGGTCAATTTTTTGTTCCATATTGAAAATGTTGGGTTTACCCTCTTGCTTGACAACCTTTTGTGATATTTGTGCCGCATCCGTATAAATACTTTCAGTGAGGTAATCATGATAATTTTCCCCCAATTCCCAACGTAAATCATCGGCTTTTTTGAGTATGTCCTTTATGTGAGTCGTTTGTTCTTCCATAATTTAATCTTCCAGATTTCCTAAAGTGCGTTCTTTTATAGCGTTAATAACACTTCTGTCACCTTCCAATAATCTTAATGCAATCCAGCGTGTGTTAGGCAGTTGCGGATATTCTCTTTTTAAGTCCTTGTCAAGTGCTTCAACGGCTTTTCTTATTTTTTGCGGAATGCTTTTGATACGGTGTGGTTTGGTAACGATCTTTTTTTGAACCATATCATCAATGGTCTGTAACAGTTGCGGTAACCCTCTGCCGTATCTGGCACTTGTCGGCACGACCGGAATGCCTAATTCTCTGGAAAGACTGCGGTCATCTATTTCAATGCCGTGTCTTTCAGCTTCATCTATGAGGTTTAAGCACAGAATGGTATTAGGAGTGATTTCTAATATTTGTAAGACCAAATTGAGATTGCGTTCCAGTCTGGTTGCATCTACAACGACAATCGTAATATCCGGTTGACCGAAAAGAATAAAATTACGGGCTATTTCTTCATCTTCTGAAGTGGACAGTAAAGAATAGGTTCCGGGTAAATCAATGAGTTTGTATTTTTTATCGCGGTAACCAAAAGCGCCTTCGGCACGTGTGACAGTTTTTCCTGGCCAGTTGCCGGTATGCTGTCTTAGACCGGTCAAGGCATTAAAAACAGTACTTTTACCGGTGTTTGGATTGCCTGCCAGTGCAATGACAAAATTACTTTGTTGTGAATCATCTCCCCATTTTCTTAATTCCGGATTAGGGTTTAAATCACAATTATTACAATTATTTGGTGAAGGCTTACTCATGATTGTTCTTTTTGGATTAACACGAGTTGGGCTTCTTCCTTACGAAGCGCAATCAACGTGTTTCTTATGTTATACGCCGTAGGATCTTCCAGAGGACTAATGCTCGAAATACTTATGCTTGTGCCTTTGACAAAACCTAAATCCAATAATCTACGGCGAATTTCACCACGGCATTCTCTTGAAATACCTTTGATGGATGCTTTTTCACCCATTTTCAATCGGGACAGTCGATCCAGTTGCGCAAAAATTTCCTCTTCTTCCAGGGGTACAACAGTCAGGGCGTTGGCTACCAATACGGGGAGTTGATGCTCTTTACCTTCAGATATGATAGTGATAGTCCCGTCGTTAGAATTTATGATTTCTATTTGAGAACCCAGATGAATATCCTCAGCTAATATTTGTTGGTAAATGGATTCGGGTTCATCCTGAATATGGACAATTCTACCAATAGTGCCATCCGGAAATGAGCTCAAGGCATTACCGGCTATTTCGCGAATGTTTCCTTGCTTATAGGGGATTGGTGAACCGTGCGGGTCAAATAAGGGGCGTTTTAATTCATCGGTTAATTGTTCGATATGCTCCTCGGTCAACCGGTGTTCAGCTCTTTCAGCCAGTTTGTGCCATTCTCTTTTGTCATAACCTGTTTTTTCAGCCAGATAATGTTCCCAAAGACGATGGGCTCGTACGATACGCAAAGCATATTCTTCACCTTGATTGCTCAGTTTTACCCTGTTTCCTAAAATATTCACCAAATCCGTGTCTTTCATTTTGGTGAGTGTCTTTAGGATTTGACGCTCCTGAAAAGGTAATTGCTTGACCAGAGATTTCATGGTTCTTGTACTTCCTTCTTCTTGGGCATAATAGAGGCTTTTTAAAATATCTTCTAAGATGATTCGCTCCCGTGAATTTAAAAACGTTTTAAGTCTGAACCACCACCCTTTAGGCCTGAAAAACAGATAGCTAAGAACCGCAATGATTATAACGAGTAATATGTAGTGAATTAGATGCATCTAATTTTAAAATTAGTATAGTCTTGCAAATGTATATAAATTTTTTATCTTATACATAAAAGATTTGAGACGTGAGACATGATTTACTGGCCTATGAACGCCGTACATTATCGACTGAATATATTTGTTTTACATAAAAATACTGTTTATTTTAGCTTAGCCAACAGCGTTTAGCCGTTGTATATCGATTAAGAGAATGCTTTTATGGAGAAAACAGATGCAAAATATTTACGTAGATACTTTATTCTAGCCTATATAATTTTTTGGTTATTAATTGCTTTTACGGGGTTTCTAATATTTTTAGAAGTCCCATCATTAGTTCAGAGCATTATGAAAAATGTTTGCGCATGGACGCCTTTCTTTGTCATAATAATCATGTTCAAAAAATTATATCCCAACCTTAACTTCAAAGAATATTTTAAATTACAGTTCACCAAGAAAATAGGTGCTGGTTTGTTTGTATCATCACTCTTGTTACAGGTATTCATAGCATCAATATCTGTTTTAGTGTTTTTTCTGATTAATAATAAATCATTGGATACAATGACCTTGATTGGGGTTTCATTTATTGGACCAGTTTTAATTACAGATTTGACAGGCGGTGCAGTAGGAGAAGAACTAGGGTGGAGGGGGTATGCACTAAATACTTTACAGAAGAAATATACTCCTTTTGTTGCGAGTTTAATACTTGGTGTGCTATGGGGATTCTGGCATCTGCCATTAATGCTTTTATCCGGATATTCAGGGATTGAATTAGTGTATTATATAATGGCATTCATGCTGGCCATTATTTCATTTTCACTGATAATAACATTCTTTTTCAATAAATGCCAAAATATATTAATTGCTATGTGGATGCATTTTTGGTTTAATTTTTTGATGAAAATAGTCGTTATCAAACCACTTGATTTGTTAACATACGTAGCTTTTGGATACCTGATTTCCGCTGCTGTTATCGTTTTATTCAATAGGAATGAAATGCTGAAAAAGAGGGAATGGAAACCTGAACAGTGAGAATTGTACAGGCGTATAACAGCGAATATGCCGTTCTGTTTTCAGCTTCAGCCAAATCACTTTTTATAAAGCCCGCAAGGGGTGCAGGACAACTTCTCGTATATTTACGCTCGTTATGCGCTTTCCTATTGACTTGTAGAACTTTAGTGCGTATAAAGGCTAACGTAAACTCATGAAAATGGTTGAAAATGACAAAATTATCTTAGAAAAGATAAAAGAATAAAACAAGAAAGAAAATACTAC
>PDWI01001413.1_pt1 | contig 38036 bp, 32 predicted proteins | sample 1430891 | NCBI WGS metagenome assembly PDWI01 (sample SAMN01162508, study PRJNA174530) | Oral metagenome, whole genome shotgun sequencing project. | biome: Marine environment; feature: Marine mammal; material: Swab sample of the gingival sulcus; isolation source: swab sample of gingival sulcus... | reverse complement strand
CATAGTATTTTTTGGAGAAATATCAGATCGTTTTATTATTGAGCAATAATTTTTGAAAAATTATAGGAATTTTAAAGTCTCATGAAATATGCGGGCTAAAAATAACGACCTTACTTTATAACCATGATTTCTTACATAAAACAATAAAGAAAAATATAAACAAATAAAGCACATAATAAATTTTATTTAAATATAAGAAATATATTTTGATAATTAAAATTATCATTATTATAAAACTATAAGTTTGACATTTCCGTTTATATTCTATATATAGATATACAAAAGAAAAAAATCACGAAAGGGGAAAAGATGGCAAACGCAATATTTAGCTATCCAAAAGCTGTAAACGAACCTGTATTTTCATACGCTCCGGGTACACCGGAAAGAGAGCTTTTACAAAAAGAGTTAGATAAACAGTATAATCAAGAAATTGAGATACCTCTAATTATTGGAGGAAAAGAGATTTTTACAGGTAATACAGAAAAAGCTGTTATGCCTACTGAACATGGTCATGTTTTGGCTACATATCACCAAGCAGGTGAAAAAGAGATATTAATGGCAATTGATGCAGCAATGGAAGCCAAAAAAGAGTGGGCAAAACTTCCCGTAGAAGATAGAGCAAGTATTGCACTTAAAGCAGCTGAACTTATAAGTAAAAAGTATAGATATATACTAAATGCGGCAACTATGTTAAATCAAGGTAAAACATCCATTCAAGCAGAGATTGATTCAGCTTGTGAGATATGTGATTTCTTAAGATTTAATGTTGAGTATATGGAAGATATATACAGAGAGCAACCTATATCATCTCCTGGTTGTTTCAACAGAGTTGATTACAGACCTCTTGAAGGTTTTATATTTGCAGTAACTCCTTTTAACTTTACAGCTATTGCGGGAAATCTTCCTACAGCTCCTGCTATTATGGGAAATACTGCTGTTTGGAAACCGGCATCAACAGCTGTTGTTTCAGGTTACTATCTAATGCAAGTATTTAAAGAGGCGGGATTCCCTGATGGAGTAATAAACTTTATTCCGGGAAGAGGATCTCAAGTTGGAAATATAGTAATGAACCATGAAGATCTTGGAGGTATCCATTTTACGGGATCAACAGGTGTGTTTCACCAGATGTGGAAAACTGTTGGTGAAAATATTGCCAAGTATAAGTCATACCCTAGAATCTGTGGTGAAACAGGTGGTAAAGATTTTATTTTTGCTCATAAATCAGCTAATAAAGAGATCTTGGCTACAGCAATGGTTAGAGGTGCTTTTGAGTATCAAGGACAAAAGTGTTCTGCGGCATCAAGAGCTTATATCCCTAAATCTATATGGGGTGAAGTAAAAGAGTTGATGGCTAAGCAGATAAAAGAGATTAAGGTTGGTTGTGTAAGAGATTTCTCAAGCTTTATGACTGCCGTTATTGATAAAAAAGCTTTCGATGAGATAACCAGCTATATAACAAGAGCAAAAGAGTCTAAGGATGCAGAGATTTTATTTGGTGGCAACTTTGATGATAGCAAAGGATTCTTTATAGATCCTACAGTTATTGAGGCGAAAACACCAAACTATGAAACAATGGAAATTGAGCTATTTGGACCTGTTTTAACTGTTTATGTTTATGAAGATGATAAGTTTGAAGAAACCTTAAATATTTGTGATACTACATCTGAGTATGGTTTAACAGGATCAATTATTGCACAAGATAGATTAGCTGCTAGATTTGCTATTGACAAACTAGAAAATGCAGCCGGAAACTTCTATATTAACGACAAACCTTCCGGTGCAGTTGTTGGACAACAACCATTTGGAGGTTCAAGAGCGTCAGGTACAAATGATAAGGCAGGATCTAAGCTCAACCTCCTTAGATGGGTTAGCCCTAGAACTATAAAAGAGACCTTTATAGCTCCAACAGACTTTAAATATCCTCATCAAGGATAAACCTGTAACTATAAAATTAAAATTGTAGGGGGGGTGGATCATTGGTCCACCCCTTAATATTTACAGATAAATTTTATATTTTATAGGCTTTGAAAAAAGAAGAAGAGGTTTTGTCTCTTTTGGCTACAAAAGAAGTTCCATAAAAAGTCAAAGTTTTGAGAAGCGAGCATTATAATCTTTTTCAGAAAGTTATAGCAACCTCTCCTCTCTATCCCTTAAAATCTCTTTGGAGCTCCATATAAAAAAAGGGTCTCTATACTCCAAATCCCTCCTCTTAGAAAGTTGCTTTTTATTCTCTAAAGATTGGTTACTCAAAATATTAGACCTATCCAAATATGCTATAACACCTCTCTTTTTTAAAAAGCTATTAAAAATTTGAACTACAAAAAATCCGGCTTTAATAAAACCATTTATAACAGGTAGAGATGAATCTATAGTAACTACTACACTATTATCTTTAATAATATTCTTAAGTTCTCTAAAAAAATCTACCGTAAGAGCCTCTAAGTTTTTAGGTTTAGATGAAGAGTCTAAAAAAACTATATCATAATCACAGTTTAGCTTTGTTAATGAGTATCTTAGATCACCAAAATAGATACTTATATCACTTCCTTTATATTTAGACCTACTATTGTTGTAAAGTTCAAGAAGAGAGTTATTGAAACTATGGTTTGGATACTCCATATATTTTGATGATGATAAAACAACCCTTCTATCCTTTTCCAAAGCTGTAATAGATAAACTATTTTTACTGTTTTTAACCAGTTCTATAGCTTCTAAGATTTTATAACCGGCACCAAAACCTATATCTAAAATTTTTAGATCACCAATTTCAATCCTACTCTCAAGATTGGACGGTTTTATAAAATTTTCATAAACATCAATACTTAAATCATAATTTTTCTTCAAATCTTCAATATTGGGTATAAAACCTTCACTACTAGGAAGAGCCTCACCCCTATTATTGGCAAGATCACCTTGCCTATAGTTACTTAAAATAAGAGATCTCTCAAAATAGTTTTTAAATTGATCCTTTTTCATATGCCACTTAGGAGCAATAAGATCACTCTCTTCACTATCTGTAGATATTCTCATAATGGGGATATTTGAAGGAATATATCTTATGAGATTACAGAGATACTCACAATATTGATGTTCATACAGAAGAGGGAATCTATCCTCTTCATACTCAATAGCAAGCTGGCTATTTTTTACTATATGTAGATTGTGAAACTTAATACCCGAAATAGGCAATTTGGCATAATCCTTCACTGTTTGAAGATAATCTTCAAAACTCTCTCTGGGAAGACCAAGTATAAGATGAATAGCCACATCTATATTTCTATTACTTAGGTTGATTATAGCTTCTCTGCTATCCTCATAACTATGACCTCTGTTGATTCGATCAAGAGTTTTATTGTTGGAAGTTTGAACTCCAAGCTCAATTAAAAGATCATATCTCTTGGATAAACCTTCTAAATAATCAATTGCACTGTTATCTAAACAATCAGGTCTTGTACCTATGGAAAGAGCATCAAATTCAAACCTTCTGAAAAGATCTTCATATTTAGTTTGCCACTTAGGAGTAAAATATGAGGTATAGGCTTGAAAATAGAGCATTATTTTTTTTGCTCCGTATCTTCTCTTTACAAAAGATATCCCTTCTCTTATCTGATCCTCAACCGAGTCTACACTTAAAGTCTGGACAGATCTGCTACCCTTTAAGGAGCAAAAGCTACAACCTCCGGATCCATCCTCTCTTCTATTGGGACAACCGGAATTAAAGTCAACAGGAACTCTGTATAAGGGCTCTCCATATCTAGTTTTCATATAATCTTTATAGCTGTAATAGTGAGACATAATTTACAAGAATCCAAACTCTTATTTTAACTATGGTTAAACATAAAAATATTTCTGTAAAACCATTAAAATAATATTATAAAATTTTTTAACCATAAAAACTCTTAAGAAGTTATCAAAAACATACCTATAAAGAAAATAAAAGTAATACTCAAAATATTAATTACAAGGTAGATCCTACTATTTAAAAATATTGATCTACCCTTTAAATATATAGCTAGCAAACCAAATATAGAGATTGTAATCCCCATACCTAAGCCCATAAATATAGTCGCTAAAATACCAATATACATCTTCTTAAGTATTATTGAAAAAAAGAGAACACTCATAACTCCGGGACATGGAACTATACCTCCTGAAAAAGCAATAGCGAAATCTTTTCTGTTTAAATTTAAACCTTCACAACTATCCTCTTTCTTTATAAAAAACTCGTAAATCAAATAGAATCCGGAGACAAGAATAAAAAACCCGGAAACCTTTACCATTACGTTATAAGGCTCCTGAAAAGACCTGGAAACAATCATTTCCAAAATAAAATACATAATCACCGTAACAAGAATAGCAGATAGTGTATGAAAAAAAGATATTAAAAACCCAAGCTTTAAAGATTTTTTATAGTTGTGTTTTCCTAAAAGTAAATATGATGAAACAATTGATTTTCCATGACCTGGGCCAATGGCGTGAACAGCACCGTAAAAAAAAGTCAGCCCCAAAACAATTATAGTAAAAAAAAGAGATTTATCATCATCAATATTTCTTATGTTATTGGATATGATGCTATTTAGTTCCTGCTGATACTTAGTAAGCTGAAAAAAGATACTATTAAATATTTCCATAAAATTTCCTAAATTAAAACTCTGCCACATTAAAAAGAGTTATTTAAAGGTTATTGAGAGCTGATCACACATTGTATATCCAAAGGGAACTTTTTCCAATGAGCAATCAACCTCTTTTAAGCTCTCATTTTTTATAGTTACATCTTCAATGTTAAGAAAGTAAGCAGTATAATTAGTATCTTCACCAAAATAGAACTTTAGATTATTAAACATTTTACTCTCTAAAGAAGCTAAATTAATATCAAAACTAAAAACTATTTTATAGTTTTCAACACTACAGTCAAAGTTTGAATACTCCTTAGTATCAATTTTTTTACCATCCATCTCCAAAGAAGCAAACAGATTGTACTCCTTTAAAGATTTAAAATTATCATTTTCGATATTTACCTTCTCAAGATCCTCTAAAATATTGTTACTATTTTTATCATAATCACCTATAATAATCTGGCTGGTCATATCATCAAATATCCATTTTGCAAAGATTTTATTCAATCCTGATTTATCCAATCCAATATTTAACTTAACATCTACATACTCATGGGGGTGTCCAACCAATGTTGAAACAAAGAGAAAGAAAATTATTATAAAAAAATATCTCATTACCATAGTTCCTAAAAATAATCTTCTAATTTCACAAAACTACTATACAAAATATTACTCTAAATTAAAAGATATAACTATTTCATGTTAGAAATATTCTTTTGTAGAGATCTCTAAAAACTCAAAATCTCCATTTTGGGGATTATCTCTATTTATGAGAATACTAAAAGTAACTCTCTTTTTTGAAAGGGTATCTCTTAAACTTAGTATACTATCAAGAGGTATCGTTTTTATAGAAAAAATAAGGTGATCAAGCTTTTCAAGATCTATTATCTCTTCAACTTTCTTCACATTTCCGTAAATTGGATACTTCCCTATACTCTTACCTAAATACTCCCCTCTTCCATCTATCATTCCACAAAGGAAAAGCCCCTTATTTCTCATAAACTTTTCATGTTTTGTAAGATCTATAGAGTTATCATCAATACCAACTATCATTGTTCTCTTATGAAAAAGTTCTATTCTCTTAAGAAGTAAAACTCTCCATAATATCATAAAGAAAATTGTAGTTACCATCATAATGAGAAGTACTATTCTTGAAAATGCAAACGATTTGAGAAAAAATGTTATTGACACTGTAACTAGAAAGATTAAGACTAAAGATACAAACAACCTTCTGTAAGAGAACTTAAATCTTCCGTAATTTCCGTTTCCCCAAGAGATAAGGAGTATTGTTGATACATATATAATAGATACTAAATAATATCTCTGAATTGATATTCCATTATCTCCTATTTCAGTATTAAAAAGAAGTCTAGCTATAGGATTATACAAGGTTGTTCCTATAATAAGACCTCCTAAATATGAAATAATATCAGAGATAGGAAGAAGAAAATTTTTGATAAATATTGATAATAAGGATACAAGATAAGCTATTATAATGCCCAAATTAAGAGCTGACTTAAAGATTAGAGAGTATCTTTTTGAATAGTTTTTTTGGATAAAAATATTCATAGATTTATAAAAATGTGATCTCATTGAAAGCTTTACACTTTTCGTACTCTGTCCTCTGTAGTGAATACACTCTGTAATAGGAAGATAACCTATTTTAAACCCCTCTTTTCTAATTTGAAAGCAGAAATCTATATCTTCTCCATACATAAAATACTCATCGGGAATATAGATACCTTTTTCTAAAATCTTTCTCCTAAAGAACATAAACGAACCGGAAACAACCTCTACATCAAAGATCTCGTTATCATTGGCATAGAGCATATTGTAACTTGAAAAAAGTTTATTTCTAAAAAGTTTTGATAACTTTGTTATATGTGTTAGAGAGTTCCAAGGTGTTGGTGTTGATCTATGACAATTGGGATCAATTTTACCATCGGGAGTAACAACTTTACAACTCACCAAATCGTATCTACTACTCTCCTCCATATAGTTAAAACATTTTCTGAGAGTATCCTCTTTTAAAAGAGTATCGGGATTTAATACAAGTATATATTTCCCCTTAGCCTCTTTTAAAGCAATATTATTACCTTTTGCAAATCCCAGATTTTCATTGTTATAAATATACCTAATACCGGGAAACCGCTCTGTTATATACTCCTTGCTTCCATCAGAAGAGTTGTTATCGGAAACAATAATCTCACAATTAAGACCTTTAGATGAATTAATCACACTCCTTAGACAGTTTTCCAAAAAAAACTTAACATTATAGTTCAATATTACAATAGATATATCCAAAATAAGATCCTACTTTATCATAATCTTCTTAGAAAAAATTCCGTTTTCGCTCTTTATATCCAATAAAATAGAATTTTTGTCAACAACCTCAAATGTTACAATATCACCTATAGGAGTAACTTTAACACCATCAATAAATAGTTCACAACTATCAATAACTTTAAGAACCAAAGTAAAACGATTCTTTTTAGGCAATAAATTTCCATCTGCAAACTGGGGATTTAGGATCTTAATAAAATCTTCAAAAGAGTCTTTAGAGGTTTCGACATTAATGGGGTATTTGAGTGTAAAGTTTTTTTCAAGAGGTCCTACTCCATTTATATGAATCTCTTTTAAGCTTCCCTTTTTTAATACAACCCAATCATCTTTTGAGAAACTATTTAACGGTCTAAATTTAAGTTTTGTTCCAAATTGATCGGTAATTGATTCTATTGAGTAGTCGCCTCTATAACCATAGGCAAATCTTAAATACAGATATATAGAATCTTTAACAATCTTATAAGATTTAAATTTTAAGATTGAAGGCTCCACATCAGATTCAAACCGTCTTCTTTTTACTTCACCAACTATCTCATCTACCTCAATCATTAAGGAATCTTTACTATCAAACATATCAAAAAATCCAAAAAGAATGTTTGATAGAACCAATATTAAGATAGATATTTTACCAACCATTTAAACCACCTCTCTTAAATTCACACATATCTGTAAAAAATAACTAAGCTTAAAATTTCTAATATTATTCAATCAATAATTATATGAATAATAGCTCTATAACTCAATATAAAAATTACAATTATTTCAAAAAGCCGTTTAAAAAAATTACTATTTAATGTTGACATACAAAATAGAGACACTTATATTCCTCCAGATTAAGGAAGTGATCATTTAAATAGTTAAAAAGCTTAGAGAATAACCACAATTAGCTGTATAAAAAAATCTTAATTTTTTTTTGACATTCACTTATACTTTTTATTATATATATGTGGATTTGAGAACTATTGAAGTAGCTATATCTAACTTATCATATTTTAAATGAAGAATATAAGGAGATATCAATGCTTGACATAGATATTGAAGAGATAATAAGAGCAATGCAAGACAAAGCTCCTCACATAACATACTATTTGAACAGAGAGACAGGAGAAATAGTTCACATTGATGAAAATGTGGCTGATGAGGTTGAGCAGGAGTATGAAGAAGCAGATACCGTGCTTGAAGAGTGGGGTGCAGATGCAGAAGATGATGATATGTACTATGAAAAGAACTATTCTCTAGATACTGATGACTTTAATGAAAAAGATCTTATTAAACAAATAAGATTCACAAAACAAGATGATTTTGAGCCTATAGAGACCCTTACCTTGAAACAATCCAAAAATATTTTCAAGTTGTTTTTAGAAAAAAATCCTCATGAGGGTAGCGAAGAAGATAAAAAATCTCTGGAAGCGGATTTTAATTCACTTAAAGATGAAAGCGAGTTTGAAAGATTAGCTTTTAAATATCTTGGCAAAAAGGAGGAATGGATAACATTTTATCATGATCAATTGGTAGCACATGTTATGGAATGGCTAAAAACATCAGGGTTAGATTATATAGACTAAATACTTACGAAGTATAAAAAAAATCCCGAATAATCGGGATTTTTTTTTAAATAGGATCTTCGTTAACAGCTGTATTAAATACATATTTTAAATCTGTTGACAATTTTAAGATATACTTTATAACCTCATCTTTAAAGCTTTCATCCTTACCACTACCAAAGCTTTTTTCACTTGTAAAGTCCCTAATTGGGAAGAGAATATCGTCCATAGATTTCTGATCTATAGACTTATCTAAAAGCCTGTCAGAAAGATCAACCAATAGCTCTCTCATTCCGTTGTATAAAACTACTACATCACAAAACTTCATACCTTTGGTTAAAGATTTAAGTTTCTCTTTATCCATTGTATTGACAATAATATTTTTAAGCTCCGGATTTAAAGAAAGATAAACTTCTCTTAGTAATTGATTAACAGAAAAAGGCTTCTTCAAGAAAGAGATATTACCCTTTTCATAAAATTGAGAAAATTTTTCCTTTAAAACATCTTCTCCAACCCAACCGCTAATAAATTTAATTTTTTGATTATTGTTATTTTTTAAGACCTTATTGGCAAACTCAACACCTGTCATTGTATCCATTATAATATCAGTTATTATAATATCAGCTCCAGATTTTTTATAATGATTTAAAGCTTTCTTACCATTCTGAACTGAACACACATCATATAATCCTGTTTCCTCCAAAACTTCAGAAATAAGGTCGGCATACGATTTCTCATCATCAGCAAATATAATTGATTTTTTATCAATAGATGAAGACTTTACATTTTCCCACTTAAGATCTTCAAATTTTATAATAAAAAGATCCTTTATTTTATCATTATCAATCATTTTAATCTATTAACTCCTCAGCTTTATTAAACAGATCAAAAGCATATTTAACATGTTTATCCTCTTTGAATCTTACAGTAGGATAAAGAGTTATATCATTAAACAATTGCTTAGCTATAAACTCCTTAATATCTTGAGATATAATATCTTTCGCATCTTCAAAATCTTTGAAAGTGTAGTAAATTTTCTTTTTATTTTTACTCATATCTTCCGTAACCTCTTCAACTAAGAACACTCTATTTTTTTCCGCATGCTCTTTAGTAGATTCAATGAGCTCATCCGTAACCTCAAACTCATTTAAAAAAGTATTAAAATCTTTTACCCATTTTTCATTACTATTTTTATGAGATTGGTAAAACTCAATTGCCAGCTCATTTAAAACAGATTTTCTGATTAGATCTTGAACCAAGTTTGGCGTAGGATCATATGTTACTATAGAATCTGGGGTTATACCTCCTCCTCCATAAACAATACGCTTTCTTTTTAAAGTATAAAATGTATTAGCCTTCTTTAAAGAGTCCCTCTTAAACTTCTCCTTTTCCGAAAGGGAATCTTCATCTTTATACCTGTCAAGATAATAACTCATAACACCCTTATCGTAAGGTCTTTGAATAAGTCTTCCGGTAGGAGTATAGTATCTTGCAATAGTTACTCTAACAACGGATCCATCTCCAAGAGGAAATGGTCTCTGAACAAGACCTTTACCAAAAGATTTTGTTCCAACTATATAAGCTCTATCATAATCTTGAAGAGCTCCTGAAACAATCTCCGAAGCTGAGGCTGAACCTGCATCAATCAGAATAACAATAGGAATATCTGTAAGATCATTTTTTGAATCTGTTGAGTAGTACTCCTCATCAAATTGAGATAATCGACCCTTTGTGTAAACAATTTTTTTATTCCCACCAATAAACATATCCACAACCTCTATAGCCTGATCCATCAATCCCCCCGGATTACCCCTGAGATCAAGGATTAGCCTTTCCATACCTTGAGATTTTAAAAATTCCAAAGATTCTCTTAACTCTTGAGCTGTTTTCATTGCAAATCTATTTATTTTTACAAAACCGGTAATATCATCAACCATACATTTAGCTACAACACTTCTAACAGGAATTGCGGCTCTTTTAATTACATAATCCAAAATTTTATCAACACCGGATCTGCTGACACCTATCTTAACCTCTGTACCAATGGGACCCTTTAATCTTTTAAAGACCTCTTGAGTTGTAATATCAAAAGCAGTCTCATCATCAATTTTTACAATTTTATCCCCCGGTTGAATCCCAAGTGCATCTGATGGAGTACCCGGTATTGGTGTAACAACAGTTAAATATTTATCTTTTATCTCAAATTCAATACCAATACCACCAAACTCTCCGTTAAAATCTTCATCTACCTCCTTCTGCTTCTCTGGAGTAATGTAGTATGAGTGAGGGTCAAGCTCCTTTAAAAAGCCATCAACAGCACCTTTCATAAGCTTATCTGATTCAACCTCATCTACATAAACTTTGTCTACAATTCTATAGATTCTATCAATTTTTTGGAGCCATTGAAGATGATTGTCAACAGTTTCAGCAGCTTCTATTTCTTCATATTTATAACTCAATCCAATTGCTAAAATTAAAAAGATTATGGATAATGCATAAAATTTCTTACCAAGCATTACTTTCCCCTTCTCTAAAAATATCTCTGTAATACTCCTCCTCTTTACTACTTAAAGAGCAAGATCTCCTACTCATAACGACTTTTGAAGTTTCAATAATTCTGTCTACAGGGTACTTAATAAGTTTACTCTTCCCCCCCCAATTGAAACTTGGTATAACTCTTTTAGGGAAACCCTCACCATAAACATTACACCCCATACCAACAACTGTACCAGTATCAAACATAGTATTAATTCCTGTTTTTGTATGATCACCCATGAAAAGTCCTGCAAATTGAGATTCTGTATCTATAAGTTCACCATTCAACTCAACTTTCACTTTTCTATAGTTATTTTTAAGATCGGAATTATTTGTATCAGCTCCAAAGTTACACCAAGAACCAATGTAAGCATGTCCTAAGAAACCATCATGCTGTTTATTTGAATATCCTTGAAATATAACAGCTTCAACCTCTCCTCCAATTTTACAAACCGGTCCAAAACTACAATTTTCATATATCTTAGAACCTATTTTTATCTTTGTGGAATGTCCAATATATACAGGTCCTATAACAACAGAATTGTGTAAGATTTCAGAACCTTCATCAATTACAACAACACCTTCACTTCCATCTATAATTGATCCGGCTTTAATTTTAATCTCTCCTCTAACAAAAATATTTTCTCTGTTAACCAAAGTTACATTATCAATCTCTTCAATATTTCTAAAAGGACTCTTTAATAGAGAAAAATCTCTTTCAATTATACTATGATTATCATTAACAATTTCCCAAAGATATCTATAATATTCTAAATTGCACTCAATACACTCAATATCGGAAAAATCTCTTGAGTAAAATTTTTCAATATCAGAAGCTTTTATGAAACCATACAATAGAGTTTCTCCATTCTTATACACTTTAGACCTATCTTTAGGAATTGATCTAATACTCTCCTTTACGAAATCAAGATCTTTAATAGTTGATTCGATAAAGTAGATATCTTCATTACAATAACTTGTATCTATCTCATCATAAAAATCAATCTTTTCTCTAAAGTTCAGAAAGATTTTAAACTCACTAAAAATATGTTTAACCCTATCTTCAAAACTCATCATACCCGAAAACAGTTTAGAGACCCTTCTATTAAGTGAAACAGGGTAGTAGTTTTGGGGATTTTGTTCAATTATAAGTAGATTCTTCACTGTATACCCAACTTAGATTTAACAATTTTTAAAACATTTTCTCCAACCAACTTCTTACTCTTTTTGTAAAGAGAGTAGATCTCTTTATAATGTATATCAGCTTTATCTTTATCATTTTTTCGTTCATAACAATGAGCAATACCTAAAAGAGCATCGGCAAACTTCCACTTATTTTTACAAGTTAACACTTTCTCAAAGTTTAGAATAGAGCTATTATAGTTTTCTCTTTCAAAATCTATCATTCCAATCCAATAGTAAGCATTGCCCGCATAAAAACTTTCAGGATACTTTTCTAAAAGTTTAGAAAACATCTCTATTGATTGGTCATACTTTTTTTGACCATACAACTCATATCCCCTTTTATAACTCTTAGGCGGGGCAGAAAAGAGTATTACATTTATAACCAGCAATAGTAGTATTGTTTTCATTATAGCCTCATAAATTAGGTAAACTATCCAGATAAAATATAATCATAAACATGAGAAAAGTCTATCAAGATAGTATTCAACAGATATTAATATATACAAGATAATAATAAATTACCAATTATTCAGATTTTTTTCAGGGTAGATCTCTAGATTCTAATTTTTTTCTACAGAAGTTTTTTTATAATATCTTTCAGCAAAGCCAAGACCTGAAGCAATGGCTCTGGGAGTAGATTTTCCATGACCAATAGTAACATTTCCATCAACACCCAAAAGAAGAGCCCCTCCAATATTCTCATACTTAAGATCTTTGGGATAATAGTTACTGTTTCTTATCAGTTTTGAGACACCAATATCATCAAATTTTTTAGTCATAATATCGTAAAAAGATTCCATAAGCTTCAAAATAATATTACCTGTAAATCCATCTGTTACAAGAACATCAATATCAGTATCAAAAATTTTATCCCCTTCAATATTTCCTGAGAAATTTAAACTTGAACTTTCAAGTTCATTAAAAGCAAGTGTATGTTCGTGAGTTCCCTTATACCTTTCTTCTCCAATGTTTAACAAACCAACTTTTGGAGAATCAGAATCAAAAAAATATTTGTAAAAATCGGAACCGCTTTTTGCAAGATAAAGAAGATAATCTTTTTCAACCAGCCTGTTACCGGAACCTCCAATATCTAAAAGAACAAGATATTTTAGATCTGTTTTGGGTACCAATGTTAATAGAGCAGGAGATAGAGAACTATCCAGTTTTCCTAAAATATCCATAGCCGTATAGATAATTGCTCCGGAATTGCCGGCACTGAAAACAGCATCTACAACACCTGATTTATGAAGCTTCATAGCTCTATTGATAGATGTTTCATCTCTATTTTTGGAGAAAGAGTGCATTGATTCTTTCATGGAGATAAAATCTTCACATATATCAAAGCTACAATCCTTTAAAACAGAAAGGCTTTTTGCTTTTTCTACGGCTATTTTTGAACCAACCAGATGAAGATTTGAATCAGTTCCGCCATTTAGAAAAATAGAGCAACCTTCAATTATTACTTCGGGAGCTTTATCTCCTCCCATTAGATCAACGGCTATTTTCATATTACAACTCACAAGCTTGGGTAATCTCAACAATAAAAGATATAAAAGTTTTACCACAGGAATTGACGATAAAATAAAAGTAAAAAGGAGTTTACAACAAAAGCTATAAACTCCATAAACAGTTAATACTTGTATCAAATTTTGATATAGAACAATCTACTCTTTAATATCAAGAATTTGAATACCATTATACTTACCACATGAAGAACAAGCTACATGAGGTAGTTTTGCTGCACCACACTCAGGACAAGCTGAACTATTTTTAGCAGTTAGCTTCCAGTGTGTTTTTCTAGATTTTGCTTTTGCTTTAGATGTTTTACGCTTAGGTACTGCCATCTTAATCTCCGTTTAATTTATTTATCAAAATTCATTTTTTTTGAAAGTTCAGCCAACCCTTCCCATCTTGGGTCTATAGGCTTTTTATTATCACAATCACACTCAACCTTATTCTTGTCAACACCACACTCACTGCAAAGACCCTTACATTCACTCATACACAATTTTATCATAGGTACATTCAAAAACAACTCTTCAATAAAGAGTGGAGCTAAATCATAGATTGATTGATTTGAGTCGATAATCTCAACTTCGTAATCTCTATCCTTTCCCCTAATCTCTCCATAGTGTAGTGTAAGTTTGTGATTAAGATCAATCTCTTGATTGAAATTTTCAGCACATCTATCACAACCAAACTGAAGGGTTACAGAACCTTTTCCATCAAGATAGATATACTTGCCAAGAACTGTAGCTTTGTAGTTAAAATCTGTGAGATTTTTAACGCTTAACTCCTCAGGGATAGATGGAAGGATATCACTTTTTGAGAATTGTAAATCGTTTTCACCTTCATTAAGTCTATCTAAAAAAATATCAAGCATAACCTACCTACACTCCTTTAACAAGTTGTTGAATATAAGTAAATGTTGCAATCTTGTCAAGTAGGATCTCTTTAAAAAAGTAACTGCTACATATTTTTATTATACAATATATCTAATTTATCAGTAAAAATAAATAATATCCACTTTTATGAAGTAATAAGCACCAATAAAGTTATGAAAAAGTAAATTTGAAGGTAGTAACTTATTATGTTTATTTAAATGATAAAAAATCACCTTAACTATAGATCACAAAGAGACAACTAAACTAAATTCTGTTCCCACTGTTTCTTTCTCCCATATAAACTACAAAGCTATTTGATATATGCCATTTGAAAACGAAGTAATTAAATAAAAAGTAGAATAGGAAAAAGATAGGAAAAATCTTCAAAAAAATATTGAAAACTTGAATAAAGTGTGAATAAACAACAAAACCATCCTAGAAGTAGTAATATTGCTATTCTAGATAACTCATAATTTTCATATACTATTTTTTTATTAAAACACATTTATCCCGTAAGTAAAAAAAATAGAAAAGTAAACAAAAAAAATAAAAAAAAGATTTCAGAAAAAGCAAATTATACCATTATATTATATTTATTTTATAATATAGCGAAGAAAAAAAAGAACAATAAGAGTAGATTATTAAAAGAACTTCAGTATTTACAGATATTTTAAAATCTTTAAAATATTTTACTTATGAAATATGAAAAAGATAGAAAATCTTTTAACAACTTATACACAAGAAAAGATTTTTTTTTACTTTTATTAAACTCTATTAATATGTGAATAACTTTCCAAAAAGTGCAAACAACCATATATTAAGAGAGGTTATTCAATAAAAACAATTATGATTAGAAACCTCACAAAAGGCTTTAAATAAAGTATAAAGTAGAAAAGGATATAAATGGTAAATTTGTAAAAGTAGATGATAGAAAATGGTAAGTTTATAAATAAAACGAAAAAGGGGGAATCCCCCCTTTTCAAATGATAGCATAGAAAAATAGGATTATCTTCTAATCTCTTTAATTCTTGCAGCTTTACCTCTAAGATTTCTAAGGTAGAAGATTCTCGCTCTTCTCACTCTACCCTCTCTCACTCTTTCAATCTTTTCAATTCTTGGAGAGTTTAAAGGGAAAATTCTCTCTACACCAATACCGTTAGAAATTTTTCTTACAGTAAAAGTTTTTGAAACACCACTACCTTTAATCTGGATTACAACACCAGAAAACACCTGAATTCTTTCTTTTGCACCTTCAACAACTTTTAAGTGAACATTTAGTGTATCACCAGCGTGAAAATGAGGTATGTCGTCTCTAACCTGTTCGGTCGTATAAGTATCAACCTTATTCATGACACATAGCTCCTTATTTGATAATTTTATTTAAACTTTTTTTGAGATTGCAGATACTTATCAAAAATATCCGGTCTGTTCTCTTTTGTAATATCTATTGAACTGTTTAATCTCCACTCATCTATAAGTTTATGATTCCCACTTCTCAACACCTCAGGAACAACTTTACCTTCAAACTCCAAAGGTCTGGTATAATGGGCACAATCTAATAAAATATTCTCAAAAGAATCGGAGTTTGCCGAATTAATATCAGACATAACCCCCGGCACTAATCTAAGCACAGAATCACAGATTATAGCAGCAGGAATCTCTCCACCCGTTAGGACATAATCACCAACTGAGATCTCCATATCTATATAATCTCTAACCCGCTCATCTACACCTTTATAGTGACCACAAACAATAACAATATGAGAGTAATTACTTAAATCTCTTACCAAAGGCTGATTCAAGATCCTTCCTCTAGGAGATGTGAGAACAACCAAGCTGCCATCTCTTCTTAAAGATTTAATGGCCTTTACAAGAATATCTACTTTAAGTAGCATTCCCGGACCTCCACCATAGAGATTATCATCAATAACCCTATTTCTATCAACAGTCCAGTCTCTCAAATTGTGAACAGATATTTCAATTAGCTCTTTTTCTATTCCCCTCTGTAAGATTGAGTTGAACAATACACTATCAAGTAGTTGAGGTACTGCCGAAATTATATCAATCTTCATCATTGGGCAATATTCCCGGAATAAGCTTTACAAATATTTTCTTATTCTCAGTATCAATCTCTTTAACAAACTCTTTTATTGCAGGAATATAAAACTCTCTATCATTATACTTAACAACATAAAGGTCATTAGGACCCATCTCATCTACCGAGATAACCTTTCCTAAACTTTTATCATCTTCAATAATCTCACAACCAATAAGATCATCTATATAATAAAAATCTTCGGGTAGTTCCATTTTCTCATCTTTATGGATAGTAATTCTATAACCATTGTACGCTTCAGCATCATCAATAGAATCAACACCTACAATTTTTAATGCAATCTTTCCGTTGATATATTCAAAGTAATCCGCCACAACCCTTTTAGGAATACCTCTCTCTTTAGTTAAAAAAAGATTCTTCATTTTTTTAAATCTTTCAGGAAAAGAGGTTAAAGGAGTTACACTTACCATACCCTTTTTACCATAGGTTTTGCCAAGAATACCTACATAAATAAAATCTTCCGGATCAACTAGCATTGCTCAGCTTTTTCCTCGTTAGATTCGTTAGCTTTTTCAGCTAATTTAGCCTTAGCCTTTTTAGAAAGCTTTTGCTCTTTTTTCTTAGCAATTCTTTCTCTCTTAGCTTCTTGTACAGATTCCCACTCGTTAAAAGCTTTTTCAATCTCTTCTGCAGTAAACTTCATTACAGGCTTGCCGTCAGCATCTTTAACAGCTTTCCACTTTCCGTCTACTTTCTCTCTTTTCACTCTCTTCATCATATCAAATTTCAACATGATTCCGTGTCTTGAAAAGATATTTTTCACTGTGTCAGTTGGTTGAGCACCTACCATAAGCCATTTAAGTGCTTTTTCGTGATCAATAGCTGTTTCAAACTCAGCTTGGTGAGCTACAGGATTGTAAGTACCAATCTTCTCAATGTAAGCTCCGTCTCTTCTTTTTCTTGAATCAACAGCAACGATTCTGTAATAGGGTCTTTTCTTTCTACCCATTCTTGTTAGTCTAAGTTTTACCAACTTTTCCTCCTAGTGTTTTTTCTTTCTCTGCACCTTGGGGACTAGTCCAAAGTACCGCATTGAGAGCTAAACAAATAGCTCCGTTCTTAACATTATGATTTAAAATGGCATTTTGGATCCATTGCCAAACATACCTTTAGCAATCTTACCAAAACCAATTTTTCTAAATTGTCTCATCATTTGATTCATTTGATTAAACTGTTTTAAAAGCTGATTAATCTCTTGAACAGATCTTCCACAACCTTTGGCAATTCTAAGCTTTCTAGATCCATTTAGTATAGATGGCTTATTTCTCTCCCTTATGGTCATAGAGTTTATAATAGCTTCTATCTTTACAAAAGCGTTTTCATCTATATCTAAACCATCAACCTTGTTACCAACACCCGGCATTAGCTTAAGTATTGATTTGATTGATCCCATCTTTTTAATTTGTTTAATCTGAGCTTTAAAATCCTCAAATGTAAAATCTTCTCTCTGAAGTTTTTTTGCTAATCTTTCAGCCTCTTTCTCATCTATATTGTCTTGAGCTTTTTCAACCAAGGTTAAGATATCACCCATTCCCAAAATTCTTTGAGCTAATCTGTCCGGATGGAAAATTTCAATTTGATCAAGCTTTTCACCCATACCTATAAACTTTATAGGTTTTCCTGTTACTTGTTTAATGGAAAGTGCAGCACCACCTCTGGCATCACCATCCATTTTAGTAAGAATGATACCATCAAAATTCAATCTATCATGAAACTCTTTAGCTGTAGTAACAGCATCTTGACCAATCATACTATCAGCAACAAAAAGGATCTCATCAGGATTTATAAACTCCTTCAACCTCTCGAGCTCTTTCATCATATCGTCATCAATATGAAGCCTTCCTGCCGTATCAAAGATTAGAAAATCTGATCTATTCTCATCTGCAAACTCAAGAGCATGTTTTGCAATATTCATTACATCTTTTGAATCATTTGAGTAAACAGGTATGCTAAGTTGCTTTCCCAGTGTATGTAGTTGATCAATGGCAGCAGGTCTGTAAATATCAGCTGCAATTAAGAGTGGTTTCTTTTTAAATTTTTTTCTAACTAAGTTTGCAATTTTAGCAGCATGGGTAGTCTTACCGGAACCCTGAAGTCCCGCCATCATAACTATTGTTCTACCCTTAGGCTTAAATTTAATTTCAGCAACTTCACCACCTAAAACTTCAACAAGTTCATCATGAATAATCTTAACTATCTGTTGACCGGGAGAAACTTTTTGAAGAACTTCTGATCCAAGAGCTTTCTCTTTAACCTTTTTTATAAAGCTTTTTACAACCTTAAAGTTAACATCAGCTTCTAAAAGAGCTACTCTAACCTCTCTCAAAGAATCCTTTACATTACTTTCAGTAATCCTGTGTTGCCCCTTGATTCTTTTAAAAACCCCTTCAAGCCTTGTACTTAAATCTTCAAACATTAATTCACCCCTTTTATTTCTCAACCAAACGCCTAAGTCTGGAATCTAGGAAGATAACAATAAACATCCTAAAAAGCAAGATTTAGAATTTCATATTTTTTCTAAAAAAGAAACAAAAACGGGAACTTAGTATCTACTGAAAAAAAGATTTTCAAATTTGTAAGATAAAGTTTACGAGATTGCCATAAAAAGTAAGACGAAAATAACAAAAGGTTTAGCTACCATAATGTAATATCATAGGGTGTTTTTAGTTTTAACTATTATAATGAGGCAGACTATCAGCTTTATATCAAACTCAGGTTAAACTAAATACAAAAGCTCCCAATTTAGGAAGCTTTTGATAGAAAATAATCTTAAGTTTTATAGCGTAGACACTTTTTGCTTCAAATAAAGGAATAAAAAGTGTTTAATAAGTAGTATAAAATTAAAACTTTAAACCCTTATAAAGGAAATGTGAAAGGTCCTCAATTTTAACTCTCTCCTGCTCCATAGAATCTCTATGTCTAATAGTAACAGAGTTATCCTCCAAACTATCAAAGTCAAAAGTTATACAATAAGGTGTTCCAATCTCATCATACCTTCTGTATCTCTTTCCAATGGATCCTTGAACATCATAATCAATATTACAACCAAGTTCGTCTACAAGTTTATTGTAAAGTTCCATAGCCTGCTCATTAAGTTTCTTTGTAAGAGGCAATACAGCAGCCTTTACAGGAGCTAAAGCGGGGTGAAGTTTTAATACAACTCTAGTATCATTTTCATTTACAATCTCCTCCTCGTAAGCATCACAAAGGAAGGCTAATGTAACTCTGTCTGCACCTAGAGATGGCTCAATAACATAAGGTACATACTTCTCCTTATTAACCTCATCAAAGTACAGAAGATCCTTTCCACTTACCTCCATATGCCTCTTTAGATCAAAATCTGTTCTGGAAGCAACACCCCAAAGCTCTCCCCAACCAAACGGGAATTTAAACTCGATATCTGTGGTAGCATTTGAGTAGTGAGAAAGCTCTTTTTCATCATGATCCCTAAAGTTTAGATTCTCCTTTTTCATTCCCAATGAGAGTAGCCAATCCATACTATATTTCTTCCAGAAGTCAAACCACTCCATCTCAGTTCCCGGCTTACAGAAAAACTCCATCTCCATCTGCTCAAACTCTCTTGTTCTAAAGGTAAAGTTACCCGGAGTAATCTCATTCCTAAATGATTTACCTACCTGTGCAACACCAAAAGGTATTTTTTTTCTTGAAGTTGTTTGAATATTCTTAAAGTTTACAAAAATACCTTGAGCTGTTTCAGGTCTCAAGTATATCTCAGCACCTTTTCCCTCAACAACACCCTGCTCAGTTTTAAACATGAGATTAAACTCTCTAGGTTCAGTGTAGTCTAAAGCACCACAATCGGGACAAACAATATTTTCATCAACAATTTTTTTAAGCAGATTTTCAAGATCCAAACCGGCCGCAGAGCCCTCTCCAAGCTTAGACTCTATCAGCTGATCACCTCTAAATCTTGATTTACACTTTTTACAATCCATTAGAGGATCCGAAAAGTTTCCCAAATGACCACTGGCTTCCCAAGTTTTAGGATTCATTAAAATTGCACAATCAAGACCTACAATATCAAGTCTGTTTGTAACAAATTTCTTCCACCAAGCTTTCTTTACATTGTTTTTGAACTCAACACCTAAAGGACCATAATCCCAAGTATTTGCAAGCCCACCATAAATTTCAGATCCCGGATAAACAAATCCTCTTCTCTTTGCAAGAGAAACTATTTTATCCATTGGACCCTCTTTTTTCTTATTCTTTGCCATATTCAATCCTATTTAAAATATTTTTTCATTGGTTTTTTCCACAACTCTTCAAGTTCACTCATATCAAGATTTATAAGATCTTCATCTCTATGCTTAACAACAGCTTTAGAATTGTTTGTTATTGTACCTATTTGAGTAGCATAACCAGACTCAATCAATCTGTCTGCAACATCAAGACTTTTAACTTCAGCAACAAAAGCTGCAGGAACTTCACTAAAGAGAGTAATCACAGGGCTATCTATAAATAGAGTATACCCTTTCTTACCACCTATAGCCATCTCTGTAACGGCAGTTATCATACCACCCTCGCTAACATCACTACAAGAAATTATATCTCCACTGTTTATATGTTTATAAATAAGCGAATAGATCTCTTTAGCTTTTGCCATTGGTGTGTATGGAACCTTTGTACCAAGCTCCCCTAAAATACTGTTGAATATTGAACCTCCCATTGCAGCTTCATTGTAATCTCCAATAAGCAATATCGGGTTGCCGGATCTCTTGAAATCGGGAGAGATAGTTTTTCTATAATCATCGGAAACAGCTCTTGCCGACATACAGATTACCGGAGGAACCTCTATTACAGTATCTCCATTTTTATAGGTTGATGAAAGTGAATCTTTTCCCGAAATGATAGGAGTCTTAAAAAACTTTGAAGCCTCTGTAACCGCATAAACACAATCATAAAGATCTGCTGTGTTCTCCTCTGTTGGTTTTGGCCAAATATAGTTTTCAATCATAAAGATTCTTTCAGGGTCTCCACCAAGAGCAACTACATTACTCATAGCTTCATAGAACGACCAAAGAGGTCCTTTAACAGAATCTATTCTGTTAAGAACAGGATTAATTCCATGTCCCAAAATAAGAGCTTTATCACTCTTCTCTAAAGGTTTCAATATGGCGGCACCTGTAGGTCCATCATTCTCCTTACCACATAAAGGACCATCAACTGTCATACCCTGAACACCGTGATCATACTGCCTTATTACAGGCTCCTTGGAACAAACATTAAGATGAGAAAGAATATCTCTTAAAGCATCTTCATAATTTATCTCTTTCTCATAATATTCAGGATCTTTCAAACCTTTTTTAGAAACAGATTTTGCAAAAATAGTCTCTGTAGGCTGACCATTATGTAAAAAATCCATATCGAGATCACAAACTTTATCCTCTCCATCAAAGATCTCAAGCTTCTTTGTATCTGTAAACTCTCCAATAACAGATAGTTCAACATTATAAAGATCACAATATCTCTGTACAAGTTCCAAATTTTCAGCTTTAAAAGCAGCAACCATTCTCTCTTGAGATTCACTTATCCACTTTTCAAAAGATTTTAGACCTGGATATTTTAGGGGAATTTTATCTAAATACACTTTAACCCCTGTATCTTCACCCATCTCTCCTGCAGCAGAAGAGTAGCCACCGGCTCCACAGTCAGTCATAGCTGTAATAACACCCTCATCTCTAATCTTCATAAGACAATCAAAGGTTCTCTTCTCCTCAATAGCATTTCCAATCTGAACAGCACCGGAATTCATAGTTGATGTTTTTTCTGTCATCTCGGCAGATGAGAATGTTGCTCCATGTATTCCATCTTTACCTGTCCTGCCACCAAAGGAAACGAGAAGCTCACCCTTTTGAGGAACACCTTTTTTTGCATACTTTGTAGGTACAATCCCGTCGGCACCAACCAGAACTGTAGGTTTTGGACCAAAATCTTTATGAAAGTGGAAAGACCCGTTATTTGTAGGGATTCCCATTCTATTTCCATAATCTCTAACACCCTCTATAACTCCGTTTAAAATCCTTCTAGGGTGTAAACAACCCGGCATAACCTCATCATAGCTAATATCAGGATCTCCTAAACAGAAAATATTTATTGAACTGATATTTTTTGCACCCTTACCTGTACCCGCAATATCCCTTAAAACTCCACCGGTTCCTGTCATAGCTCCACCGTAAGGATCAAGACCTGAAGGTGAGTTATGAGTCTCTGCTTTTATACAGATTCCATACTCTTCACCATCAATATCATCAAATCTAAAAACACCACTATTATCCGAAAACTTGGAGATAATATCCGGATGATTAATAGCTTTTTCACTATCCTTAACAAGAGAAAACATTGAGGGTTTCTCTTCTCCGTTATATATTACCTTAGCCTTAAATGTTTTATGTCCACAATGCTCAGACCATGTTTGAGCCAATGTTTCAAGCTCAACATCAAAAGGATCCCTATTTTGAGACAGAAAATAATTTTTAATAGTCTGCATCTCTTCCAAAGTGAGGAAAAGGCTATAATCTGAAAGCTTCATAAGCTCTTTATCACTCATAGCTCTTATAGGTATAATTTCAGCTTTTGAGCTTTTGATATCAATTGAAAGAGAGGTGATCTCTTCTGTAATCTCTTGTTCTATTTGACTATTCATTAAAATTTTATTTTTTATAAGATCTCTTGTTTCACTATCCAGTTTACTTTTAAAACAATATGTTTCTGTTTGATAAAGATCCTTAAAACCTTCTCTATCCATAAGTAGAGATTTTAAAGTTTCTGCTTCAGGGTTCATAACACCGGTTTGATACCCAATCTCAATTTTTGTAGAAAAATCTTCAAAAAAAGGATTGTTTATTTTGTAATCTTCTGTAACAGGACAACTAATAATCTCTTTTGCAATTTTTTTAGTTTCATCTAAACTACAACCCTCAATGTAGAAATTTTTAATAATTTTCAACTCTTCTATATCTTTACCTAAAAAAGATTGAATAGAGTCAACCACTCCTTTTACTTTGGGGTTTCCTGTCTTGGTAATTACAGACACCCTATTTAATTCTGACATTAAATCTCCTTATAGCTACAGATTTTTATTACGAAACTTATGTTGTACATGAAGTATCTATACAGCAATTTACAAGAACTCACCACATATATAATCCAAACCATATAAATGATTAAAGACAAACTCTAAAGTTTAAAAGACAAAATAATAAATTTTGCAGGTTTAGTAAAGTGTTGAGATACTTTATTTATCTTATTTTAGAATAAAACAAAGTGAAAATCATAATCTAAAACAAATAGTGTGATGCAGGTCACAGCATAAAGAAGCATTAAACACTATACTACAATTATATACTATTAAAGTGTTTTATACATCATAAAAATCAAGGGGTAACACCATGGAACTATTCATTTGGATATGTGTTTTAGTACTTTTACTTTTGGAATTTAGAGATATCACAAGAAAATCATAATTTTCTTCAATACCCCTTAAAAAGGTTATTACCACAAGATTATTTGTATCCGAAGTACTATTTTTTCAAATACTAATTAAGCTTTACTTTTCCAATATTGATAGAAAACTGTTTTATAGTATACATTTTGATTTTCCTTATATCTTAAATGTAAAAGCTCAAGGACAGTTCATGGTTAAACAATAAAAATTTAGCCATGAGACACAAAAAGTTGTTATATATTTTCTTATCATTTTACAAAAAAAGCACAAAAAAAAGTTATAGTTAGGATTTTCACCTATAAGGTAGACATCCAACCTATACTCTACAATAAAAAGCATATACAATTAACATAACAACCATAAGAACTTATTAAGATTATTTTAAAAAGTATATTCAGCATAAAAGCAGACTAAATAAAGGTTGCTATTATCATCAAAATTTATTAAATTTAAGTATTGGCGTATTTTATACAAAACATACAGATTAAAGAAAGGTAGTATTATGGAATTTTTTGTTTGGATAGGCGTGTTGGTGCTTTTGTTTTTGGAGTTTAGGGATATCATAAAAAAGACCTAAAACGAATAAACAATTTTTGAAGAGTTCACTCTTACAATAGTTTATTTACACTTAAAGCATTTACATTCATCAATAAGAAATATTCGTCATCAAAGACGGTTTGCGATGTTTTACTTTAAGACAGTGCATTTTTTGTGTCTTTATTTTACTAAACAGTATAAAAAAGTAAAATAAAGTTTGCTATTGTATCTGTAAAACCTTATCATTTTGCGATAAATATTTATGCAGACTTAAAATCAATTAATTAGGTAATACTATGGGCTATTTTTTCTGGGCAGGCATTTTGCTACTTATGTTTTTAGAATTTGTAAATATTAAAATGAAAGTAAGCATCGAAGAGGAATCGTAGAGTTTATCATTCAGCTACCGAAGACTCTTTATGATTTAACATTTTTTTATTCACCTTTTATTATTCATCAATATAAAATATTTATAAGAAAATGAACTATCACGTTTTATTTAAAAACAGTGAAAGGTTCTTTATTTCAACCTTTCAAACATCCTAAAACAGTACAAAATTTAAATATCTGTGACCCAGATCACAGCAAATGAGATTACTATTGATTAAAATGTATTTTATGGTGGGAGAAAAACCTGAGATTAGATTCTTTAGTTTAACCAAAATCTATAAAACATTATTTAATAAAGTTCATTTGTAGATAGTTTAGTGTAAGGGTGATCTGTCGTTTTCATAAATTAAACTTACATTTCTAAGAGATCTACTTATAAAACAAAAGCAGGAGTTCCCCCCCTGCTTTTGCCTTATTTTAAAGGTATAAATAGAAATTTAACCTATCTACACCAAAAGTAATCTTTACAGCCTAATCATCAAAGTTCCACTCAATATATTTTTCTGCTGCAAATGCGGCAGTAGCGGCATCACCACAGGCAGTAACAACCTGTTTTAGAAGCTTTGACCTTATATCTCCCGCTGCAAAAATTCCTGGAACAGATGTTTCCATATTCTCACCAGTAATGATAAACCCACTGTGATCTCTCTTTATAGCATCAGGAAGGAACTCATTACTAGGATTAAAACCGATAAATACAAACACACCATCTGTTTTAAAATCAGTAATCTCTCCGGTTTTAACATTCTTTATTTTGACATTGTTTACTAAAGGCTCACCTTCAATAGCCTCAACAACACTATCCCAAATAAAATTAACCTTAGAATTATTAAAAGCTCTTTGCTGTAAAATCTTTGAAGCTCTCAACTGATCTCTTCTGTGTATAACAGAAACCTTACTTGCAAATTTTGTCAAATATGTTGCTTCTTCAACGGCAGAATCTCCACCTCCAATAACAACAACCTCTTTATCTCTAAAGAAGGCTCCATCACAAGTTGCACAGTAAGAAACGCCCCTGCCAATGTGGCTATCCTCACCCTCACAACCAACATGTTTTGCAGAAGCTCCGGAGGTAATAATAATTGTTTTTGCTAAGTATGTTCCAGAATCGGTAACAATTGTGTGTCCCGAATTTCCTGATCCAGGCTCAATAGACTCTACCTCTTCACTTCTAGTCTCAACACCAAATTTTTTTACCTGTTTCTCCATCTCAATGATAATATCAGGACCGGTAATGTTTACAATACCCGGATAGTTTTCAAGTTCAGCTGTTATACTAACCTGTCCACCCGGCATCATTTTTTCCAACATAACAGTTTTAAGCATTGATCTTCCTGCGTATAATCCGGCAGTTAAACCTGCAGGACCACCACCAATAATAACTACATCGTAGTTTTGTACTTCACTCATTTTAACCCCTGTACTTAGTAAAATTACTATCCAAGGTAATTCCTTATAAAGTTTCTGTCAATATCAAAACAATGTTAAGTTGTTTTCAGCCTTAAACATAAAGACTTACTCCAATAAAACGGAACCATAAAATATATAAAATATTGTCTTGACATTATTGTTTGATCTTTATAATATTAGACATAATGAGACACAGTATCAAAAGGGGATTTAATGAAACTGTCAGAATTGGTTAGTGGAGACAAAGGTCAGATCTGTAAGGTTAAAGGTACCGGAGCTTTCCGTAAAAGAATTTTGGAAATGGGTTTTGTTACAGGTAAAGATGTTGAAGTTATAAAAAATGCTCCTCTTCAAGACCCTATTGAATATAAAATTATGGGTTACAATATATCCTTAAGAAGGAGTGAAGCAGACCTTATAGAAGTTACTAAAGATGGTTTAGATACCCATATTAATGGTTTTTCTGGCGTAATAAATGAGGGCGGTTTAAAAAAATCTTTCAATAAAGATGGCAGTAAAACAATAAATGTTGCTCTTGTTGGAAATCCAAACTGTGGTAAAACAACTCTTTTTAATCATGCTTCAAACTCTAAAGAGAGAGTTGGTAACTATGGAGGTGTAACTGTAGATACAAAAGAAGCTTCCGTAAAAAAGAGTGGATATAATATAAAAATTTCAGATCTACCCGGTACATATTCTCTAACTGAATACTCTCCCGAAGAGCTTTATGTAAGAAAGCATATATTTGATACAACACCCGATATTATTATAAATGTTGTTGACGCTTCAAATCTTGAAAGAAACTTGTACCTTACAACTCAACTTATTGATATGGATGTTAAGGTTATTGTAGCTCTCAATATGTTTGATGAAATGGAGAAAAGGAGGGATAAATTTGACAGCGAGAAGCTTGGGAAAATGATTGGGATACCCTTTGTTCCTATAGTTAGTACAAAAGGTAAAGGAATTGATAAGCTTTTTGAGAAAGTTATTGAAGTTTTTAATGATGAGGACGAATCCATAAGACACATCCATATAAACTATGGAGATAATATTGAAGAGAGTATTAAAAGAATCCAAAAGCATATAAGAACCGATAACAATACATCTCTCCATTCAAGAATTTCACCAAGATTTCTTTCTGTTAAGTTGTTAGAAGGGGACTCTGTTACAGAAGAATTAATAAAAAAAGAGTACAGTTCCCATCAGATAATTCTAAGCACAGTCAATGAAGAGCTTAAAAAATTAGAATCTATATACAATGATGATGCAGAAACTGTAATAACAGATTCCAAGTATGGTTTTATTTCAGGAGCTTTAAAAGAGACTTTAACACCCGGAGCTCAAGAAAGAAGAGATAAAACAAAAATGATTGATAACTTTGTAACTCATAAGCTTTTAGGTTTTCCTATATTCCTATTTTTTATGTGGTTAATGTTTCAAGCTACCTTCACACTTGGAGACCCTTTTATGGGTTGGATAGAGGATGGTGTTGGCTTACTTTCTGAGTTTGTTGCCGGTATGCTAAGTGACGGTATGCTAAAGGATCTTATCATTGATGGTATCATTGGTGGTGTTGGTGGAGTTATTGTATTCCTTCCAAATATATTGATCCTATTTTTATTCATCTCTTTTTTAGAAGATTCCGGATATATGGCAAGAGCTGTATTTATAATAGATAAGCTAATGCACAAGATAGGTCTACACGGAAAGTCTTTTATTCCTCTCATAATGGGTTTTGGCTGTAATGTTCCTGCAGTTATGGCAACAAGAACAATCAAGAGTAGAAATAATAGAATGATAACCATGCTCATAAACCCTTTTATGTCGTGTGGAGCAAGACTTCCGGTCTATATTCTGTTGATAGGAACCTTCTTCCCTGAAAATTCAGGATCAATGCTCTTCTTCATATATGGCTTTGGAATCCTTGTAGCCATATTAACAGCTCTGTTTTTCAAAAAAACATTCTTTAAAGGTGAGGAACTTCCTTTTGTTATGGAACTTCCACCTTACAGAATGCCAACAATAAAATCAACCATAATGCATATGTGGGATAAGGGAAGTCAATACCTGAAAAAAATGGGAGGGGTTATACTTGTAGCTTCAATTATTATTTGGGCACTTGGATACTTCCCAAAAGATATTGACTACTCAAAAAACTATGATGAAACAATAGCTCTTATTCAGAAATATTATAATAGTAAGATTGAAAGTTCATCATCTGAACTGAAGAAAAAGTATGAAACAGAGAAGCAGGAAAAAGTTGCAGAGCAAGAGATCCTAAAAGAGTCAGAGAGACAAGAGAAGAGTTACATAGGTCAAATAGGTAAATTTATTGAACCTGTTATAAGACCTTTGGGATTTGATTGGAAAGTTGGAGTAGCTTTGGTAACAGGTTTAGCGGCAAAAGAGGTAGTTGTTTCAACAATGGGTGTACTTTACCAAGCTGACCTTGAAGCAGATGAAGAGAACGAATCTCTTAGAACTAAACTTCAGGCACAACTATATCCTCCTGAATATAAAAACTCAGGAGAAAAAAAGTTTAGTTCTTTAATAGCATTCTCGCTAATGATTTTTGTTCTTCTCTATGTTCCTTGTATAGCTGTTATTGCTGCTATAAATAGAGAAGCGGGAGAAATGAAGTGGGCTATATTTAGTGCCGTTTATACAACAGGTTTAGCCTATATCTTATCTTTGATTATTTATCAAGTGGGAAGAGTAATTTTATAATCTAATTTCGTAAGGGAATAGTATTGAATACCCTTATAGTTCTAATTTTTTAATGGAGACAGAATGGAAGTTAAAGAAGTGTTACTAAATCCAATCTTTACCCACCACATATATGAGTATGAAAAGGGTTTAAGAAATCTAATTCTTTTCACTTCTGTAATAGACGATCTTCCAAAATTAGTAAAAAAATTGGAAGAAAGATCTATAGATTATCATGTTCAACATGTTAATAAAAGGAAGATTAATCTATTCTTTGGAAGTAGTAACTCTATTAAAGTTATTAAATCAATTGATAAAGAAAGATTGATTGACTACTCACCTGAAGAAGATTTTATACTGGGAATTATGCTTGGCTACGATAGAGATCAACAGTGTAAAAGATATCTCGAAAGAGTTGGTGGAGAAGTTTAAATTTTACAAATTATCTTTAAGATAATAGAAAGGAGAGAAGCATATAGGCTAGAAAAAGGTTCAATTTTATCCTGTTATTTTGATGCATTACTAATTTTGATTAATGGATCAATTTCAAAAACGATAAAATATGTATAAGACACCTCTATTTTAGAGGAGATGTACCCTTTTATTGTAAAGTTTAATAAACGGAAAGGGTTTAAATTATGAATATAGCTTTATTAGGGGGAGTGAAAAGCCTAGAAAGAAAGTATAAGGATATAATGAAAAAACACTCCTGTAAGGTTAAACTTTTTAATAAGTATGTTCCTGATATGGAAAAAAGGATGAGATCTGTGGATGCTGTTGTTCTATTCTCAGATACATCCAGCCATAAAATGGTTAATACTTCTCAAATGATGTGTAAAAGAAAAAAAATAAAAATGCTAAGAATCAAAAATGGTAGTATTAGCTGTTTAGAGGAAAGTATTGCTCAATTAGTTGAAGAATTGAGAGTATGTGAAAGCTGTAATCTATCGCCTTGTCAGAAAAAGAATGCGGGCTGTATAAAATAAAGATAGATTATTTATTTGTTAAAATTAGAAGAGGAAAATTATGAAAACTGTAATTGTTTACGGATCAACAACAGGAAATTGTCAAAAAGCTGCTGAGGCTATCGCTGAAGCTATAGGTGGAGCTGATCTTCAAGAGGTTAGTGGAGTAGATTTTTCAACTCTTGACCACGATCTTATTATTTTAGGATCATCAACTTGGGGAGTAGGTGATCTTCAAGATGATTGGGAAGGTAAAATTTCTGAACTTGAAGATGCTGACTTTGGTGATAAAAAGATTGCTCTTTTTGGAACAGGAGATCAGTATGGATATTCATCATCTTTCGTTGATGCTATCGGTAAAATCTACAATGCTCTAAAAAACAAAGATAATGTAGTTGGTAGAGTTGATGTAGAAGGTTTTAGCTTTGACAGTTCAGAAGCTGTTGTTGATGGAAAATTTGTAGGTCTTCCATTAGACTATGATAATGACGAAGCAAAAGCTGAAGAAGATATTGCATCTTGGGTTGAGAAACTAAAAGGTTAGTTTTAAACTTATATGATTATCTTTTAAAATTCTACTTTTATAACAAGCCGGTATCTAAATTGTTAATATATTTAACGAACTAATAAGAAGATTCCGGCTTCTTTATTTATGACCTACAGAAAAAGATTAGATTTAGATATAAAGCCAACAAGATATCTTATATAATAATTAAAAAATACAGCTTACATCTGCACCCTGAGGCTCTTGAAGGGTATAATTGTATAACTATAGGGTAATGTACCCTTAGATAAACTTATGGCAGAAAATTCTATGTAACATTTTATTTATTACACTAAATATTAGATAAATACTTATGTCAAACTCAAATTATTTAGCTTCTTTGCCTCTTTTTTATCTTCGTCTGACTTTTAAGGAAACCTCATAAACTTTATCTTACAAATTTGAAAATCTTTTTTCAGTAGACCCTATTCTAGTACATATAGCCTAACCAATCAATATCTCCACTAACCCATTGCTTACCACTTATTGGCTTTATGAATAACTCCTCAATATGCTCTACAGCTACACCATAATTTACATGTTCACTAATCCTTAGCCAAGAGTGGATACCCTCAACTTTTATAAAACCATGCCTAAGGTAAAACTCCTCCAGCTCCGAGATAAGTATTATAAAATCGACATCTTTTTCTTCTGCAAAAGATGAGACTTCAGAGAGCATAAATGAACCAATTCCTCTACCTCGCCACTGTTCAGCAACACAAAAATCAATGATACCTAAAACCTTGTACACCTCATCACCAACTTTAATAGCACGATAGTCTAAGCCCAAATAACCGACCAGTATTTCACCTTTGTATTGTAAAGCACGCATGTGAGGCATCTGTTTGTAATAGGAACGATTAACTTTATGTTCTGGGAATGAGTGATTTCTCAAAACTTTGATAGAGTTGTGCTGGGTTTCCGTAACATCAATTTCATGTATAATATCCATACTCTTCCTTATTGTATATAACTTTATAGAATCTTTATTTATAAGGGAAAAAATAATTTAATCATCTATATTATCCTACTCCTTAGTACAAATATATAATACAGATTATGAGTAAGCAACTAGAGAGATACTAGTTATATATCAAACTATTAAATAGTTTAAATCCCGAGAAAACTACAAATAACAATAATTCTCTTGACAAGATAAATTTACAACTCTATAATAGTGATGTAGAGTTAAAATTATACGGGGAATTATGTTATGAAAAAATTTTTTATGGCTTTGTTCTTGTTGATGTTTTCTGTTTCTATTTTTTCTAAGAAAATTGACTATGATAAAGAGATAAAGAAACATGAAAAAAAGGTTGAAAAAATAAAAAGTGAGATTAAAGAGATTGAAAAAAAAATAGAGGAGTCAAAGGATAAAATAGAGGAAACAGAAAAAAAAATAAAAAAACTTAAAAACGATAGAAAAGCTATTGAAGAAAAAATAAAAAAGCTTCAGGCTGAGATAAAAAAAATAAAATCTTAGTACCTAAATAATCTCTTAAAAAAATTAGGATCTACTGTAAAGCTCATAAAGAAAGAATTTACGACAAAATAGGTTTGATAAACTTAGCCTAAGATGTTAAGTAATCTTAGATTAGATATAAAACTAATACTCTATCTTATATTGTAGATTTAATTATAACATTATGTACAGTATTTAAATCAATAGTTTATAAATCCAGCTTTATTGATTTTATAAACATAAAACCTCCGGCAAGAAAGAGAATAGAGACTGAAAGAATACCTATTCTTGAAGCTATATCAGGATATCCAAGAGCTGAAACAAAATATGTAGTACCACCTATGAGAGCAGGTCCAAAAACTGTAGCAAATTTTCCTAAAAGATTGTAAAATCCAAAAAATTGTGCTGATCTTTCCTTTGGTACAAAACGACTATAGTATGACCTTGAAAGAGCTTGGATTCCACCCTGAACCATTCCTATTAAAACAGCCATTAGATAAAATTCCTGTACAACACTCATCATAGAAGCCCAAACTGAAGCACCCAAATAAACAATAATAGCAGCTAATATTCCTCTCTCTGTACCAAATTTATTTCCAATAATACCAAAGAGAAGAGCAGCAGGGAAACCCACAAATTGTGTAATAAGAAGTGCAGTAATAAGATCATTTGATTCAAATCCTATGGACATACCGTAATCAACAGCCATCTTAATAACAGAATCCACACCATCAATATATAACCAATAAGCTATTAAAAAATATAAAATTTTCTTGTAACTCCTAATTTCATTAAATGTCTCTTTTATAGAGTTAAAACCCTCAATAAATAAAGCTTTATAGCTACTCTCCCTTTCCTTCTTATCCTCTTTAACAAAGAGTAATAGTGGGATAGAAAATATTAACCACCAAAAAGCAACCATTATAAATGATAGTTTAACAGCTTGGGTAGTTGAGCTGAGACCAAATGTGTCAAATGAGAGAACCATCCAAACATTTAGGGCAAATAATAATCCTCCACCTAAATAACCTAGAGAAAATCCTAGAGAGGAAACCATATCACTACTTTTATCATTTGAAACAAAAACCATAAGAGAATCATAAAATGTGTTTGAGCCTGAAAATCCCGCTACTCCCAGTACATAGAAAAGAGCCGCTAATTCCCAACTACCTTTAGATATTAGATACAAAGAAGCAGATGATAAAACGCCAAGAGAGGTAAAAAATATTAAGAAAGCTTTTCTTTTAGAGCTTTTATCTGCAATAGCACCTAAAAAAGGGGAAATTAATGCAACCAAAAGACCGGCTATAGAGTTAGCAATTCCAACTCTTGCAGTACTTGTAGATATTTCGGCTCCAACACTCCAATATTCTTTAAAAAACATAGGAAAAAAACCTGCCATGATTGTTGTTGCAAAAGCAGAGTTACCCCAATCATAAAACGCCCAACTAATAACTTTTTTATTAAATTTCATAATTAATACCTTAAAAATATTTTTAACAAAAGACCCTCTTATATTTATAGATCCTTGATAACTTCCTAAAAGCATCTAAGAAGAGATTTTAAGATCTCCTAAAAAAGATATTTAATATTTTTTTGGAAAAACGCAAGAAATAAATAAGCATTTACAGATAAATATAAAACTATCCACCCTACTTTAAGAAAAAACTAATAGTTGTAGATAAATTCTGAAACACTTTCAACTCCATTTTGAAGATCTGCCTTATTAATATTATTTAAAAAGCTATTGTAAAGATCCTCATTAGAAAGAAGCTCATTAACAATATGAGGTAATTTCTTCACCTTTTTTTCATATATCCCAAACTTATTTTCTACAATAAAATCAACATTTCCCTTCTCTTGTTCCCATATATAACTGCTTATTATGGGTATTTTCTTTGAAAGAAGTATTTCCATAAATGTTGCGGGACCACATTTTGATATAACAAGATCAGAAACACTCATGAGTTCACTAACAAAATCAATATATTCAAAAACCTTTATAAGATTATTTTCTTTACTAAGAGTTTTTATTTTATTAAAAAGTTTTTTATCTCTTCCACAAACAACGGCATACTGAATATCAGGTAAAAAATTCACTAGGTTTTTAACTATCTTTTCACCCTTAGGAATTCCATCTCCTCCTCCAATTATAAGAATAAGTTTTTTTCCGTTATCAAAGCCGTATTTACTCCTTATTTTGTCCAATTTATTAATATCAGATACTCTAAACTTTTCATTTAAGATATATGGGAAAATATTGATATTCTCTTCGGGAACTCCCATTTTTTTTGCAGAGTTTTCTAAAACTTTCCTACTGAAAACAACATAGTTTTGATCATTATGCAAAAACCACATAGGATGAGCGGTATAAGGATCAGTTACAACTGTTAGTACCGGAATATTTAGATTAAGCTCTTTTAAAACTTTTAAAACAGGATCTACCAAAAAGAAATGAAAAATAACTATCTTTTCCGGATTATGTAGCTTTATCAAACGAAATATCTCATCTCTTACAAAAGAAGCCACAAAGTTTGAGGTAAGCTTCGAAACTGTCTTAATTTTATGTATTCCGTAAAGAATCTCGTACACCCAAAGAGCGATAGATTGAGAAAGTCTGTAACCTTCCTCAATAATAGATTTCATAAACTTATTACCATTATTAAGGCCATCTGCCAAAATAATTTCAACATCCTCTTTTGAGGACAAAATACACTCCTCTATTGATCTTGCTGTTGAAAGGTGACCGCCTCCGGTTTTAAGGTATAAGAAAAGAAATTTTTTTTTCATAGAACTCTCTTTTAATTTGGAGCCAAAACATAAAGCATAAATATTAAACTAAATAGAAACAACCAATAATAATTTAAACATATATGGAGAGAACTATATTTTAACTCCATGATTCGTACAAATTAAAAGTAAAATTAATTTGATTGTTATTATATCAAATAGTATCCTCAAAGTCAATAACTTTAAGTTAATAAAAATAAGCATTTTTGAAATGCTAAAGACCTCTAAAAAGTAATATATAACTGATTTTTTTTGAAAATTGATATTTTTATAATATCTTTGTAAAGAGTGTAGAAGTTTCATTAGGAAATTATGAGCGAGCATATACAATTTATTTTTGACAAAGACATGATATTCTGCTATATAAAATTGATAGGTGATTTTAATAGTATAAGCGAAAGATATGTTAAGAACAGACTTAAGGAAAATAGAATAGTCTATGGAGTTTCAGAGCAGACTATAAAAGATCTTTTTGAAAAAAATGAAGATCTCTTTAAATCAGGAAAAAAAATTATGATTGCCAGAGGAACACCTCCAAAAAAGGGTAAAAATGGCTATATTGAGTACCTGATTTCTGACGATATGAATTTAAAAGAGAAGAATAAAGGGCTTATTGATTTCTACGATATTGGAGTAGTTAAGTCTGTACAAAAAGATGAAAATCTTGTAAGAATACATCCACCTCTAAATGGTTCTGTCGGGAAAAATGTAAAAGGTGAAATAATACCCGGAAGAATGGGGGATAAAATAAAACTTAAAGATATTGCTCTTGATGGTGTTGTTATTAAGGGTGAATATGCCTGTGCTAAAAGAGATGGAAGATACAGAAGGTTCCCTACAGGAAAAGTTGGTGTATTAGAAGAAGTTTTTATAGACAGTGATCTTAATTTTAGTGTTGGAAATATTGATACTACCGCAACAATAAATGTTAAAGGAGATGTAAGGGCAAGATTTAATGTAAGTACAACAGCAGATATTTCAGTAGAAGGATCCGTAGAGGATGCTGAAATTTTTGCCGGTGAAGCACTTGTCTGTAAATCCGGTATTTTAACGGGAGAAAGACCCATATATGCTGAAATTATAAAAGCAAAATATATATCTAACAGAAAAAATATCTTATGTAAAAATATCTACGTTGAAGATATGATAAGTTCATCAATTATAGTTGTTAAAGGTTTTTTGGAAGCCAAAAAATTAACAGGTGGACTAACTCAAGTAGTTGATGGGTTTAGAGTAGAGGAGCTTGGAAACAAATCTTATCATAAAACAAAAATTGATGTAGGTTTCCAAGAAGAGGACTTAATGGAAATGGCAAAACTTTTTTCCGATATGAAAAGAAAACATATGGAAGTAAAAAATGTTCTTAGAGAGATAGACACTATTAGAGTTGCCATAAAAGATATTATTGAAAAAGAAGAGAGTCTAAGAGTTACCGGTAAAGAAATACTTGCTTATAAAATGAGTAAAGAGAGAGAGAGAAAAGAAGATTATATTGAAGATATTAGTAAAAAGTTGAAAATATTTAAAAGACAATACTCCGATTTCAAGTCTAAATATGATAAAATGTTAAAGTCAAGAAATAACCCTAATAAACCTATGATTATTTTGGGAACTCTATACCCAAATGTAACAATCACTCTAAATACAAAACTTTTTTATACAACTAAATCAACTATGAAAAATGTTGAATTTAGGATTAATGAAGAGGGTGAGCTTCAGCCATTCCAATATAAAGGCAGGTTGGAATCTTTTGAAGAAAATCAGTAACAACCTCTATTGAAAAACTAATTTCTTCTACTGCTCGCTTCTCAAAAGTATGAGCCGTTGCATGCAACGGCTCCAGACTGTCGATAAACTTCGTACTACTGCGTTCTGACTTTTTGAACAACCATATTATTGTGTTGCCATATTTTATATATTTGATATCTCCATTACCAAGATTATATTACAGATTATCTTTGTGGTAACAATTTCTAAGAGAAAAGCCTATAACCCTATGGAAAATGATAAAAAGATAGAAGCCCTTGCAGAAGCTATACGGTTAGCCAGAAAAGTTGGAGTTATGAAAGCTTCAAAAGAGAGTGGTATTAATTATTCTACTTTAAAAAGGTGGAAAGAGAAAACAGATGGTTATAATAAAGGTTATAGCATAAAAAAGATATTAAAAAAGTTTATTAAACCTCCAAAACCAAAGCCTGTTCGAAAAAAGAGAAATATAAACTTAATTGAAGAGTACCAAAATATACTTTTAGTATCTAGAACTATAACTATATCGGAAACAAAATATTGTTTAACAATGGCAACCGATGCTAAATCAGGATTTGTTTGTCTATGCCTTTCAAATAAAAGGGATATTTTATCCAGAAATAGATTTATAGAGCATATTGAATATTTTCTAAAGAAAAGAGAAATCTATCCAAAATTTATTGGAGATAATCCTAATTCTAGTTTAGAAAAAATTAGAAATGTAAAGATAAAAGGCAATCATTGGGATTATCACAGAAATTTTTCAGTAAAACTTTTTAAACAATTTTTAATATTTAAGGATAAATTCAGTTTACTTATATCTGATAAAATAAATTTAACACTTCTCTACCTATTTCAACTTTCAAGTTTTGGAGGAAAGTCAATATCACCACTTATTATAAATGGAACTGATAAAAAACATTCAATTATTCTGAGTGAAAAAGAAGTAGAAGAGATAAAAAATAGATCCTTATTGGTATTGGATCAAAAGTTTAGGAGTTACAACTCGGAAAATAAGCTTAAAATTTTGGATCTTAGAGAATCCTTAGGCATAGATTTTACAAATACCATGGTTATGAAGGGGGATTATTTAAGGTCAAATAAATCATATCTTGAAACTGAGGAGTTTTATTCTGAAGTAGTTCATAACGATAAAACTCCAATAGAGATTAAAATAAAGTTTTATATAGATAATTCTAACCCGCATATTTCATGAAAAAGAATTGGAAATAGAGCCATAATATCATTATATTATGTTTTAACCAAAAATAAACCCTATTTCCAAAATGATAAAA
>PDWI01003334.1_pt1 | contig 38068 bp, 32 predicted proteins | sample 1430891 | NCBI WGS metagenome assembly PDWI01 (sample SAMN01162508, study PRJNA174530) | Oral metagenome, whole genome shotgun sequencing project. | biome: Marine environment; feature: Marine mammal; material: Swab sample of the gingival sulcus; isolation source: swab sample of gingival sulcus... | reverse complement strand
AATTTTGTGTTAATAGCCGGACTATTGACATAAAATTTGGGGGAATTGGAGCCATTTTCATGGGATTGCAGCCGATTCATCAATTATCAAACAGGCTCTTACATACTAGCGTGGGCAGTATGCATATTTCATTTTAAGATTTTCAGATAAAATTTATCATGGCATGGAGCCGAAAGAGAGGGCTGCTTTGAAACGGCGTAAAACAAAAATTGTAGCGACCATATCCAACCTGAACTGTTCAGTGGAATTCATTGACACGCTTTATAAGGCCGGCATGAACGTGGTGCGTTTGAATACGGCGCACATGAGCCATGATGATGCAAAGCAGGTGATCGAAAATATCCGCCAGGTATCGGACAAGATCGGTATTCTTTTAGATACTAAAGGCCCTGAAATCAGAACCTGTGATGCAAAATCCCCCTTGTCTGTAGCCTTTGGAGATTCTGTTCGCATCAAAGGAGAGGTTAACGGGATTTCACACGATGATGTGATCTATGTCTCCTACCCCCATTTTGTCGATGATGTGCCGGTTGATTCTTCCATTCTCATTGATGACGGATGCATTGCCCTGAAAGTAACAGACAAGGAAGAGGGCCATTTAATCTGTTTCGTGGAAAACGATGGGATCATTTACCCCAGAAAAAGCATCAACATCCCATCGGTTCATGTTAAATTGCCGGCCTTGAGCAGAAAGGATCGGGAATTTATTGCCTTTGCCGCCGACCAGGAACTTGATTTTATTGCCCATTCTTTTGTTCGCAACAAGGAAGATGTCCTGGCTGTTCAAGCCATTCTTGATGAGAAAAAATCCCCCATCAAGATTATCGCCAAGATTGAGAATGCCCAAGGGGTGGATAATCTGAGGGAAATTCTGGAATATGCCCATGGGGTGATGGTGGCCCGGGGGGATTTAGCCGTTGAGATTCCAACTGAAAAAATTCCATTGATTCAAAAAGAGATTGTCCAAACCTGTATCGAACTCAGGCGCCCGGTTATTGTGGCTACCCAGATGCTGCACTCCATGATTAAGTCACCGCGGCCCACAAGGGCGGAGGTCTCTGATGTGGCCAATGCCTGTTTGGATCATGCTGATGCCTTGATGTTGTCAGGCGAGACAGCCAATGGTCAATATCCTGAACAGGCGGTACAGACCATGGCCAGAATTGCCAGTGAGGTGGAGTTTAAAAAAAGCTCATTCATGGATGTACCCTATTCAAGCAACGACAAACTGACAGACTATCTTGCCAAGGCCGCAGTGAAGTCTTCCCTGCGGTTAAACACCCGGGGGATTGTGGCGGATTCACTTTCCGGAAAAACCATTCTGGCCCTGGCTGCATACCGGGGAGACAGCCCTATTTTTGCCCAGGTTTATGATAAAAAAGTGATGCGCATGCTCACTTTGTCCTTTGGGGTATTCCCAGAGTACATTCCGCTCGGGGCGTGTCCAAAGGAATCGCTTACAGCCTCCATCTGCCGTTTAATTAAAGACCATAATTTTAATGATGACGATCTGATTATTGTGCTTTCCGGAAGCTTTGGGCCTGAACTGGGTGCGTCGTTTATTGAAATCAGCCATGCAAAAAATTTCAGTGATCAATGCATCCTGAGCAAGGAATAAACGCTATGGAAAAAACGAAAGAGGTTACGGAAATTGAGTTTGTATCATACACTGAGAGTGTGCCGGCAATTCTGGAACAGATTCTTTTGGATGAGCACTTAAAAGGCCAGAAGATTATCCTGCTCAAGCCTAACCTGGTCAATGCACGTCCGTTTCCCGTCACCACCCCTGCCCAACTGGTGGAAGGTGTGGTTAAATATGTCAGAACCTATTCCTCTGCCAGGCTGATCATAGCAGAAGGATGCGGAGACAGTGTCATGAACACCGGGGAGGTTTTTGCGTCACTTGGATACAACAACCTGGCAAAAAAGATGGATGTGGAACTTCTTGACCTTAACCACGCCCCCCTGATCCGGCTGGAAAATAAAGAAAATGAAATTTTTCCGGAAATGTTTCTGCCGGAAATTGCCTTTGAAAGTTTTATAATATCCCTTCCCGTGTTAAAAGTCCATTCCCTGGCCGCCATTACAGGAACCTTGAAAAACATGATTGGATTTGCGCCGCCAACGCACTACGCTGTAGGGGGATCATGGAAAAAAGCCGCTTTCCATGCCAGAATGCAGCAGTCTGTCCGGGAGTTGAATGCCTATCTTATCCCGGACGTTACCCTCATGGATGCAAGCGTGGGGCTCAGCCAGTACCACCTGGGAGGTCCTGTCTGCGATCCGCCGATAAACAGGCTTCTTGCAGGTTACGACCCATTTAAACTGGACCAGGCCGGCGCCCGTCTCCTGGGGCTGGATCCCGGCAGGATTGCCCATATTTTCCCTTAGAGCCTGTTTGATAACTATCTGAAACGCCTCCAGTTATAGGTAGGTGCATTAAAAAAGTTATAAGCGGCATCCTTATCGATATTATAGGCCGACATGGGATATCAACAGCCCATTTTGCAATCCCATTGATACGAATAATTTTATCTTCTATCATTTTCATTGCGCTTTTGGTTAAACAGACCCCCTTTATGGTAAACTTTTTCGACCATTTGAACAACAGGGCGACATCCTTTTCAAGTTATTGTTCTGGCTAATCCCGGAACTTTATCTATATCACCCAGAACGTCACCGTTCCAATATTGCTCCAATCGTCCTCAAACTCTTTCTGTCGGATTGTATTTGCTGTGATAAGGGGGATAATAGGCCAAACGGATATTGACGGAATGCGTCAATGCAAAGTTAACCAAAGGATTCATTCGTTGCTGGTAATAATATACCAAAAAGCTTCAGAACGGTATCTAGTTCAGAATCGTGATCACAAGCTCTCAGGCCATATCAATTATATCCACCCCTGGAAAACGGATCTACCTTATTTTAGTTCTCCCATGCCTTTTCGGATTGTATCTCGACTCCAGCCGAGCTCTTTTTCAGCTCTGCTTTGACCTCCTTTACCCATCAGCAAAACAACATGAGCCATGAACTGCCTTCTATCAGTCCCTTTCAGTTTAGAACGTGCATCGTTCAGCAACTGCTTCATTGGGGAGGTTTTATTTTGATCTTGTGCCTAAGGCCTATCTCAAAGCTTATTTTTTTTGATGGCAATGGCAATGCAGACGCCGGCACCAATCCAGGTAATACCGAGCCCCAGAGCCATCATAATCATAGCGGAGGTCATCATTTTTCATCTCCTTGAACAATAAAACTAATAATTAAGCTGAGAATGATGATACCCCCCACCATACACCAGCCAAATACGAACAAGGCCAAAGACGGATACCCGCTGTATGGGGTTTTAATATCTCCGACAAGGTTGGATATGATCATATAGCCAAGAATAGCGGGGGTGATGATTTTAAGGCAAAAAGTCCACAACGTTCCAACTTTAAAATCACTGGTCAGGTTTATTTTTTCCTTAAATCCGTCAAGGCCGCAGATCCAGGACAGGAATATAATCTCCACAAGCCCTCCGGCCAGTACGCCAAAATTGTTGATGAACCGATCTACGATATCCAGAACCAGCAGACCTGAATGTGACGCAAATACGATACCGCACAAAAAGCCGATGCCGCAAAAGAGACTTGCTGCGCGCTTACGGCTGATTCTGAAATGATCAATAAGTACTGAAACCGAAACCTCGCAGATGGATATCATAGAGCTTAATCCGGCAAAAAGCAGTGCCGCAAAGAACAGGGTGCCGAAAAGCACAGGGCTGGGCAGACTGTTAATGGCCGAGGGAATAGTGACAAAAGCCAGGCCCACCCCCTTGTTGATCACTTTATCGACCCCCACGCCCTGCAGGAAAGCCATATTTCCCAGAACTGCGAAGACCATGACACCGCAAAGGATACTGAATCCGCAATTGCAAAAGGCTGTGATAAAACCGTTGTTGCTCATATCCGAATTCGTGGGCAGGTAGCTGGCATAGGTGAGCATAATGGCAAAGCCGATGGAAAGACTAAAAAACAGCTGCCCATAGGCTGCAACCCATACCTTGAAATTTAAAAGCGCTGTGAAATCTGGCTTAAACATCCAGTTCAGGCCTTCTTGTGCGCCTTCCAGGGTTACAGCCCGTGCTGTGATGATCAAAACCATGATAAAGAGCAGGGGCATAAATACTTTGCTGGCCGATTCAATCCCTTTTTTTATACCACTGAAAAGCACAGCCCAGCAAATAAGCCACACACAAATGATCGCCCCTAGTATGGGCCACCGGATGCCGTTGAATGCAAAGGGAGCATCTGAAAGGTGAAGATAGGCGTTAAAAAAGAAATTGGAAGGATCCGCTCCCCAGCCCCGGGTAAAGGCCAGAACAAAATAAGAGAGGGTCCAGCCCACGACCGCCACGTAATAAATAGTTATGATAAAGGAGACCAGAACCTGCCACCAGCCGAGCCATTCCCAGCGGACTGACAGGGTTCTGAAAAGATTAGGAACCGAGGTCTTGAATTTATACCCGACGCCGAACTCCAGAATCAGGAAAGGAATGCCGGCAGTGAGCATGGCAAAAAGATATGGGATAAAAAAGGCACCGCCTCCGTTTTCATAGGCAACATAGGGAAATCTCCAGATATTGCCCAAGCCGATAGCTGATCCTATAGCCGCTAGGATAAAACCGGTCCGTGTGCCCCATTGTTCTCTTGTTTGCATAAATTAATGTCCGTTTTTTTTAAAAATAAATAGTCACTATTTTTACACCTTGGAGTCAAAGGAAAATTTAGAGGAGAGCGTTTACAGCAATCCATTCTGTAAAAACCCGTCGACTGTTTTATTTTTTGGGAATAACCCTTTTGTTGTGGTTATCATCAATGGCAACGTATACGAATCGTGCCTCGGTAACTTTATAACGCCCCAAACTGCAGGTGTGTATTATGGGTTTGACCCACACTTCAAGCTTCACTGTAATTGAGGTGTTTCCAATTTTTTCCACATAACCGTAACAGCAAAAGATATCCCCCACATCAATGGGGTGGATAAATTTCATCCCTTCCACGGCAACGGTTACCACACGTCCACATGTAATCTCTTTAGCCAGGATTCCCCCTGCAATATCCATCTGGGACATGACCCATCCTCCGAAAATATCTCCGTTCGGGTTGGTATCTGCCGGCATGGTTTGGGTCCGAAGAAGCAGTTCTCCTTGTGGCTGTTGTTCATCTTCCATTAATTAGTATCCTTTTCGATTAATTCTGACCATGGGCCTTATTTCTTTTTATATTTTTTTTTGACTTTAAAAAAATCCCATATGGCCCAGGGAATCAACACAGCGCTTGCTACCTGGTTAAAAAGCGCATATTCAGCCATTTCAGCGTCTGTGGTCAACCATCCATCCCAAAAGCACCACAACCCGAATCCGAGCAGTAAAATAGTAAATACGTAAGGGCTCATCTGAGGCGGAGGCGGAGGATTTTTATCTAAATTCTTTTCATTCATGAATACCTGTCTTTCCTGATGCGGGAAGTCCGCAATCCATATACTTTTCCTCATGCTCCTGTCTTTTTTGACAGAGACATGGGGAGTAAAACACTATTGTTAATATTCTTAGTTGGACATTCATATCATAGATCATTTTGATTGAGAAGAAATAAATGTTTTGTGGAAAAAAATATTATTTCAATAGCTTTGGAACTTAGGCCATCCCGGGAAGGTATAAAAATTTGAAAAAACAGTTCAGCAAAATATGAAAATCATGTATATTCAACCTCTTTTTAAAATAAAAAATTTCAGTGGATTATTATTAAACTATAACAGGCTGACCCAGAACACCATCCGGGCGGTTTTGGAACATGGAGTAAAAAATGGCTAAATCCAAAAAAGAAACAACATTGATGGACAAAGTGGTTGGACTTTGCAAACGCAGGGGGTTTGTATATAAAGGATCTGAAATTTACGGCGGACTTGCCAATGCCTGGGATTTTGGTCCGTTAGGGGTGGAACTGCTCAAAAATCTGAAAGAAGCCTGGTGGAAAAAATTTGTCACCGAGCGCATTGATATGGTGGGGCTTGATGCCGCCATTCTTATGAACCCGACCACCTGGGAGGCTTCTGGTCATGTGGGCAGTTTTTCTGATCCGCTGATGGACTGTAAAAAATGTAAATCCCGGGAACGGGCCGATAAACTTGTGGAAAACTGGCAGCAGGACAACGGGTCTGATGAACAGCCTGCCAACTGGGCAGGAGAAAAGACCCCGCCTCAGGATATGCTGGATTTTATTGATGCCAAACATATCGCCTGTCCCCAGTGCGGCAGCCTTGACTGGACCCTGCCCAAAGCCTTTAACCTGATGTTTAAAACCCAGCAGGGTGTGGTTGAAGGCGAAGGCAAGGAGATCTATCTGCGTCCTGAAACCGCCCAAGGTATCTTTGTCAATTTTAAAAATGTCCATACCACCTCACGCAAAAAGATCCCCTTTGGTATTGCCCAGATTGGCAAGGCGTTCAGGAACGAAATTACACCAGGCAACTTTGTATTCAGAACCCGTGAGTTTGAGCAGATGGAAATAGAATACTTCTGTAAACCCGGTACCGAGATTGCGTATCATAATTTCTGGAAAAATTTCTGTATGGATTGGTACCTAGGCCTGGGCGTTACCCCGGACAAGCTTAGATTTCGCGACCATGACGATGCCGAATTGTCCCATTACTCCAATGCCACTGCCGATATTGAATACCAGTATCCATTTGGCTGGGGGGAATTGTGCGGCATTGCTTCCCGGACCAACTATGACTTGAGCCAGCATATGGAGTACTCTGCCAAAGATCTGCAGTATTTTGATGAGGCTGCAAGGGAAAAGTACATCCCCTTTGTTATTGAACCTTCCCTGGGGGTCCAGCGCTCCGCTCTGGTATTTTTGTGCGACGCCTATGAAGAGCAAGAGCTTAAAGAGGGGGATACCCGGGTGGTGCTGCATCTTCACAATCAGTTAGCTCCTGTGAAAATGGCAGTGATGCCCCTGGCCAAAAAGATTGCCGACAATGCAAAGCCTGTCTTTGACACCCTGATACAACAACTGGGACTGAACATGGATTTTGATGTCCAGGGCAGCATCGGCAAGCGCTACCGCCGCCAGGACGAGGCCGGTACCCCCTATTGCGTCACCTTTGATTATGAATCCCTTGACGACAATGCCGTCACTATCCGGGAGCGGGATTCTATGGCGCAGCAGCGCATGAAGATAGATGAACTTGTTCCCTTTTTCCGGGAAAAATTTACCTATTAGAGCCTGTTTGATAATTAGGGGATCTCAGCCGATTCACCAACTATCAAACAGGCTCTTAGTGGCTTACCCAGCAAAGCTGAGAGAGATTTGGAGACCGGAAACCGGAATCCGGTAAAGGACGATTGATTTTCGGTCTCCGATCTCCAGCTTCAAAAAAAATCAAGACCATTCTTTCATGGGATTGCACTGTTTCAAAGGGGCGGTTATCCCCTTGACACCACAATGAAGACGGGGTATTTTATCAAACTTTATATAACGTATTTGTGTCGTGTAATAAATTAGTTAGGGTATAATTATTATTTTTGAAGGTGTGTTTAGAATAATACCAATTAAACAGGATATAACAGGACAAAATCATGCAGGTAAAAATCGAAGATCAGAGCAGTATTAAAAAAGTGCTTTCTTTTGAAATTCCTAAGGAAACAATTTCCAAAGAGTTGAATAAAGCCTATGCCGATTTAAAAAAGACGGCAGATATCAAAGGTTTTCGAAAAGGAAAAATTCCCAGAAAAGTGCTTGAAAACCGGTTTGCCACAGACGTTCATGCCGAGGTTGCCCCACGCCTGATCCAAGAGGCTTTTATGGAAGCAGTTGAAAATCATAAGTTAGATATTGTGGGGGAACCCCAGCTCGACCCCCCGGAACTTACGCCGGATACTGATTATGCGTTTGAGATCTCTGTGGAAGTTAAGCCGGAACTGGATGATATTGATTTCCAAGGTTTTGAACTCAAGAAGACACTTTATGAAGTAACCGAAACCGAAGTTGAAAGCCAGATATACATGCTCCAAAAAACCATGGCCACTAAGCGGAAGGTCGAAGAGGAGCGTCCGGTAAAAGAAAATGACTTTGTTCTGATTGATTATGAAGGGTTTCTAAATGGAAAACCCTTTGAGCATACCCCTAAAGTTGAAAACTATGTTACAGCGATTAACATGGAGCCGCTGCCCAAGGAATTTTCCCAAAAGCTTATCGGCGCCATTCCCGTTCAGGATCTGGAAGTTGAAGTGGTTTACGATGATGATTTTCATGACGAGAATCTGAAAGGAAAAACCATTGAATATAAGGTTACACTTAAAGAGATCCAGGAAGAGGTGCTGCCCGAAGCCAATGATGACCTTGTAAAAGACCTTGACCAATATGAAACCCTTGAAGATGTGAGAGTTGCCATCCGGGATAACCTTGGAAAGGGGATTGCCCAGCGGATCCAGCATGAGATGAGTGAACAGGTTTTCACCCAAATTCTTAAAAAAATAGATTTTCAAGTCCCCCAAGCCCTGATCGAAGGTGAGCTGAATGGTATTATTTCCGAAACGGAACAAGCCTATGCTCAGAACAACACTTCCCTTGAAGAAGTGGGGTTAAGCCGGGAAATCATGCGGGAAAAATACAAGGGTGTGGCTGAAAAACAGGCACGCCGGCATCTGATCCTGGATAAAGTCATTGCACAGGAAAAGATGGAGCTCAGTGATGAAGAACTTGAGACAAGCTTTGAAGAGATGGCCCAGGCCATGAGCGCGACAAAGGATGCTATCAAGAATTTTTTCAATATGGATCAGCGCCAGCTTGAACATTATAAACATACCCAACTTGAAAAAAAGGCCATTAACCTTATAATAGAAAAAAGCAAGGTAGTTGAAGTGACACCGGAAGAAGCCCAGGCCCCTGGTAAACAGACCCAAAAAGAAGGTCTGCAGGCGTAAAAATTTAGGTTAAATTAGGGAGAAGAGACTGGAAACAGGAAGGGAAAGCCCGTTCAGGGCCCCATTTTAGCCCTGCATTGTTGGTGTCTTTAGTTTCTTGTTTGCTGCAGACTTGCGGTCCATGAGATCATTGAAGCGGTTCAATCCATTAACTGTTTAGCCGGTAACAAGATTAAAAACATATAGTTAGATCATAACAAGGAGTTAAATCGTGCCTCTTATTCCAATGGTTGTTGAACAGAGCAACAGAGGAGAACGTGCCTATGATATCTATTCACGGTTATTAAAAGACAGAATTATTTTTTTGGGATCTGCCATAGATAATGAAGTTGCCAACCTCATTGTTGCACAGATGCTCTTTCTTGAGTCCGAAGATCCTGAGAAAGATATCAATTTTTATATCAATTCTCCTGGCGGCATTGTGACAGCAGGCATGGCCATTTATGACACCATCCAGTACATCAAGCCGGACGTAGCAACCGTGTGTATCGGCCAGGCAGCCAGTATGGGGGCGTTACTCCTCACTGCCGGAACTTGCGGAAAACGGTTTGCCCTGCCCAATGCCAGAATTATGATTCATCAGCCGCTGGGGGGTGCCCAGGGTCAGGCTACCGACATCAAGATCCAGGCGACTGAAATTTTAAGAATGAAAGATTCTTTGAACGAAATTATATCAACGCATACGGGACAGGACATTGAAAAGGTTGCGGCTGATACGGAACGTGATTTTTTCATGTCCGGGGTGCAAGCTCTGGAATACGGCATTGTTGACCATGTAGTCAGTGACAGAAGCCAATTGGAAAAGGCCTCTGACCAGGAGGCGTCAAAGGAGTCATAAAATATGGCCAAAAAAAATGATACAAACGATCAGTTTTTTTGTTCATTCTGCGGTAAAAACCAAAAGGAAGTAAAAAAACTGATAGCCGGACCCAGCGTCTATATCTGCAATGAATGCATCAAGCTGTGCGGTGAAATTATTGAAGATGAAGAAAACGAGTTGGCTGTCGAGTCGGAAAGTACCAAGGAATTCATGGTGCCCAAGCAGATAAAGGAACAGCTGGATTCATATGTAATCGAACAGGATCGTGCAAAAAAGATTTTATCCGTAGCGGTTTATAATCATTATAAACGCCTGTCTTCACATTTGCCAAAAAGCGGTGACGACGTTGAAATCCAGAAAAGCAATATTCTGATTATCGGGCCGACCGGGTGTGGGAAAACCCTGCTGGCCCAGACCCTTGCGCGGTTTCTGGATGTCCCTTTTGCCATTGCTGATGCCACGGCCCTGACCGAGGCCGGCTATGTTGGTGAGGATGTGGAGAATATCGTTCTCTCCCTGGTTCAGAATGCTGATTACGACATTGAAAAGGCCCAGAAAGGTATCATCTACATTGATGAGATAGATAAAATTTCCCAGCGTGGGGACAACCCTTCAATTACCCGGGATGTATCCGGAGAAGGTGTGCAGCAGGCCCTTCTCAAGATCATTGAAGGCACCGTTGCGGCAGTGCCTCCCAAGGGGGGCAGAAAACATCCCCAGCAAGACTATGTCAAGGTGGATACTTCCAATATCCTGTTTATTTGCGGCGGAACTTTTACGGGTCTTGAAAAAGTGGTTGAGCGCCGTTTAATCCAGAAAACCATGGGCTTTGGTGCCAAAATTGCAGACAAAAAAGAGGTGAATCTTGGAGAGCTGCTTGAGCAGGTAAAGCCCGAAGATTTGATTAAGTTCGGTCTGATTCCCGAATTTCTAGGACGGCTGCCCATTATAACTTCCATAGGTGAGCTCAATGAATCGTCTTTGGTTAAGATCCTGACCCAACCGAAGAATGCTTTGGTTCGGCAGTATCAGGAACTTTTTCGCATTGAAGGGGTGAGGCTGCAGTTTACGGATGAGGCCCTTGAAGCCATGGCCAAGGAAGCGGTTGCCAGAAAATCCGGGGCCAGAGGATTGCGAGCCATTATGGAAGAAACCATGATGAACATCATGTATGAGATTCCTTCCAAAAAAAATGTGGTTGAGTGTGTGGTGGGCGAAGAAGTGCTATTAAACAATGAGGAACCTATCTTGCTGTATGAACAGCCCAAAAAACAGGCTTAGGGGCATTTCTCACAACCTCCCTGGTTGCTGCTCCAGTTACAAATTTTTCTGCGCCTTGTATCTGAGCAATTTTTCTTCCAAACACGGGCTTTGGGTCAGGCTTTAAAGAGAAAGTTTACATCCATGATCAGTATTTCCCGTTTTTTCAATCCCGAGGATGGGCCTGAAAATGAGACTAAAACCCTTCCGTTGGTACCCTTGAGGGATATTGTCCTCTTCCCCTTTGTTACAACCTCTATTTTTGTGGGAAGGGAAAAATCCATCAGGGCACTGTCCCAGGCCATGGGCGGTGACAAGAAAATTTTTCTTACGACCCAGAAAAATCCGGAAGTTCTGAAACCGAAGATAGATGATATTTTTCAGGTGGGTAGCGAAGCCCGGATCACCCAGCTGTTACGACTGCCCGATGGTACGGTAAAGGCATTGGTTGAAGGGGTTGCCCGGGGCTGTATCATTAAAATGGTTGATCAGGACGGTTTCCAGGTGGTTGATTATGTGGACGTCTCTGAAAAACCGTTGTCCGATGCCAACACTGAGGCGGCCATCCGGACTGTTCATGAAGCGTTCCAGCATTATGCCAACTTGTCCGGCGTGGTTTCCAAAAGTTTTTTCAAGGGACTGGATACCCTGGAACAGTATCCGTCAAGGTATGCCGATACCATTGCCGCTCAACTGCCCTTCAAGGTTCAGGACAAACAAAAGCTGCTGGAGTGTGGTGATATTGAAGAACGTTTCTTTTTGCTTTTAAAGCTAATTCAGAAGGAGACGGAAGTTTTTTCCATGTCCCAGAAAATCAAGGGCAGGGTCAAAGAACAGATGGATAAACTTCAAAAGCGTCACTACCTTAACGAGCAGATGCGGGCCATCCAAAAGGAGATGGGTGAGGATGGCCAAGGCGGTGAGTTTACCGATCTTGAAAAAAGGATCAAGGCCAAGCGCATGCCTAAAGAAGCGGCTGGTGTTGTGCGCAGGGAGTTGGAAAAACTCAAGCTGATGTCTGCAACCTCCTCGGAAGCAACCGTGGTCAGAAATTACATTGACTGGCTGGTTTCCCTGCCCTGGTATCGGAAAAACCGGATAAAAAATGAAATTTCAAAGGCTGAGAAAATTCTGGACCAGGATCATTACGGCTTGAAAAAACCTAAGGAGAGGATCCTTGAGTATCTGGCTGTACAGATTCTGGTAAAAAAAATAAAAGGCCCGATTCTTTGCCTGGTGGGACCACCAGGTGTCGGGAAAACCTCTCTTGCCCGGTCTGTGGCCAGGGCTACCGGGCGTTCATTTGCCCGGATCTCCTTGGGTGGGGTTCGTGATGAGGCAGAGATTCGAGGACACCGAAGAACCTATGTCGGTGCCATGCCCGGAAAGATTATCCAGACATTGAAAAAAACCGGGTTTAATAACCCGGTTTTTTGCCTGGATGAAATTGATAAAATGACCAGTGATTTTAGAGGCGATCCCTCTTCTGCACTTCTGGAGGCACTGGATCCTGAACAGAACAGAAATTTTAACGATCACTATCTTGAAGTTGATTATGATCTGTCTGAAATTTTATTTATCACCACAGCAAACACACTGCATGAAATCCCGGCCCCACTGCGTGACCGTATGGAGGTGATCCAGATACCCGGGTATACGGATTATGAAAAATACCAGATTGCCACCGGCTACCTGATTCCCAAACAGAGGCGTGAGAACGGACTGGATAAAGGGGACGTCTCTTTTTCAAAAGCCGCGATTCAGACGATTATCAAGCAGTACACCAAGGAAGCCGGGGTGAGAAATCTTGAGCGTGAGCTTTCTTCTGTACTTAGAAAAATAGCCACGGAAATTGTACGGACCAAGACGCGTAAAAAACATCAGGTTACAGCAAATACGGTTTCAAAATATCTGGGGCAGCCCAAGTTTAGAAATTCAATTCTTGAACAGGAAGATAAAACCGGAATTGTTACCGGATTGGCCTGGACCCAGGCAGGTGGTGAGCTTTTAACCATTGAGGCTGTGACCATGCCGGGTAAGGGTAAGGTCATGGTTACCGGAAAGCTTGGGGAGGTGATGAAAGAAAGCTCCCAGGCGGCTGTATCCTATGTCCGTTCAAGAAGTGCCGGTCTTAACATCACAGAAGACTTTTATAAGGATACAGACATCCACATCCATGTGCCGGAAGGGGCCATCCCAAAGGATGGGCCTTCGGCCGGCATTGCCATGTGTACGGCCGTCGTTTCCATTCTAACCGGCCGCCCTGTAAGCCGGAACGTAGCCATGACAGGGGAAATTACGCTTCGCGGACGGGTGCTGCCCATTGGCGGCCTAAAAGAAAAACTTCTGGCAGCCCATGCCAATGGGATTAAAAAGGTGATTCTCTGTGAGGAAAACAAAAAAGATATCATAGACGTTCCCAAAGTGATTCAAAAACAGCTTGATATTGTCTATGTAGAAAATATGGCTGAAGTGCTTGAACATGCCTTGGTGTAAGAGGTTGTTTTGCTATGCCCATAAAAAACAATAAATTGCCGCACTATAATTGTTTGGGTGCCGAGATTTTTATTTTTAACGATACAGGGACATGCTGTTTTTATAACCTGTTTTTAATCATCGACAAAAATCGAGACATAGCCGCGACTTCATCTAATGGTGCAATACTGCGGCGAATCTTCACCATAGCCTCATACTCTTCAGGTTCCATGAGCAGATCTTCTTTCCGGGTTCCGGAGTTATTAATATTAATGGCCGGCCAGATCCGTTGCTCGGCACACTCTCTGGATAGGTAAAGATCCATATTGCCGGTTCCTTTGAATTCCTGGAAAATAACATCATCCATGCGGCTGCCGGTGTCAACCAGAATGGTTGCAATCATTGTAAGGGATCCACCGCCCTCAAGCTTGCGGGCACCCCCAAAAATTTTTCTGGGAAACTCCATAGCATTGGCGCCAAGACCGCCACTCATGGTTTTACCATAGGAATCGGTGTCAATATTAAACGCCCTGGTCATCCGGGTTAAAGAGTCGATGAAAACTACGGCATCCTGACCAATTTCCGTGCATCTGATGGCCGTGTGCACCGCAAGGCGGGTCATCCTCATGTGCTGGCCAATTTGTTGATCCGCAGAAGAGTAAAGTACATGGGCGCCTGCCAGCCCTCTTTGGAAGTCGGTAACTTCTTCAGGCCGTTCATCCACAAGAAGAACAAATACTTTGGTATCAGGGTGATTGGCGACCACAGAGTTGGCCATGTGCCTTAAGATTGTTGTTTTTCCGGATTTTGGTGGGGCAATGATCAATCCCCGCTGCCCCATGCCTATGGGAACAATAAGATCTAAAGCTTTTCCTGTCAGGTCATCAGGCCCCTGGGCAAGGTGGTACCTTTCAAAAGGATTGACGCTGACCTGCTCCTGGAGCATTGGCGTTCTTATGAACTCGTCAAAGGCAAGGTTGTTGATAGTTTCAATACGTATGAGCGCAACGTTTACGTTCTGCGGGCTCTTTTTTTCTCCATAGCCCTGGATAAAGCTGCCTTCCCTGAGATTGAGTTTGCGTATCAGGCTGTTGGGTACATAGGGATTTTCAGGCTTGGGATTGTAATTTTCTTCAATATTTCTTAGAAAACCAAACCCCTTGTCCATGATTTCCAGATATCCCTGAACAGGTTCCATTGTCGACTCCTATTGAGTATTGTCAGGAAAAGAGATGAAAAGATGTTGTATTAAATTATTCTATACTGTTTACATGTTAATCAATTGTATAGCAATTTCCCCATAATTTTGCAAGGATTTGATTGAATTCCAGCACGTCAGGGAGTTGAAAAGTCTGATCCTCATCTCATAATGTAACTACTAACCCCTATCAGAGTAAATCTGGCCAGAAAACATACATTCAGTACCTTTTTCGATCCCGTTTTGATCTTTGTACAGCCTCAGTAATTGTTCTCCAGTCCAGTGTTCATTTTTATCTTTGATTGGGACATTGCTAAGAGTGTAACCTTTCTGCGTATTACTTAATAAAATACTAACTCCCTGTTAATTCAGCTAAATATATGTCTTCTGTGCTGGTGTCATAATCATCCGGATACCCAATACCTTCAAACATTTTTCGATTCATTAGTCGCCTTTCTCTTTGCATATGGGATTCCCAGTAATCATCCCAATCTGCGCTAGTATAAACGGATCGAAGAAGTAATGTTGCCTCTGCACCATTTATCGGTCATCGACACCACACGACCTTCCAAAATATCGACAAGCACTACGGACCCCAAACGGGCTTTTAGCTCTGACAACTGCCGTCGAATGACAGGAACCCCTTTACCGTCAAAGCTTATCACTTGAAGATCTCCCTGGCTTTGCTTAGAGCGTGTTTGATAATTAGGGAATCGAAGCGAAATTCCATGAAAATGAGAAGCAATTTTCACAAATTTTCTGTTAATAGCCGGACTATTGACATAAAATTTGGGGGAATTGGAGGCATTTTCATGAGATTGCAGCCGATTCATCAATTATCAAACAGGCTCTAAGGTCCATTCAAAATTAAAGCTCCCAAAGCTGCGCCGGATTTTAAGTCGCCATCAAGGTACACCAATGGATGCATATTCGATATATATGTCCGTTAGCGTAACGCCGAGGGCAGCTTGAAAGACAAGCAGATGGGAGTTTTTATTTTGATCATGGGCCTTAAACCCAAAATCCCTAACATCATTTGGAAAGGATTGCAAATTTTTTAATTTGCCGCATAGCCGACTAAGCACTTTATCGTCAACTCTTTGTAATCGATACAGATCCTTTAACTTTTGTTGTGGGCTGAGCCTGGCCGCGGATATGTCAGGTCCGCCCATGGGCTTAATGATCAATGACTCCCGGTTGATTTTTTTACTATGGGAGTTATATTTTCTTACGCTTGGGCGAAGATGGATTGTAAACCAATAGACCTATATGAATAGAGAGGACAACTATGGCCAATCAATTTAAAACCGGCATGCTTCTGATCATAATGACCGGTTTGTTTCTGGTTCTCGGATATCTTTTAGGCGGACAGGCCGGTATGTTCATTGCCTTGGTTTTTGCTGGTGTTATGAATATTTCAAGTTATTGGTATTCGGATAAAATTGTTTTAAAAATGTACCAGGCCCAGCCGCTGGAGCGCTCCCAGGCCCCGGGCCTGTTTGATACCGTAGCCCGTCTTGCCTCCCGGGCAGGCTTGCCCATGCCCAAGGTGTATCTGATACCCGAATCGGCACCCAATGCCTTTGCCACAGGACGCAATCCGGAACATGCGGTTGTCGCGGTCACCCAGGGGCTGATGAATATGATGAACCAGGCGGAACTTGAAGGGGTGCTGGCCCATGAACTGGGTCATGTAAAAAATCGGGATATTCTTATCTCCACCATTGTGGCGACCCTGGCCGGGGCCATCATGTGGATTGCCTCCATTGCAAGGTTCTCGGCCTTTTTCGGTGGTACGGATGATGACGAGGGTGGCCTTGGCGTCATTGGTGTGCTTGTGGTCTCCATGGTGGCCCCCATTGCCGCAATGATCGTTCAGATGGCCGTGTCCAGATCCAGGGAATACCTGGCCGATGCGACAGCCGCAAGTATTACTGGTAATCCCAATGGTCTGGCATCCGCATTGTCAAAGCTGGGGGGATTCAGCCGAAGTCAGTCCCAGGTTGATGCCAGTCCCGCAACCGCCCATATGTTTATTGTCAATCCGTTGACCGGAAGACAGATGATGAATCTGTTTTCCACCCATCCACCCATTGAAGATCGTGTGGCCCGGCTTGTGGGGTCTCAACCGGCTGGCCGTAATGTCGCCGGCCATTACGGAAGGGAAAACAGAAACGGGTATTCCGCCGGCACAAGCATGGAGGACCGGAGCCGGTCATTTTGGGACAACATGTCCTGATAAAAAGGCGGAGGAACAAACTTATTTCCGGGGCACATCCTTGCCGCAATGTTTGCATACTTTGGCCCGGTTTTTAATAATTTCGGCACAGAAGGGGCATTCCCGGGTAAAATGGCGTTCATGGAGCTGTTCAATGACTTTTTTCACCCCTTTTTGTAATACCGGGGTGGGGAATTTATGGTTGATCAGGTGCTCCACGGCTGTGGCATCACCTAATTCTCCCACCATTTCTGCTGCTTTCAGTCTTGCCTTGGGCGGAATATTGGGATCCAGGCAAATTTTTAGAATCTCATCCCAGTCTTTGGAAATATAATAATCCGTAAGAATGGAAAAGGTCTGTTTCAGCAACTCTTTTTTGGCTTGTTCAGCCACAAGCGCGGCGTCATCCATAACTGAACCGGTGCCGCCGATGGGGCTGAACACGGGCATGTATTCAAAATGGGTGGCGCCTGGTTCGCAAAAGCACCTGTAGGAGGCGGGGGCTTCCATGGACTCCATCAGATGCTTCCACCCCTTTTTATAAGAAGGGCAGTCATCGTTAAAACAGACAAATAAATAGGGGGTCTGCCAGCCCAGACCGTCGGAAAAATTGATGGGTGGAATCTCCCACAGCGTCATGACCTCATCGCAATGGGGACAATTGGGCTTGTCCAATTGTAAATATTTTTCAAGCAGTTCTTCTTTGGTTTCAAATGCCATTATTTTCTCCTTATGATAGTAAGGGCGGATCACAAACCGGCAACATCTATCACGATAAGCACAGAGGGGTGATTGTCAAATCACCTCTTCTGCTTTTCTTACTTGTGTGCCGTTACTCTTGCTCCTGCTCGAATCCACAGCATAGCGTAAGAACCACGACTGAGTATCAATTCATTGCATTACTCTATAGTGGCCAGCACATCATCTTTAGCCACAGCATCCCCTGGGTTGAAATGGATGGCGGTAATGGTGCCATCGGCGGTGGCCGGCAGGGCATTTTCCATCTTCATGGCCTCAATTACCACAATGGTATCGCCTGCATTCACCGTATCCCCCACATTTTTTTCATACTTGATAATCGTGCCGGGCATGGGCGCCAGGACAGGCGTTCCAGCACCTGACTGTGCAACAGGTTTGGGTGCAGGTACAGCCGGTTTGGGTGGTGCTAGGGGTTTGGGGGCCGGTGGTGCAGGGACCGCCGGAGGAACGGCAGGTGCAGATGGCGCCACAGGCGGTGCTGCAGGCATCGCCGAAGCAAGCGACGCATAGGAGATCACGGGAGTCCCCCCCACTTCATCCACACCCACCTCAAAACATTCCCCCTCCACAAAGACGTTAAAAGTCCTGGCAAATTCGCTTTTTTCAGGCAGATTCGCAACCGGCTCAATCAGCTTGCCGGACTTGGCCTTTTTAATCATATCTTCCTGTTTTTTAACATCTTCCAGGGTAATGGGTTTGAAATCCTCCGGCACCTGTTCCTTGCCATATTTCCGCATCAGGTATGTTTTGCCGGTTACGGGGAACAGGGCATACAGCATAAGATCTTCCTCATCCACGGCCAGATCCCCGATCTCTTCCCTGGCTTTTTCAAGTTCCGGTGTCAAAACCTCAGCCGGCCGGCAGGTAATCGGTTCTTCGCCCCTTTCATAATCCTTGAGCGCTTTTTTCTGCAGCTTGGGATCGATGGGAACAGCTGTTTTACCGTACAGTCCGTAACACAGATCCTTGACCTGGGAGGTAATCATTTTGTAGCGCTCTTCTTTGGTATCAAAAAGCACATTGTTCACCGTCTGGGTACCCACAATCCGGCTGGTGGGCGTTACAAGGGGAATCTGACCCAACTCTTTTCTGACCCTGGGCAGTTCTTTGTACACCTGTTCCATTTTATCCAGCGCATCCATTTCCCGGAGCTGTTTCTCCAAATTGGCACGCATGAAGTCCGGCGTCTGGTGCAGGAGCACATCAATATCAATCAGGGAGACCTTGGTGTCATCCAGCAGGTGTCTATATTTGGGGATCACATCTTTTTCCAGGGTCTCGTTGATCCGGGTAAGGGCCTTGATATCAAATCCTGTATCCCGGCTGGTGCCCATAAGACTCATCACAAAGGGTTCAAGTGCGGCATGGGATGTTCTGTATGCATAGGGCGTCATGCAGGTATCAATAATGTCCACCCCTGCCTCCACAGCCTTAAGATGGGTCATGGGTGACATGCCCGAAGTAAAATGGGAGTGCAGGTGGATCGGGGGGGTAATTTCCGCCTTCAGCGCCTTTACCAGCTCAAAGGCATCATAGGGAGCCATCAACCCTGCCACATCCTTGATGCATATGGAATCAGCCCCCATATCCTCCAGAGCTTTGGCTTTTTTCACATAATAATCCAGGTCATATATTCCTTTGCCCAGGCGCGGTTCCGTCAGGGTATAGCAGATGCAGCCCTGGAAATGCGCACCACAGGCTTTGATCACAGGCACTACGGTTTCAAAATTTCTGTAATCATTGAGCGCATCAAAGGTTCTGAAAATATCCAGCCCGTTTTCCACGGTCTTTTTAACAAAAAGTTCGGCCAGATCATCGGCATAGTTCCGGTATCCCACAAGTTTCTGACCCCGCAGCAGCATAGAAACCGGGGTTTTTTTTAAATACCGTTTCAGGGTGCGAAGCCGCTGCCAGGGATCTTCGTTGAGATACTGGTGCATGATGTGAAAGGAGGCCCCGCCCCAGACTTCCACAGCCCAGAACCCGATTTCATCCATCTGCTCGGCCACATGGATCATATCCTCGGTCCGGCCCCGGGTGTCAAACAATGACTGATGGCCGTCTCTAAGGGAGAGATCTTGAATTTTCAAGGGATTTTCTGCCTTGGGCCGCGCTTGGGAATAATCCGTCCCAACCATTTTAACTTCATTGTGATCGGTCATAATATCCTACATATCATATCGTTTATTTAATCATCTAAGCATTCTTTGCCGTATCATTGCATTGGCATTCATAATCGCCTGCCGTCCGGAAAGGCCCCAAAAATTGATCTGCCCAATGGGGGCAATGGCTGAAGATTGGTCCGCACCATCTCCAGCCTGGCTTTGCATGGCAACAGCGGCGGCCTCTTCCTGGGTTCTGATGTACATGTGAACAGCAGCCATGGCAGCAGCCAATTTTTTATTTTTCATGAAAATGGTCTCCTACACTGGTATGTTTCCGTGTTTCTTGGCCGGCCTGAATTCCCGTTTGGTTGCCACGGCCTCAAGGGCATCAATCAGCCTGGGCCGGGTTTCACTGGGCACGATCACGGCATCCACATACCCCCTTGCTGCGGCACAATAGGGATTGGAAAACTGGGTGTTGTACTCATCTATTTTCTGCTTGCGCATGGCTGCCGGATCCTGGGCATTTTTAATCTCCCTTGCATGGATGACATTTGCCGCGCCTTCAGCGCCCATGACCGCAACCTCAGCCATGGGCCAGGCAAAGGCCATGTCCGCGCCAAGATGCTTGGAGCACATGGCAATATATGAGCCACCGTAATCCTTTCTTGTGATCAGCAAAAGCTTGGGCACTGTGGCCTCGGCGTAGCACCATAACAATTTTGCCCCATGCCGGATAACCCCGCCCCACTCCTGGTTGGAACCCGGCAGATAACCGGGTACGTCGGCAATGGTGAGCATGGGAATATTAAAGGCGTCACAGAACCGGATAAACCGGGTGGCCTTGTCTGATGCGTCAATATCCAGACAACCGGCCATCACCATGGGCTGGTTGGCGATGATACCGATGGGGCGGCCATTGAGCCGGGCAAAACAGATCACAATGTTTCTGGCAAAATACTGGTGGGGCTCGAAAAAATAACCATCATCCACAATGGCGGCAATCACCTGTTTGACATCATAGGCCTGGCTGGATTTATCAGGAATAATGGTGTCAAGGGCCGGAGACATGCGATACGGGGGATCTTCCGTGGGTTTGGCCGGGGGATCTTCCATGTTGTTGGACGGCAGAAAGGATAACAGCTGCTTGATCTGCTCAATGCAGTCCTCATCAGACTCACAGGCAAACTGAGCCACCCCGGACTTTTCGTTATGGGTCATGGCACCGCCAAGGGCCTCAAAGGAGATCTCCTCCCCGGTGACCGCCTTGATGACATTGGGACCGGTGATGAACATATAGGAGGACTCCTTGACCATGAAGATAAAATCGGTCATGGCCGGAGAATACACAGCCCCCCCTGCCGTGGGGCCCATGATGGCTGAAATCTGGGGGATCACACCCGAAGCCGCGGAATTACGAAAAAAGATTTCGCCGTATCCGGACAAGGCATCAATGCCCTCCTGAATCCGGGCGCCGCCGGAATCGTTCATGCCGATAACCGGGGCACCGGACTTAATCCCAAGGTCCATCACCTTGCATATTTTTTTAGCCTGCATCTCTCCAAGGGATCCGGCCGAGGCCGTAAAATCCTGGGCATAGGCAAAGACCAGACGGCCATCCACCTTTCCATGGCCGGTGATTACACCGTCTGCGGGAATTTCCTTTGTTTCCATGCCAAAGTTGGTGCACCGGTGGGTTACGAACATGTCCAGTTCCCTGAAGGTACCGGCGTCAAACAGCAGGTCAAGACGCTGCCTGGCGTTCAAGACCGCCTTGTCACGGCGTTTTGCCAGGGCTTTTTCACCGCCCATGGCCTTAATTTTTATCTCTTTGTGCCTTAATTCCTGAATTTTGTCGGAAGTAAATCCCATAATTCACATTTCTTCTTATTATAGTGATAGTTGATTTGATCTGTTTACTGTTTTTCTCAAATTTTCCCAAACCGGCAAAACCTGGAACACAGACGTTAACATATCATTGTGCCAGGGTAAATCGCCATGCGCAGAACCAGGTTTCAGGGTGGGGATCCGGCGGACACCCGATACATTCGGTTTTAATTCTGTCATCAACGCCTTCAGCAAAACGCTCGTACTCAACAAGGCCGCCGGACTTACAGGGATAATCATCTAAACCCTTGCGCATCCTTGCCCGCTGGACCCTGCATTCATTCATCTGAAAGACAAAACTCTCCTCAGTTTCATCCACAATACTCTGATCGTTGATAAATGCATAGACCCTTAAATTCAATGCTTTTTTCAGACCATTAAGGCCTGGATGACTGCCCAGGCCCAGCATATTTTTTATACGGTGGGCTTCAAAAGGAGAAAAACGTGCCCAGCAAGAATCATTGCACCGTTTGGCATCGTTCATGCCATGGGCAAACTCCACGGCCTGGAACCAGACCCCGTCATTGGCCAGCCAGGATTTCCCCACGGCTGCCATCAATTTTTCTGTTGTGGCCTCATCCAATGCCATCAACGCTTTGGGCATCCCCTGGTCCAGCTCAAATTCCAGGGTACGGGACAGGTGCTTCATGAGAATGGAAATTGAAGATTGTGTGGCCTTATCCAGAACAGCAAGCGCCTTTTCCATGCCCATCTGGTGCTGGACCTCATTGAACCAGAGGCCGTAATGAACAACAATACGTGTGAACATGTCAACGAGCAAAGACTTTTGCATTTCAGAGGTAAGGTCCTGGGCCTGGAACGGAGTGGAATCTTGCATGAATCGTCTCCCTGTTTTACGTTTGCCACAAACTACTCAAAGTTGCCTTCTGTGTCAAGCTCCTTTCCTTGTCTGAGAGCCTGTTTGATAATTGATGAACCGGCTGCAATCCCATGAAAATGGCTACAGTTCCCTCAGATTTTATGTCAATAGTCCCGCTATTCACAACAAAATTTGTGAAAGTTGGTTCTCATTTTCATGAGATTTCACTTCGATTTCCTAATTATCAAATAGGCTCTGAAATCAGACAATAAAAAATAATGATCATTTGACCATTATTTTCTTGACAGCGCAATTCAGCAGTTTTATATTATGATCAAATGATCATAACTAACAGGACGAACATCCCTGATACGCGATCATGAAGTGATAAAATTAACATAATAAGGAGAAGATACGATGCCAGGATTTAATCAAAGAGGACCACAAGGATCAGGACCCATGACCGGAAGAGGCCAGGGGGTATGCAGAAACCGGAACATCGCCGGGGATGACTACGCAAACAGGTATGGCGGCCGGGGATGCGGTCGGGGATTTGGCGGACGCGGCCGGGGTATGGGGCGCGGCATGGGCCGCGGGTTTGGCCCCGCTCCGGTATCTGTGCTCAGAACCACGAATCAAACCACATCCCAGGACAAGTAATCATTGCGCACAGATTGCTTAGGAATTAAGGAAAGTCCCCCCCAAAAAAAAGAAATCAGCCGTCGGGTGGCAAGTCCGTCGGCTGATTTCTTGAAGGATAATAAGGAGGTTATGCAGCCAGTTTTTTGTATTCAAAAAATGGCGTTAAGTACAACCTACCATAATTTTATCGTTTGTCAACAAAAAAGTTTCTAAGACATAACTTTATTTAATTTTGCCAAAATACGGGATCCCCATTTGGCATCCCCCAGACGGCCTGAAATGCTGGTGCCTAACTGGGACAATGCATCAGTGGTCAAGGCGTTGAGCTCGGCATCTTCATATACAGCAGCCGCATTTTCGGCATCCTGGGCGTCCACCAGAAAGGATTCAGCCAAAAAGAGCTGATCGCTGAATTCGGTCAGTTTTTGACGACCCAGGCTCAACAGTTCTGAAAGGATCGCCTTGTCCCCGGTCTGCTGTTTAACCAACGCCACCAGACCGGCATAATCCTGTTTGGTTTGGCAAAGACCTTCAGCGGATTTATACAATGCCAACGCACCGTCCCTGTCATTGAGCAGGTTCAGGGTAGCACTGCCGGCAAAGGTGAAGTCGTAAACGGTTCTGGCCTTACCGGCTGCTATACCCACCAGTTTTTCGGCCCATTCCTTGTCATTGAATTTATCAATGGCCACAGCGGCAAGCTTCATGAGATCGCCGTTGCCCTTAGCCTTTGTCTCCAGACCTGTATAGATCTTTTTAATCCAGTCACTGTCCCCAAGGGTATCCTGGATGGCAGTGGTCAGGGTATTGTAATCGCCAAAGCTTTTGCATTTGTCCAAAAGCGCCGTATAGATCCCTTTGATCCATTCCGCATCATTGAGATCGGCATGGATAACGGCAGCAAGTTTGATGAAATCACTGAAATACTGGGTAAGGTCTTCGGATTTTTTGTACAGTTTGGCTGCGTAGAAATTATCACCGGTTTCTTTAACCACTTCACCGGCCAGGATACGCATGGGGGCGCAATTGGTAATTTCATTTTCCCTAAGGGCAAAATCATTGTAGAGTTTGCCGAACTCTTCACGTTTGGCTTTCTGGAAAGCAATGGCGTCGGTCCATGCTTTATCATCCTTGGCCACCTCAAGGATGGCATCCGCAGTTTTAAGGAAATCATCATTATTTTTTACAGCAGCCTGAGCCTGTTTTAATACGGGCAGGGCAGCATCGGTATCACCCAGGTCATTGGCCATGGCCAGCGCAAGGGAAACCAGTTGTGCACAGTCAGGATTGGTGGCCGCCGCTTTCTGGTACACGCCCGAGGCAAATGCCTTATCGCCGGTACTTTCAAAACTTGCTTTGGCCAGCTTCAGGTAATCGGCAAACTCTGAATACAGCGCTTCGGCTTTTTTCAGAACAGACAGGGTAAAATCATTGTCATCAAGCTGTTCTTTGACAATGCCGGCAAATTTGAGCAGTTCATCCCCTTTTTCCAGTGAATCAACCGCTTTTTCATAAATGGTCCGGGCAAAATCCTTATCATCCAGATCTTTGATGGCGCCTGCGGCAAGGGCGTTGAAACCGTCTGCCGTGGTGGCGGCAGCGATCCCTTTTTCATAAATATCCTTGGCTTGATCCTTATCCTTGGTGCTGTCCAGGATGGATTTGGCAAAGGAGACAAAATCTTCCGGTTTGGTACATTTTTCAAAGGCTTTGTCCATAACCTGTTTGGCCATATCCGGATCAGTTTTGGCCAGCTCATTGCTCAGATTAAGGAAATCGCTGAGCTTGGTGCATTTACCCATGGCCGCCTCATTCATCTCCTTGGCCATATCATCCAGACCAAGTTTGCCCGCAGCAGCACCAAGGTTGATAAAATCAGCAGCGTTCATGCAAAACATTTTGGCATTGGAAATAAAATTGCTCACCACATCATCGTCACCGATAATCTCTTTGGCGGCTTCGGCATACACCACAACCTCATCATAGGTCTGGGCCCATTCGGCACCCTCTTCCATGAGCTCAACCGCCCAATCCTTGTCATCCAGGCCCGTTACGATCTCCTTGGCCACACCAATGTACTCTTCCGGCGCATCACAGCTTTCCGCTTTTTCTTCCAGTTCTTCTTTGAGTCCCATAATCTCTCCTTATTTATTTTGTTGAATAATTTAAATGTATTATCCATCAATTAATTATTTTCAACGGGAAGCGCCCGTTAACACGCAATCATTCCATGGGGTAACCAGCAATATACACGTTCACGACTCTAATAACATACTGATATAAAAACAGACAATGGGGATTTTGAATAAAGTGAATTTTTTTTTAAAGTATTGAAAAAATAGCACCCATCACTTATAAGCCTTTCATGCGCTCTGATGTTTCTTACTTTGCAACCCCGCACAGACCTTTCTTTAAAGGGTTTCTACCCATTTTTTTTATTATGGCCGGTATTGCATGGGGCCTTTGTTTTACCGCACCCGTCACCGCCCAGGCCACCCCCTTTACCCGGAAAAAGACAACAGATGTGCCCCAACACCAGGATGATGCTTTGGCGCCGGCGCCGACCGTTGCCAAAGTCCCCGTGCCGGACTCCGGTACCACGGGGAACACTGTTATGACACGGATCACTCATCTTCAGATGAAAATCAAGGAAAAGATGACTGCCCTGATCAGGCAGGCAAAAACAACCGGGGAAATTGGCCCCCTTTTGTGGGTTCTGGCAGCGGCTTTTATATATGGTATGGTGCACGCTGCCGGTCCAGGCCACGGCAAGGCCCTTGCCCTGTCCTATATCGTCTCCATTCAGCCCACGCGGTCCAAAGCCCTTGCCTTTGGCAATCTTCTGGCGATCAGCCATGGGATGTCCGGGGCGGCCCTGATTTTTTGCGTCAAGTTTCTGCTGCAGGCATCTATTTCAGGCACCCTGGCTTCGGTCACACGAACCACCCAGATTGCCAGTTATTTAATGATTATTGCCCTGGGTCTGTTTCTTTTTCTGTGCAAACTGCCGGTGTGGAAAAATAGTAAACCGGCTAAGGCGTCCTCTGGTGAAAGTCCCGGAGCGACCATGGATGCCCAATCCATTCTAGCGGGTGTTGTCATAGGGATGATTCCCTGCCCCGGGGTGGTGTTGGCCGTTTTGTTCTGTCTGTCTTTAGGATTGCCCGGATTAGGCATGATGCTGGCCTGTGCCATCACCCTTGGCATGGCATCAACACTGTCTGTGGTCGTGCTCACTGCCATGGCCGGGAAAGCCGCCCTTCTTGCCCCCCTGCCCAGGCGTTTCTCTTTTGCAGACAATGCAGGAGATCTCCTTGAAGCCCTGGCAGGTTTAATTCTTTGCACCATGTCTCTTATGCTTCTTCTTTCAGTCTTCAATCCATAAAGACGCACTCCTGAGATATGGGGCCATTGGCCTGCCTTGATGGCGACTTAAAATCCGGCGTATCTGTGGCAGATTTAATTGTGACCATGGATCTAAATTTGCCTTGCGCTTTACCATCTCTTTTGGCAGTATTACTCTATTATTTAGACGCTTCATTAATAATGAATAAGGCTGATCTTAATGAAAATTTTCGATCCTGTTTTGGCCCCGCAAAATCCGGCACCTCAGCCCGAAGTCCCCACACTGCTGCCCCTGGCCCAGCAGCCTGGCTCTGTTATGCTTGCCCCCATCCCTGTACCCCAGGACACCTATACTCCCTTGGAATTTGCTGCGATTACCATCTGCCTTGCTTCTGCCGCCACCATCGGCGCCAACATGCTGGATGTGCAGAACGGAACCATGAGTAAAACCCAGGCGGTGGTCAATGGTCTGGCCAAAGGGGCTGCGGCCTCGGTTATTCTGTCGTTGACTGACAAAAAAAGCCTGGTGGATATCGGCATCACAGCTGCAGCCCTGGCCGGGACCGGATATGCCATTGATAAATTAATGAAAAAAGGCCTGGATGTCCTGTGTGACCTCCGGGAAACAGAAGCCCCATGACTGCTTGTATACGTAGTTCCGTTACCATTGTCAGTGACCTGCCTAACCGGATGCGGCTGAAAGGACGATTCCTGCGGGACCCGGATTTGGATCCCAATTACCTGGAAGCTATTCTGGAAACCATTCCAGGGGTTGAATCCGCACGTTTGAACGGCAGAGCCTCTTCGACTGTTGTCATATATGACGGCCGGACAGAGACACGGGCTTCCGTATTAGGGTGTATCCAGGACCTGCCTTTGGATGTGTTCAATGGGAAAAACAACAGAAAAGGGCCACCCTCGCTTTTAAATCTGTCGGTTAAAGGTGCGTTGTCCATTGCCTGTTTTTTTCTGCCTGCATCATTTGCCGCACCCATAGCCCTGGCACTGTCCGCACCTGTGATTCTGGACGGCCTGGCCTGCCTTTGGGAACGAAAGCTTAAAGTGGAGGTCCTGGACGCCGCAGCCGTGTCGTTTTCCCTGTGGCGGTTGGATTATTTTACAGCCGCTACCATTGTGGCCCTGCTCGCCCTGGGTGAATATTTTGAAAAGATCAGTGAAACAAAAGCCACGGGACTGCTTAAAAGCCTGCTAAAACCCCAGACCGATAAAATATGGATCGAAAAGGATGGCCAGGAGATCCAGATTCCCTTTGAAGACGCGGGGATCGGTGACCGGGTGGTTTGCGGGCCTGGTGAATTGATTCCCCTGGACGGCCGGGTCGTGGAAGGAGAGGCTGCAATTAATCAAAGCTCCGTAACAGGTGAATCTGTCCCCGTCCATGTCAAACCGGGGGATGAGGTTATTTCAGGTTCCGTCATTGAGGATGGCCGTATTATTTTTGAGGCCGTTAATGTGGGTGCCCAAACCTCTGTTGCAAGGATTTCAAAATTCCTGGAAGACTCGTTGCGGTATGAATCAGATTCCCAGAAGAAAAGTGATGAACTGGCAGATAAGCTGGTGCCCGTTACCTTTGGCTTGGGTGTTGGATTGTTTGCCCTGACCCGGGATCTTCAAAAAGCGGCAGCCGTGCTTACCGTGGATTACTCCTGTGTGATTAAACTGTCCAGCCCTGTTGCCGTGCGCGTAGCCATGCACACCGCAGCCCTCCAGGGTGTGCTGCTTAAAGGTGCCCAGACCGTGGACAGTCTGGCCAGGGTGGACACCCTTGTATTTGATAAAACCGGAACCCTGACCCGGGGTGAACTCCAGGTGACGGACATATTCAGCGCACAGGATCTGGATGATGACCAGCTTCTTGGGCTGGCCGCCTCTGCGGAAGAGCATTATGCCCACCCCGTGGCTGCTGCCGTGGTCGGGGCTGCGCGGGAAAAGGGGCTTTCGCTTTCCCCCACCAGCCAGGTGGATTTTATTGTGGCCCATGGGGTGTCTGCCTATATTGACGATCTCAATGTTCTGGTGGGCAGCCGGCATTTTATAGAGGAAGACGAAGGGATTGACTGCTCAGGTGCGGATGGGGCGGCACTGGCCTTTCAAAGGGATGGGAAAAGCCTGCTCTATGTGGCCCGGGACGGGAAGCTTGAAGGTGTCCTGGGGCTGCGCGATGAGCTTCGGCCTGAAGCGTCAGCCGTGCTTGCAGGCCTTAAGGCTTCGGGCATTAAGAAAATTATCATCCTCACCGGAGACACGGAACGTACAGCCAAAGCCCTGGCCGCGTCCCTGCCGGATGTGGACGAGGTGCATGCCGAATTGCGACCCGAGGATAAAGCCGAGATTGTAAACCGACTCAAGGATGAAGGCTGTATACTGGGCTTTACCGGTGACGGGGTGAATGATGCGCCGGCCCTGGTGTCTGCTGATGTGGGAATCTGTCTGCCCTCCGGTGCGGATCTGGCCAAGGAGTCTGCCCAGGTGATTCTGCTCAAAGAGGATTTGAACAACCTGCTTACTGCCCGGCTGATTGCCATGCGTTGCCAGGAAACCATAAAGCAGTCCTTTGTTTCTGCTGTCTGCCTTAATTCCTCCTTTTTATTGCTGGCCTCCCTGGGATGGCTTCGTCCTGTGGCTTCCGCAATTCTGCATAACGTATCTACGGTGGGAATTATAGGATATGCCGGCATGAGGGAAAAACAGCTCATTGACAACACCCCCAAAATGATTGAAGCGGGTGAGGAGTCCTGATATTAAACCTACGGAAACCACGGAAGGACACGAAAATGAGTTTGCTTTTTGAACAATTTGTTTTAATTAGGATTATTGAACATTTCGCGTTCAAATTTTCACTGGTTTCCGTGTCCTTCCGTGGTTATAAAAGAAAGAGGGAAAAATGTATTCGTCATTACTTGATGCACCGGTAAATACAGAACTTGTAGTGCTCCAGGTCACCAATCCTGTCCTGGAAAAATGGATGCAGCGCATGGGGTTGTTTACCGGGGGGCACATTATCCGGCATGACGATGAGTTTAATTTTGATTCTGTTCGTGTGAATGGAGAAAATGGGGACGTAGTTATTCCGGCAGGCTTGGTGATGAAGCTGTATATCCATCTGGAATCCGGGGAAAAGATACCTTTGAACGAGATGAAAAAAGGCCAGGAAGGCCATGTAGAAATTCATTCCGGGGGCCGGTTTATTGAACAAGCGCTGGCGCGGTTAGGGATTCCAGTGGACGGCAATATCCGGTTTATCCGTTCGTTGCCCCATATGGATTATCAGGTCTTGATCAACCAGAGGGAAAGAACCCGGCTCTCCGAAGGTGAAACCGCAAGGATATGGGGGCATTATCCAGGAAAAGAATCCACCCAGTTCTACTTTGCCAAAAAAGGTCTTGATTTTGAGGTTACGGAAGTGATGGGGGGGCCAAGGGGGGTTAAACATTTAAGAACCCACGGCGTAGATGTTGGTGTAAAGCTGACCCTGGAATCCATTGAGCAGGCCAACTCTTTGCAGGGCCACGGCCCGGGAAGCACACCTGTTACCATATCCAGCCCGGGCGGACTGCGCCTTTTTCTTACACCTGAAAAGGCCGGCGCAGTCATAGTCCGGACAGCAATATGATTTTTGTCTTAACTTGATGCTGTGTTGGCCTCTGCCCTTGCCTCTGCCCACAGCGTACCGTATTTCTCTTTTGCCTTTCCCAGACATTCGGAAACTTCTTTCTGGGTTTTATAAGCCGCTTTCATGGTCCCTTTGATAACCCGGTCAGACAGACTGGTTTTGGCAATTTCCTCTTCTGTTTTCTTGCCGGCTTTTTTGCCTGCTTTATAGGTAAAATAGCCTGCGGCACCAAGAACAATCCATCCCAGAGGATGTGCGACAACTGGTACACTCATTATTTTTCTCCTTTCACTGTTGTTGCTGCTTTATCCGCTTTACCCGGAACATCCGTAATCTGGGAAGCGGCAGCCTCGTCCTGTCCTTTTTTCTTGCCTGCTCTATAAAGGGCATATCCGCCCACACCCAGTATGACCCAGCCAAGGGGGGATGCTGTTAATGGTAGATAAAACATAAGACGCTCCTTAATATTGTGATTTTATATTAACAGGAAAATATTCATATATATCCTCCATTTTTTTATCATAATCCCGAAAAGTTTAGTTGTCAACTATTTAAATTTATTATATTTTTTAACGAAAGCCAACTTCACATACAAAAAAATCAATGTTTGTAGGCACTAGATCTATTTTATATGAAAAAAACTAAGTTAACCAATTAGTTTCTTTCATGATTTGTTGTGGGCAAACCTCGGTGAAAGACCAGGTCGACCCATGACCGTTCGACAGACTGTTACAGAATGTTAATTTCCCCAATTTCTTCATTGAAAAATAAATTTGAGCCTTAGAGCCTGTTTGATAATTAGGGGATTGCAGCCGATTCATCAATTATCAAACAGGCTCTTAAGCATACTGCACCAAAAAGTATGCGCAGCATATTTTTCTTTAAGTTGCGGCCATAATTCTTCCAGCGCATCGACTATAAAATCGGCGGTAATGTTACTTTCAGTAAAGTAGAAAAAGGGTTCATGCGTTGCTGGTAATGATATACTAAAAAGTTTCAGGACGGTTTCTGGTTCAAAATCGTGATCACAAGCTCTCAGGCCGTATCGATTATATCCACCTCTGGAAAACGGATCTACTTTTATCGCTGCTTTGGCATGCGACCTGCCGGCGAATCACTGATCAAAGGAAGGGTAAATACATGGTAGATCTTTTACCATTTAGTGGTAAAAGATCTACCTAAATTTTGCATGTTTCATACAGTGGTATTATATCTCAGTCAGGGAGGATCCCACTCAGTCTTTGGTGTCCTATCAGAATCGTCTTCAGGTTCTTGTAATTTTATCGTATATACTGTACAATCATTGTCATAGATGAAATTTCCATAAGTCGAGCATGGACCGACCAGGTCTTTCACCAAGGCCTGCCCACAACAAATCCTGAAAAAAAATAATCGGTTAGATAGTTCTTTCACATAAAAACAGCCATGGGCAAATCTGTTCCATCATCGCCCTGACTCAACGCACAACGAAACAAGAAATTCATTTAACAACTTATTTGAACTTTCATATTACGGCCCGTGGCCGTCCATAGTAAATTTAGGAGCGATTATGCTTAGAAATGTAAAAATCAAGACCAAAATCATACTCCTTTCTGCCTTGATTTTCATCCTTCTGATGGGGGCGTCTTCATTGATCAGCACAAAGATTTCTTTTGGAATTCTCCTTGACAGGATTGTAACCAAGGAAGCCCCCGTAAATACGAAATACATTGCCGAGGTCTTTGAGAAAAAAATTGCAAAAGCCATCACCCTTGGGAAAATTATTGGAGACAATCCATTTATCCACAAATGGATCCAAAAGGAACGATCAGAGAAAGCTACAAAAAAGATTACAGCGTATTTTAAGACATTCATGGAAGAGGGATTGTCTATGACTTTCCTAGTCTCCAATACAACCCTGGACTTTTACACGCAAGATGGATTTTTCAAAACCCTGAGCAAGGATGTTGAAAGAGATTCATGGTATTTCGACACCCTGGCTTCTGGGAAAAAAGTTGGCATAAACATCCAACATTCCGAAACCAATGGAGACCTGACTGCGTATGTCAATGTAATCATGGGGACCTTGAGTTATCCCATTGGGGTTGCCGGTGTGGGAATCAGTCTTACACAAGTGTCAAAAGATTTGAAGAATTTCCAGGTAAGTGACTCCTCTGTTGCCTATCTGATTAGTGAAGACGGAGGGATCAAGGCCCATCCAGATAAATCATATGTATCTGAAATAAAAAACATAAAAAATATCCCGGATCAAAATTACAAAAAGAATGCAGTTCATGAGCTGTTAAACAATACATCTGGAATGGTTACATATGAGGACATTAGCGGGTGCGAAAAATTGATCGCTTTTTCCAGCATTCCGTCCACGGGATGGAAAATTGTCATTGAGGCCCCCAAAAAAGAATTTGGAAAAGGTCTTGACAAAATCATTAGAACCAATGCCATGGTGCTTGTTGTATTTATTATCCTTCTTATCGTTATTCTTAATGCCACAATGCAGACGATTCTCAAGCCCATTAATGAAACCATCCTCACCCTTGAGGATATTTCCGAAGGAGAAGGAGATCTTACAAAGCGGCTCAAAGTGAGTTCAAGTGATGAAGCGAGTTTGCTTTCGCTGAACATCAACAAATTTATGGACAAATTGCAGCAGATGATCAAACGCATTGCAGAACATACTGACTATGTAAACGATTCTTCCAGTGGCCTGGAAAAGATTGCCACAACACTTGCTCAAAATTCCCATGAAACATATGAAAATTCGGGGAAAGTGACCACTGCCGCACAAGATATGACACATAATATAAATATGATATCAAACACCTTGCAAACTGCTTCTGAAAATGTAACTCAGGTTGCCGCTGCCACAGAGGAGATGAAAGTCTCCATTACCGAAATCGCATCACGATCATCAAATGCAAGTGAAATAACAGGAGAAGCCGTTATGCTGGGCGAAGAATCTTTTGAGCAGATTCAGACACTTGGAAAATCGGCGCTAAATATTGCAAATGTGGTTTCTACCATAACAGATATTTCCGAACAGACAAATCTTCTTGCGCTGAACGCAGCCATAGAAGCCGCCAGGGCAGGAGTGGTTGGAAAGGGCTTTGCTGTGGTGGCAAATGAGATTAAAGCGCTGTCCACTCAAACCAATGAAGCAACAGAAGACATCAAATCAAGCATCAAAGGGATACGGAAGACCGCTGATGTGACGATTTCCTATATTGAAAGAGTCTCCCAGATTATCAACACGATTAATGACATTGTTTCAAGCATCGCTGCCGCAGTGGAGGAACAATCCGCAACAACTGGAGAATTATCTGAAACTATTTCAAATATTTCTTTAAATTTGAATGGGATCAATGGAAATGTTACTGAAATTGCTACGGTTTCTGAAAAAATGACCAGTGATATTGACGGAATAAACAAAAGTGCCTCCCATGTATCAGATAACAGCATGGATGTTTTGAAAAATTCCGAAGGATTGAAAGAACTTTCCTTGCATCTCAAAGCAGTTGTTGATCAGTTCAAGGTATAAGGAACCCGGAAAACCTCACTGTAACCGATAGGAAGTTGCTTTTTGCCAAGCAAGGTATTACAAAAGTTGAAAAGATGCTTAAGGCCCATGATCAAAATAAAATCGCCCATCTGCTTGTCTTTTAATCCGGCGCAGCTGTGGTAGATTTAATTTTGACCATGGGCCTCTAAAGGAGTATGCAAATGACAACCTTTCAGCCTGCCTATATTGAAACCAAAAAGCAAGGGCTGCTCCGGGATAAAATCAGTACGGCAAGAAGTCTGTTAAAATCCTGTACGATTTGTCCTCGATCGTGTAACGTTGACCGTCTTTCCGAGCAGCTGGGGGAATGCGGCACCGGTGGAGACGCGGTTGTTTCGGGTTTTAACGCCCATTTTGGGGAAGAACCTGCCTTGGTCGGGGTGTTTGGTTCCGGCACCATTTTTTTTACCCACTGCAACCTGAAATGTAATTTTTGCCAGAATTACGATACCAGTCATGGGGGGGATGGAGAAGAGTGTGGGCTTGGGCAGTTGGCCGGCACGATGTTGATCCTGCAGCATAACGGTTGCCATAACATTAATTTGGTGACCCCTACCCATGTGGTGCCACAGATTCTGTCTGCCCTTGATATGGCCATTGATGGGGGGTTAAGGATTCCTCTGGTATACAACTCCAGTGGATACGACAAGGTGGAGACCTTAGAACTGCTGGAGGGGGTGGTCGATATTTATATGCCGGATTTTAAATTCTGGGATCCGGCGATTGCCCAACAGACCTGTAATGCCCCGGATTATCCCGAAGTCGCTGCAAAAGCTGTTGTGGAAATGCATCGGCAGGTTGGTGATCTGCAGTTTGATGAGAACGGTATTGCCACACGGGGATTGCTTCTCAGGCACCTGGTGATGCCTTCCGGGCTTGCCGGGACCGGGGAGGTGATGTCATTTATTGCCAACCATGTTTCAAAAAACACCTTTGTTAATATCATGGATCAATACCGGCCATGTGGAAAGGCACACCTTGTGGAAGAATTAGCAAGGCCCGTCTCCCGGGCTGAGTTCGACAAAGCTGTGGCAGAGGCAAAAAGCGCCGGAATCACCCGGTTTGCGGCGTTGTAGAGATTTGTAAACAGGCGTTGAGTCTGCCCGGGTGATTTCAGGGTACACGGATGGAAACGCTCTCCCGTGGATGAAACCATGAACAAGGAGATGGATAAAATGAAAGCGGACAAGATGTCCATGTGGCAACGGCCCTCAGATGTCGAGATCAAAAAAAAGCTCACCCCTATGCAGTATAACATCACCCAGGATCAAGGTACGGAGCCCCCCTTCCAGAATGCATTCTGGGACAATAAAAAAGAGGGCATTTATGTGGATATCGTATCCGGTGAACCCTTGTTCTCCTCAACGGACAAATTCAATTCCGGTACAGGCTGGCCCAGTTTCACCCGGCCCCTGGAACCAGAACATATCGTTGAAAAGACGGACAAAAGTCTGTTCATGACCCGCACTGAGGTCAGAAGCAAGATCGCCGACTCCCACCTGGGTCATGTGTTTGATGATGGCCCGCCGCCCACAGGTCTGCGGTACTGCATCAATTCAGGGGCCTTGAGGTTCATCCCTATAGACAAACTGGTCGAAGAGGGATATGAAAAGTACGTAATACTCTTCTAAGCCGGCTCTTTAAAGAGGTCCTTTATCCGGTTTTCAGACGCTGATTTTGGTCTTGGCCCAAGCTGTTTTCCCCCTAATTTTTAAACAGGATCTAACATCTCTGCTTGGATCAGGGGGCAGGAAAAAATTATCTGTTCCGTAACAGCCTGTCGATCATGAAGTTTTAAGATCAAAATAAAACTTTACGGCAAGGGACAGTGACGCCAGTTTTGAGCGTATCGAATCCCCCCTTGACGTCAGAATCAAGGGCATGTCGCCACACAGAATAACCCCGGCAAGGGCTGCGCCGGACTGGGTCGTCAGGGTCTTCCATAAAATGTTGCCCGAATCAATATCCGGCAGAATCAGCACATCGGCATTGCCCTGGATCCGGCCCGAGTAATGCTTTTCTTCGGCAATGCCAAGATCCATGGCTACATCCAAGGACAAAGGGCCTTCCACAATGCAGTCGTCCCTGTCTGCAAAACGCGCAGCAATCCGTTCCGCCTCTATGGAGCTGTCCACACTGCGGTTTACGCTTTCAACGGCAGAGATCACTGCCACCTTGGGCACTTTTATATTCAGGTTGTGCACCACTTTTAATGCATTTTCAAGGATGGCCATACGTTTTTGTTCATCCGGATAGGTATTTAACGCACCGTCTGAAAATGCCAGTAATTTGTTCCGGGTGGGGATATCCACAATGGCGGTGTGGCTTATGACCTGACCTTTGGGAAGCCGTCCAACGGATTTCAGGTATTTGAAAACGCCTCTGAGAATATCTTCGGTATGCATATGTCCTTTCATCAGGATATCAATCTTACCCTGGTCCAAAAGGCTGACAGCTTCCTCTACGGGGGCTTCCGTATCAACGATGGTGTAGTTGTCATTGTCAATGACAAGGTCGTATTCATAGGCCATCTGGCTGATCTCCTGGAAATCGCCAAGGAGTATAAATTTAGCGATGCGGAACCGGCCTTCTTCATTGGCTCTTTTGGCTGCCTGGATCGCCTCTTCATTACCGGCGCCTACAATGCCGATGGTTGGGGCATAATTTTCTTCCACCGTCAGGTATGCCGCATCAATGATATCGTCCAGGGTGGTCAACGGCGCGCCTTTTTTCTTGAACCTGATTTCACGTTTGAATACAGGGATATCAATCAATGCGTCTTCATCATGCCTTTTCTGGGCCAGTGCATCCCGTTCGGTTTCGTAGTCTTTGAGTATTTCAGGGGCATAATATCCCCGGATATGGCCGGCAGCCAATGCTTCATGTTCAAAGTAACCGGGCATGGTCACCACGGGGTAACGCCCTGCGATATTCTGCTTGACCCGGTGCATCATGTCCGGATTTGCGGCAAGCCCGCCGGTAATGGCCATGACCTTGACATCTGCCCCGTCCGAAGTCAGATTGAGCATGCCACCGGCAATTTTCCTTGCCAGAAAGTTTTGAACCAGTTCTATTTTTTTGCGCTGTACAGGGGTGGCGCCCTGGCGCAGGAATCCGATCATGGCGTAAAAATCATTGGTGCCTACAAGGGAGAGCAGTCCGCCTCGGCTTTCCAGTACCTGTTCAAGGTCTCTGAGGGAGATCTCCTGGGATTTGACGACTTTAATGATCCGGTCGATATCTATGGCGCCGCTTCTGCTCGTTGACGGCAGGCCGGAATACGCGTCGATGAGCATGGTGACCTGTCCCTGCCTGTGTGCGGCAAGGGAGGTGCCCCCACCCAGGTGGGCGGTGACGGCGTTTACATGTTCCGGTGCCTGATTCATCAAAGACGCCACGATCCGCCAAACCGCCTTGTGGCTTAAATAATGGGCCCCGGCTCCGTTGCGTTTGATTTTTACAAACCCTGTAACCCGGTCCACCAGATCCAATTCGTCGCAGACAAAGGGATCGGTGGTGGTCAAAAGCAGATCCTTTTGACTGCCTGCCATCCCGGCCAGTTCAATGCCCATGGGAATGCCCATATTGCTGGCATGGGACCGCAACGGCGCTTCCACAAGATCCCTGACCATTTCCGGGACCACCCGGTAGGTGCCGGATGGAATGGGTTTGAGAAAGCCGCCCTGGCAGGCGATGCCGTCAAAGGATGAAAGCGCAATATCAGCGCGCTCCAGATGCGCCGCCACAGCCTTTATTCTGTGATCTATGCTGTCTTCCTCATCGGGCAGAACATGTATTTCAAACCCATGCACCTGTTCCAACCCTTGGAATACGGCAATCCGGGTGGAGACAGTACCCGGATTGAGCAGCAGAAAGCGCATCTGTCCCTGTTGTGCTTCCTGGGCCAGGGATGGGCCCAGAAGTCGTCTTATCGCGGGGGATTTTTCCCGGCCTGCGCGTTCCATTTCCAGCATCAGGGTCAGGGCCTTGCCTATAACGGTATTGATACCCGGGGAAGGGGGCGATTTAACCAGAACCTCAATGATCGCCGAAAGATCGCTTTTCACCAGTCTGGCATCCAATGTTTCCATATCTTGTTTGATCTGTTCTGAAAGATCTTCCAGCCATGCGTCACTGATTACTGTCAGATCCCTTTCAAAGGCAGCCATGGAAACATTTATTTTCCCGATTTCAGCCACGGCTTCAATTATTTTATTGCGAAGTTTGGCGCTCACTTTTTAAGATTCCCTTTATTTATAATCAATGACCAAACAGGCTCTTAGAGCGTGTTTGATAATTGATGAATCGGCTGCAATCTCATGAAAATGGCCCCAATTCCCCCAAATTTTATGTCAATAGTCCGGCTATTAACAGAAAA